>Ga0172372_10001384_pt1 | contig 37647 bp, 29 predicted proteins | sample LakKiv5m_2_FD_114544 | JGI IMG/M metagenome (GOLD analysis project Ga0172372, IMG submission 114544) | Freshwater microbial communities from Kabuno Bay, South-Kivu, Congo - kab_092012_9.5m | ecosystem: Environmental > Aquatic > Freshwater > Lake | place: Democratic Republic of the Congo...
GAGCTGGTTGTAGTATGCGTTGTTCGACTGGTTGTTGTTGTAGATATAGTTACCCAGATTGGCACGACCCGCTGCAGAAAAGTCAAATTTTCCGATATTCAGTCCGGTAGTGAAGCCAATCAGGTAGTTTGGAGCCGGTTTTTCGTAGCGGTAGCGATCATCAGGCGTAAGTTTTCCGTCGCCGTTGCGATCAACGTACAGGCCTTCGACAGGAGTTCCCTGTGCATCATATACCTGTTCGTAAACAAAAAACGAGTTGGCCGGGTATCCTACGCTGTGAATCTGAATGGTATTACCCACACCACCGGCAATGCCGCCCACACTGACGCCCTGGTAGTTGGGGTCTTCAGTTTTGGTCAGACGTGTGATTTTGTTCTCGTTGTATGCCACGTTGAATCCGAACGTCCAGCTACCCTTGTCGCTCTGCCATGGAGTAGTGTTGAGCGAGAATTCAATACCGCGGTTTTCCAGATCACCTACGTTGGTATTGATGAAGTTGGTGAGGTTGGTGCCTGCAGCAACAGGTATGTAGTTGATCAGATCCTTAGTTTTGCGCAGATATACTTCGATAGCACCGGTTACACGGTTACCCCAGAATCCGTAGTCAACAGCAGCGTTGTATGTGGTTGTTTCCTCCCACTTGATGTTGGCGTCATAACCTTCCGGACGCAGAGTCTGGATGAACTGGTTGCCGAGCTGGTACTGAGCTGTAGGCGTACTGGCCAGGTACCGCGCCAGATACGGGTAATAGTCGCTGTTGATGTCCTGCTGACCTGTTACACCGTAACCCAGGCGGAGTTTCATGCTGGAGAAAGTGGCATTCGGTCGGTCAACGGCCTTCACGGCAAGCGCTGCGGCCGGGAACAAACCCCAGCGGTTGTCTTCGGAGAAGCGGGATGTACCGTCACGGCGCACAGAACCCGTCAGGAAGATGCGATCGTTGAAGGAATAGTTCAGACGTCCGAACAGCGAGAGCAAATAGTACTCCCGGGGTGTACTGTCGGCCGGACGGAGCACCTGAGATTTGTCCACATTGGTAGCGAACGCGTAGTTATTGCGGTAGAAATGCTGCCATGAATAGCCACCCATTACGTCGAAATTGTTTTTACCAAAACGCTTGGCGTAATTCAGGTAAAATTCAACCAGTTTGTTGCGCTTGGTCTGGTTGTAAACTTCATCGCGGCCACCTGTTGAGAATGCAAAAGCGGCGTCGGCAGGGATAAATACGGAGCCGGATCCATAAGAACGGTCATAACCGACGTTCAGGTTGGCATGAAGTGCAGGCAGGAACCAGAAGCGGTAGTCAGCCGAAGCGTTGAGGAGGTAACGGCTTACTTGCGACTCGTCGTTTTTCATATTCAGCAGTGCCAGCGGATTGGCAGTAGCCAGTGTGTTCGGATTTCCGTCGTTGTTCAGCCAGGTGAAGTATCCTCCGTACGGGCCATCGGCAACTGTGGTAGGCTGTGTCGGATCAAACTGGAAGGCAGATCCGATAGCACCGCGGTCAGCAAAGTGGTTTCTGTCAGACATCGCCTTGAAGTTTACATTCACCTGCAACATATCCTTGAGGAATGTCGGGTTCAAATTGACAGCAGTTGTCAGACGGTTGAAATTGTCCGTTTTCAGGATACCATCGCGGTCGGTGAGGCCCCAGGATATACGGAAAGGAAGTCTGCCGATACCGCCGGAAAGAGACAGGTTGTGGTCCTGCATAACGCCGGTCTGGTATATTTCGCTCTGCCAGTCGGTATTGGCGCTGCCAAGCAGTGCACGGGCCGGGTGTGTCTCTCCGTAGCGGGCAAAAATCAGATCGCGGTATTCATCTGCCGAGAGGACATCTGCAGTCTGTACGATATTGCTGAATGCCACACTGCCGTTGTACTCTGTACGTAGCTCTTTCTTTGAGTTACCCTTTTTGGTAGTAATCATTACAACACCATTGGAGGCACGCGAGCCGTAAATAGCTGTTGCGGAGGCATCTTTCAGAACCGTAATACTTTCCACGTCGTTCGGATTGACCACATTGAGTACGTTACGCGCTCCGGCGATATCGTCGTTGGCAACCGGAACACCGTCAATAACGATCAGCGGGTCATTGGTAGCACTCAGAGATGATCCGCCGCGAATCCGGATGGTGGCACCGCCGCCCGGATCTGCACCGGTAGTCACCTGTACGCCGGCAACTTTACCGGCCAGCAGCTCCTGCGGGCCCGTTATGGCTCCCTTGTTGAACTCTTTCGGTGTTACGGCCACTACAGATCCTGTGAGATCCTCTCTTTTTACGCGACCGTAGCCGATAATCACTGTTTCAGTGAGTGCAACGCCGGGAAGCAATCTTATTTCATAGGTAGCGCTCGTCCCGAGTTCGATGGTCTGCTCCGCATAACCGGTGTAAGTGATACGAACAGATTTGGCGTCGGCCGGAAGTGAGAGGCGGAAGTTTCCCTGAACATCGGCTATTGAGCCAGCGGTTGTACCTGTTACAACGATGCTGGCGCCAATAAGCGGTTCGCCTGTCTCGGCATCGGTTACTCTGCCGCTGATTTGCCGCTGCGCTATGGCAGCACTACCCCAGAATAACAGGGCAACTGCCAGCAGAAGGCACGATTTAAATTGTTTTTGAAACATACGAAGTAAATTTGAATGAGTGTTTTCTGTCGGTGATAACCCGGCATACTGGATGAAAAACAAAATTGTCGTTTTCGCTACAAAAGTCACTAAAAAGTATAGTATATCAAAATTATAGAGTTTTTTTTGCTACTTTTAATTGTCTTTTAAGCAGTTTGTCAAAATCAGTCATCGTCACGGGCTGTATTGTGACGATTTTTCTCTTCGTGCTTGTCCTCTTCTCCTTCCCCGTGTTCATCCGGACTTTTATGGCACTTTACGCAGTCATTTATGTTTGAAATGCCCTCTTCGCGGTGTTCAGCGAGTGTATTGGCCCTGTTGTGTTCGTGACACCCGTAATATTCCAACCCGCTGCCCGGAAAACCCCTACCTTCGCCGCCTAATCTTTGACCATGAATTTTCTTACACTCGAAAATATCACCAAAAGTTATGGTGAAAAAGTGCTGTTTCAAAATCTCAGCCTCTACATAGACAAGGGACAGAAAATCGGCCTTATTGCCAAAAATGGCACCGGAAAGACAACGCTCATGCGTGTGATTGCCGGACTTGAAGGCTCTGAGGGGGAACGGGCGAAAATCACGCTCAGGAAGGATATTCGTATCGGCTGGCTCGATCAGGAGCCCCGGTTTCATCCCGAACTGGATGTGCTGTCGGCTGTTCTTGATCCGGCCAACCCGCTGGTCAGGATAGTCAAACGCTACGAAAAGGCGCTTGCACACCCCGAAATGGCGGAGGAACTTCAGGAGGCAATGGCAGAAATGGATATGCAGAACGCGTGGTCTTTCGAGGCCAGGGTCAAGGAGCTGCTCTTCCGTTTCAGGCTCGACGATTTTGAACAGAAGGTGAATACACTTTCCGGCGGACAACAGAAAAGGCTTGCGCTGGTGAAAATTCTGCTTGATGAACCGGACTTTCTGATCCTCGACGAGCCTACCAACCACCTCGATATTGAAATGATCGAATGGCTGGAGGAATACCTGCAGACTCCCAATCTGACGCTGTTCATGGTTACTCACGACCGCTACTTTCTCGAAAATGTCTGTGACAGTATTATAGAACTAGAAGGTGGTTTAATTCGCAGATATTCAGGCTCCTATGCCGATTATCTGGAGAAAAAGGCGACCAGGGAGGAAGTGGAGGCGGTTACGTACGATCGCCAGAACAAGCTCCTGAAGCGGGAACTCGACTGGGTACGCAGATCGCCACAGGCCCGTACCACCAAGGCCAAGGCCCGGGTAGATGCCTATTACGACAAGAAGGACGTACTCGACTCCCTGAAGAAAAAGCCGGAAGAGATGAGCCTCGCCATTAAGGAAACCTGGCTGGGTGGCAAAATTGTTGAGTTGCACAATATCAGCAAGTCGTTTGGGCACAAGCGTATTCTCGATAATTTTACTTACAAATTCAAAAGAAAGGAGAGGCTGGGGATCGTCGGACAAAATGGTGCCGGCAAATCAACTTTCCTTGAAATTCTGACCGGTATGCTCGAACCCGACACGGGCAAGGTGGTCGTGGGTGATACCGTAACATTCGGTCACTACAAACAGGAGGGTATCCGCATGTCGGAAGACAAACGGGTGATTGATGTGGTGCGCGATATTGCCGACTATATTCCGCTGGAAAAAGGGAAGGAACTCTCCGCAGCCCAGTTACTCGAACGATTCCTGTTCTCTCGGGCACAGCAGCAGGTGTATGTGAGCCAGCTCAGCGGAGGGGAACGCCGCAGGCTCTACCTGCTTACTGTCCTGATGAAGAATCCCAATTTCCTCATTCTCGACGAGCCCACCAACGATCTGGATGTACTTACTCTCCAGGTGCTGGAAGATTTTCTGGAGGATTACCCGGGAGTACTGCTGGTGGTTACGCACGATCGTTATTTTATGGATCGTCTGGTAGATCACCTTTTTGTATTCGAGGGCGGCGGAAAAATTCGTGACTTCAACGGAACGTACGCCGAGTACAGAGCGCTCAAGCGGGCCGAACAGGTCTCCACCGATAAATCTGCTGCCGAAAAGGCCACTGCCGCAGTGCCAGCCGCGCCCAAAGCCGGACTCACCAACACGGAGAAGAACGAAATGCGCAAACTGGAGCGGGAAATTGCCGCCGGAGAGGAGCGTAAACGGGAAATAATGGAGTCGTTCAATGATACATCCCTTGCCCCCGATGCTATCTCAAAGCTATCGAAGGAACTGGGAGAGTTACAGGAAACACTAGAAATGAAGGAGTTGCGCTGGCTCGAACTGGCAGAGAAAAGCTGATATCAGCGGCATTTCTCGTTGATGCCCAGTACGTAGTTTTTTACCACTTTTATCTCCACAGCCGATGAGGCGCCCGAGAATCCGCTGAAATCTTCGTCTGTAATCAATTCCCGGAACCGCTCGGTGTAGCCCTGACTGAGCGGAGTGTAGCTCCAGTGCCACTTCTCTTCCTTGTAGCCCGCCGAACGGCCTGCGGTGTAGGGCTGACAAAACCCGTACTCGTGTGCATGTGCAGCCAGCCAGTCGTACACCTTCTTGTATTTGCCTCCCGACTCCATGGAGGTATTGTTCAGGTCATTCAGATCTACATCGGTACCCCAGTGATGACGCGATGCTCCGGGCATGGCGGAGTATTCCAGTATTTTCAGCGCACGTTCTTTCGCTCCGGGCTTTTCCTTCGCATATTTCTTCCATTTGCCATCCCATATGGCTTTTTGTTGCTGAAAATTTCTGGTTGAAGACTTGATGTTCAACTCCACCCCTTCTTTTTTGGCGGCCTTCCACATCTCCCTGAACGCCTCAAAAGTTTCACGGCGCAGCATCATTCCTGTCCTGTCGGTGTAGGGAGCCTTTACGGATACGAAATCCGGGTGTTTCGAAGGCTCAAACTTACCCATCAGGTAGTCTCTGTCAAGTGCGGATTTGGCAAGCGTGGCAGGTTTCGCTCTTGCGGGAGCCGGTTCAGCTGCTTTCCCCAGTACCTCTGTGGCATCCGGTTTCTTCGCAGGAGGAGTTTTGGCTCCGGGGGCAGGCTTCTCTTCCGAGCATGAATATAAAAGGATTAAAGAAGACAAGAGTAACAGGATCTTATTGGTTTTCAGCATCTTCAAGATTTTTTTTCAGGGTTTCGAGGGTGAAAGTTCCTGCTTCCGACCAGAGTTGCCGACCATTCTTATAAATCATGAAGGTAGGCACCCCCATCACCTTCATTTTCACTGCCAAGTCTGTGTGCTGGTCAACGTCTATTTCAACAATGGAAATCCGGTCGCCCAGCCGGGCCCCGAGTTCCGAGAGTACAGGGGTCATAGCCCTGCAGGGACCGCACCAGGTGGCAAAAAAATCAATCAGTACCGGTCGGGACGACTGTATTATTTCCTCAAATGTTTCTTCCATGATGGTATTTCGGTTAAAATTATGTCAAATCCGTCAGATTATTGCTCCAGTCCGGCCATTTCGGGCACTTTTGCAACAAAGTCATGTACTGAATTCTCTCGCTGAGTCAAAAACGGCTCAGTTTTCACCAGTGGCAAAAATACTTTATCAATGAAAATATCGCGCATTATTCTCGCATTATGCCTCCTCTGGGGTGTACAACAAGCAGTCGCCCAGACCCGCGAGTATGAGGTAAGGGAGGTTGTTAACCGCTTTTTCGAGGGTATGAACAAGGGCGACACCGTACTGCTTAAAAGTGCCTGTACGGGTACTATGATTCTGCAAACGTGCAAAACGGACAGCACAGGTGCTGTAACAGTAGTGAAAACCGATAGTTTTGCTGATTTCGTATCACTCATTGGCGCTCCCAGAAAAAACAAAATCGAGGAGCGGATTACCTTCGGAAAGGTACTGGTCGAAGAGTCGCTCGCGAGTGTATGGGCGCCCTACACTTTTTATCTGAACGGTGACGAGTCGCACACAGGAACCAACTCGTTCCAACTGGTTCGCACCAGCGAGGGCTGGAAGATTCAGTATATCATTGATACAAGACGAAAATAAACTACCACGTATCAAGCCTGACGGGGTGCCTGGTTGTTCCTGCGGAAAGGTTGAAACTGGCTTCCGACCAGTAGGGCGGACGGAAGCGGGGCCTCGCGTTGTTGGAAAAGCCGTACGGCTCCGACGGAATACCCACCAGATTGGTATCCAGCTTGCCGTTGCCGTTCACATCGTGAAAGCAACTGATGGCATACTTGCCCGGTGGCAGGGCGAATGTCATTTCCAGGTCGCCGGACTGCTTTACCGGGACAATCTGCTGGGCATACACTCTGTCAGTGTTCAGAAAATCAGACTCGGTGGCATAGACAGCCACATAGAGTTGCCCTTTGGCCTCTTTCAGGTTGGAAAAAGAGATTTTCAGTTCAGCAGAAGCGGGTTGCATCATCATGAGTGTGAACAGTAGTGCAGTTATCAGCATACCGATGTGAACGCTGTAAAGGCGTCTTTGTTCAAACCGGGTACTATATCGGAAGTGCAGAGTACCGCTCGATGAATGCCTTCAGCTCGTCCACCATGGCTGGCGATCCGAGTGCTACTGTTGACCGCTGGTGCAGTTCGTCGGGCGTAATATCGAGGATACGTTTCAGTCCGGTATTGATAGCCTTTCCTCCGGCCTGTTCAACAATCATGGCCAGCGGGTTGCATTCGTACAGCAGCCGCAGCTTGCCGCCCGGGTATTTTCTGGTACTTGGGTACAGAAAAATTCCTCCGTGTATCAGAATCCGGTGAATGTCGCTCACCATACTTCCTATATAGCGGAGGCCGTAATTCTGGTCTGAGCAGTGATCTATATAACGGCGCATTTCCAGGTCAAATTTGGAGTAATAGCCCTGATTGACCGAATAGTTCTGGCCGTTATCCGGGATTCGCATGTTCCGGTGGCTCAGGCAGAATTCTCCGATGCTCGGATCAAGGGTGAAACCGTTCACTCCGCGTCCGGTGGTGTAAACGAGAATGGTAGAGGTACCATACAGAACATATCCTGCTGCCACCTGGCGTTTTCCGGGCTGAAGGAAATCTTCCCGGGAGGGCGGGCCGGAAGGATCGCTGATTCTCCTGTAAATGGCAAAAATAGTACCTACCGATACATTGACATCAATATTGGAAGAGCCGTCGAGCGGATCGAACAGTACAACATAATGGTTGGGTTTGTAGCCAACGCCCGGTACAGGAATGATATCGTCATTTTCTTCGGAGGCAACCGCGCAGCATTCGCCGGAGTTCTGCAGACATTCAATAAGCCGCTCGTTGGCATAAACATCGAGTTTCTGCTGTACATCGCCGCTTTGGTTCTCGGTGCCGCTGGAAACGCCGATGATATTAACCAGTCCGGCTTTATTTACTTCCCGGTTGATAATCTTGGCTGCCACACCGATATCGCGGAGCAGTCCGGTGAGTTCTCCTGTGGCGTACTCAAAATCTTTTTCAGAGCGGATGATAAATTCGTCGAGGGTGACAATCCTGTTGTCGGGGATGGGTGGTGCAGCGATGCCATGTGGTGCATCGGATTTGGTCAGATTCTTTGGCATGACTGTTCATTTTTTAATAGCAGCCTGGCCCGAAACCGTCAGGGGTGAATTCTGCCGGTCCGGGTGTTTTGGTTAGAGCGCTACAAAAATAGCGAAATTTTACCGGTGTGAGGAAATCAATTTAACTTTAGCTTTGTTTACTGAAAAAATTAATCTTCAAATGATATGCAGACGGTTACCCTGGTGTTCATGTCTTTCCTGATTCTGACTGGTTGTCGCCCTGCGGCTCCCGACGAGATTCCGCTCCCGACAAAAATTTGTGTAAAAACATCTCATCACGGACAGCCTATCCCTGCTGCTACAGTTTACGTGAAGTTTAACGCGGATTCTTTTCCGGGTTATGAAAATCCGCCCTCGTACTTCGATGCCGTATTCCGTACGGGTAGTGATGCAAAAGGCTGTATTGCACCTGTTCCGGAGGGTAAACACTGGGTAATTGCGTTTGGTTACGACAGTCTGCACTATCCGCATGTGGTGTACGGGAGTCTGTTTGCCGATATAACACTGGCTGGTCGGCCCGTTCTTGACACCATATTATATGTATCGGAAAAACACTGATACGCATGTTGTGGCGCGATATTTGGAATATTAGTCAATGTAAATTTACCTTGCACTCAAAATCCGTTTTTTACATGAAAATCCGAAACCTGATATTTCTGTTGCTCTTTCCTCTGGCGGCCTCCAGCCAGACGGCGCATGTTTTCCAGATTATTCCAAAGCCTGTGGCTATTTTGCCTAAAGAGGGGGCTTTCGCAATAACCCCCAAAACAAAGGTGTTTGCGCCTAAAAATGATACCGAGTGGGCTGTCGCTGCAGAATACCTGACCTTGTCTCTTGCGCCCGCTACGGGGTACAAATTGCCTGCTCAGGCATATAACAAGGCTCCGAAGAGTCCGGATGAGAACGGTATTTATCTGATCAAGGATGACGAAATCCAGCACCCCGAAGGTTACAAAATGGAAGTCAGTCCGGTGAATATTGTCATACGTGCCCGAACGGCTGCGGGTGCCTTTTATGCGGTACAAAGCCTGCGACAGATACTTCCGGTCGAGATATTCAGTCAGGAAAAGGTGTCCATGTCTGGTGGCTGGATGGTTCCGGCCTGCTATATCCAGGATGAGCCTCGTTTTACCTACAGGGGGATGCACCTTGATGTGGGCCGCCATTTTTACCCGGTCAGTTTCGTGAAGAAGTTTATTGATGTGATAGCTTCGCAGAAGATCAATACATTCCACTGGCACCTTACCGAGGATCAGGGCTGGCGAATCGAAATAAAAAAGTTTCCGCGTCTGCAGACAGTTGCGGCTTGCCGGGAAGGTACACTCGTTGGCCATTATTCAGATTCGCCACAGCGTTTCGACAGTCTCAGATATTGTGGTATCTATACGCAGGATGAGGTTCGCGAGGTGGTTGAGTACGCCAGAAAGCGCTTTGTCACGGTCATTCCCGAGATAGAAATGCCGGGGCACGCCCTGGCTGCTCTCAGTGCCTATCCGAATCTCGGATGTACTGGTGGCCCGTACAAGGCGCCACAGAAATGGGGTGTGTTTGACGATGTGTTCTGCGCAGGTAATGATGAAACCTTTCAATTTATAGAGGGAGTACTTGAAGAGGTTTGTTCTCTTTTCCCCGGTCCGTATGTGCACATTGGCGGCGATGAATGTCCGAAAACACGCTGGGAAGTATGTCAGAAATGTCAGCAGCGCATGAAGGATAACGGGCTGAAGGACACTCATGAATTGCAAAGCTATTTCATCCGGCGTGCAGAGGCCATTCTGGCCAAACACGGGAAGAAACTGATTGGCTGGGATGAAATTCTGGAAGGAGGTCTTGCACCTACGGCTACGGTGATGAGCTGGCGCGGTACAGAGGGCGGAATTGCAGCAGCCCGTGCGGGTCATGATGCTATCATGACACCTACATCGGCTGTTTACTTTGACTATTATCAGGGAGATCCTGCAACAGAGCCGCTGGCTATTGGCGGCTATCTGCCTGTTGACAAGGTATATGCCTACGATCCCGTACCTGCCGATTTCACCGCTGATGAGGCCAAAAGAATACTCGGAGTACAGGGTAATATCTGGACAGAATACATCAAGACGGAGAGCAAACTGGAATATATGGCCTTCCCGCGCACCTGCGCGCTGGCTGAAATTGCCTGGTCGCCGGTTGCCAGAAAGGATTTTTCTGATTTCAGCAGAAGGATGATTACGCACTTCAAACGACTGGACGTACAGAAAGTGAACTACTCAAAGGCTATCTTTGACGTAAATGCAGCTTACACGGATGGCAAAGTAAGTCTGAATGTAGGACTGCCCGATTTCGAAATTCGCTATACCATGGATGGATCCGAACCGGATGGAAGTTCCCCCAGGTACAGAGGGCCCTTTGAATTGACGAAGTCAGCCACCATCAAGGCCGCCGCCTTCCAGCGTACAAGGCAGGCTGGCTCTACCCGTACAGTTCAGTACATGGTTCACAAGGCCAGCGGAAAATCCTATACGATGAGTCACCAGCCGCAGAAATATACCGGCGGAGAGCAATATGGACTGACGAACGGAGTAGTTGGCGCTCCCAAAGCCTGGAACAACTGGGTGGCTCAGGAAGGATATGATATGGATCCTGTGATTGATCTGGGTACTACAACCGACTTTTCCCGTATCACCACACATTTCGCCAATGCAAAAGTGGCCTGGATTTATCCGCCACGCGAAATTGTGGTGTCCGTTTCTGACAACGGAACCGACTTCAGAGAGGTGGCCCGCCGCAAATTCAATGCCGACGAGATGCAGGGGATATCTGTGGAAACAGTCGAACTGGAAACGCCCGGAGCCAAAGGGCGCTATATTAAATTCGTCGGAACCAATTTTGGAAAGATACCGGCAGACGCTCCCGGCGGAGGCAACGGAGCGTGGCTGTTCTTCGATGAAATCATCGTGGAATAATGCTGGATGAACTTCATTCGGCACGACTGCTTCTCCGGCCATTCGGTATGGATGATGCCGAAGCTCTTTTTCGGCTTCGGTCAGATCCCGATCAGATGTACTATCTCGACAGGGAGCCCATGCGGACGGCGGGAGAAGCAGCCGAAATGATTGCAAAAATGCAGGACGACGGGCTAAACGGAACCGGCTACAACTGGGCTCTGGAAGAGAAACCCTGTTCCGGCATGATTGGCTATGCAGGAATCTGGAGAATTGACCAAAAGAACAGTCGCGGAGAGATCGGTTACATGCTTGGCAAGACGTATCAGGGTAAAGGTCTGATGACCGAAGCGCTTGTGTCGGTGTTACGCTTTGGCTTCACCAAAGCAGGACTCCATTCCGTTGAAGCCAATGTAAACCCGGGCAATGACCGTTCAATCCGGCTTCTGGAGCGATGCGGCTTTGTCAGGGAGGCTTATTTCAGAGAGAACTATTACTTTGAGGGTAAATTTCTCGATACGGCTGTGTACAGCCTGCTGTCTGCAGATTTCAGATATCAGGATTTGCCGGTATCTGCCTGATCCAGCTCCTGATTTTCAGCATTGTCACCTTCAGTTGCCGGTGTATCATCTGTGGTAGATACTTCTGCTGCTGCCGGTGTTTCAGCAGGCTTTGATTCCGTGCTGTCGCGGAAAAAATGCTGCTGGAATATCAGAATACTGAGCACTCCCGTTGTAATTGCAGCATCTGCTACATTGAATATCGGGCTGAAAAAAGTGAAAGTATCTCCGTTTGAGAGCTCCCAGGTATGCATGGGGAAATAGAACATGTCCACTACCTTTCCATGAAGGAGAGAGGCATATCCGGTGCCCCAGGGTACCACTTCCGCCAGACCGCCGTGGTAGGGTGATGCGCTGAAAATCATGCCATAAATAGCGCTGTCAATAATATTTCCGAGTGCTCCGGCGGTAATAAGGCCCACACTCATGATAAAACCCGTTGGCATCTTTTCCTCAATCAGTGTTTTGATCCAGAAAATGAGTCCGGCAACCATGAGAATGCGGAACAGACTCAGCGTAAGCTTGCCATATTCCCAGTCGAGGGTCATGCCAAAGGCCATACCTTCGTTTTCAACAAAGTGCAGTCGAGCCCACTCTTGTCCGAAAATGAGTACTTCACCATTGTACTCGAAGGTTGTTTTTATGTAGAACTTGGTAGCCTGGTCAATGAGCAGTACTACCAGCACGAGAAGCGCTACCTGGTATCCTTTTTTCAAGGTTTTTGTACGTTTTTGTTACCTGATGATACTGAGATTTACCTTCCTGAGTCTCAGAGAGGTACTGCAAAGAAACGCAAAACTACTCAATCTGTTTCAGTAGCCATTCCCTTTCGGCCAGCGGGTTGGTTTTTTCGACTGTTTCGCGGAATTTTTCCCGTTGTGCCTTTGAGTAGATATTCAGGTTCAGCAATTTTTTCATCAGGCTGATCATGTTTTTAAAAGCTGTTTTTCGGGCCGGATCCAGAGCTTCCTTGCGTTGCAGATAAGTCCGCATACTTTCCAGCAGCGATTCGAAGGCATCAGACTCATCTTTTTCGTAGTAAATTTTCAGCAGCATTGTTTTGGCGATAATATTGAACAGCATGTCGTCGTACTCAAACTTCATGAGCAGATCCTGCGCTCTGTCGTAATCATTTTTTTCAAAGTAAATCCTTGAAAGATTGAAATTGACAATACTGGTGCGTTCCTTCTCGTCGAGGTGATGCTGAAAATCGGCAATGAATTTTTCAGCCCATACATACTCACGGTTTCTGAGGGCCGCTCCTACGGCGTTGCCAAAAGTATACCGCGATACAGTATTGTTTTCAAGCAGAATTTGTTCTTCCAGGCCCTGGCGATACAGCAGAAAGGCCCGTCGTGCGAAATCCTGCCGGCCCTGATTGATTTTGGAGACACAATAATTGAGGGCTGCGAGGTACAGTGTTCTTATTTCGGAGGGCAGAAACCGGTTACTTTCGTGCTGAATCAGGTGTTCGAGCTTGTCGAAGTGCGATTCCTCCGCCGGATCGGTCAGGGCGCGATAAGTGAAATAATAAACAGCAATGGAGGGCTCCGAAAGTAATTGCTTTTCTTCCACATAGGCGAGGGCCTGATCTAACAGTCCGTGGTCGTATCTTATTTTCTGGTAAATGCGATGGTGCGCAAGCATATCCTTGCTGATACGCAGCCTTTCTTCCAGAAACCATTTTTCCAGTGCATCGGCGGCTTCCTGCAGGTTAACAGGTGCGTTCTGGGTAATACTCATCAGGTACTCGTACTCCTCCTGTGCCAGAAAAAACCGGTTCAGCAGGTACCAGTCGTTTCGCAGCGGTTGTGCTTCCAGCGTATCCCTGCCGAGGCGGTGAGCTTGTCTGTAAGCTTTTTCCAGCTTTTTTTTTCGGTACGACCTGGCCAGTGAAAGCTGAAATTTTACCCTGTCGTTCATAAAATCCGTAAAAACCAGATATTCTTCAATAGCTTTGAGCAGAAAATACATGACCTGACGCATATACGCATCGTCATAAGCCTGTTTCGGGTAAACCGCTTTCCACGTACGCTCCTTTTGATATGCCTCTGAAAAATCAGCAGCATATTTAATCATGTAATCGAACAGATCAATCACATCTTTACGTTGATTATGTGCGGGTGATTTCAGCCACTTGGATATTTCCCTGATTTCCTTTTTCTGAAGGGAAGTCACAATTTCCACTAAAACGCTTTTTTGCATACAGTTTGAATTGTTTTATTTCAACAAACCTAAAAAATTAAAGCCATAAAATAACGCTTTTTTTTGTATAATATTGTTTTAATCCGTGATAATCCACAAATTAACCTGAAATTTTTTCATCATGGACGAAAAAACTATTCAACAAATCGGAAAAATTGTCTTTCTCCCGAAAGTCCGGGGCCTGCACTTTTGTATCATCAAATGGTTTAAACGCCCCGGCAAAACTTTTACGCAGATGGCAATACGCTTATTCACACTGTTCGCACTGATTCTCTCGCTGGCCCGCCTGCAGGCCCAGGGATGGGAAGCCATCTATGGTGGCAGTGGTCAGGATGTGGCGAGGGGAATTGCCCGTACTGCTGACGGCGGCTATGTTGTTACCGGTTATTATAACGCCAACTCCCGGTTATTCCTGTTCAAGATTGATGCCGATGGCAATCTTCAGTGGAGCCGTACCTATACGGGTGGCGCTCCTTCAGCACGTATTGAAGGCGCCGGTGTGGCAGTAGATCCGGACGGTGATATTTTCGTTACGGGTTATGTTGACGCAGACGGTACTTCAGGCCCGTTGCAGCGCGACATTTATCTGATGAAAACTGACCCGTTTGGTGTCAAAATTTGGGATAAAACGTACGGTGACGACCTGATCGAGGAGGCAATGGCCATCAAAAGACTCGATGACGGGAACCTAATTCTTGCCGGAGTTCAGCACAAGCCGGGTAACAAGCAGAATGTTTTCGTAATGAAAACGGATGCCGAAGGTACGCTGCAGTGGCTGAATAATTATGGTAATGACGAATATCGCAAACAGGGCAATGGTATCGCCATTTCGCCTCTGGGAGATATTCTGATTGCCGGCGAGTCGCAGGTAACGGCTATCGCCGACCGTCAGGCTTATGTACTTCATCTCAAGGCAGACGGCGCTCTGGTAGCAGAACAGACCTATGGCACTCCTGATGATGAAATAGCCAGTGCTGTGGAATTTACGCCCGCAGGAAACCTTGTACTGGGCGGTTTTTCCAACTCTGTACCGGGCGGGGCGGGTTATCTGCTTGAAATCACGCCCGGGCTCAACGCCGGTCCGGTTTGGGAAAAATTTATCGACGGTACTGACATCAATGATCTGGCAGTTGAGCCGGGAGGTAATCTTTTGCTCACTGGTCACCGCGTTACAGGGGTGCTGGAGGATCTCAATATCATAAAAACTGATCCCCAGGGCAATATCATCTGGGAGGCGCGCAATTCACACGGCGGATTTTCGGGTGGCAACGCCATCATCGCGTTGCGTGGCGGAGCTGTTGCAGCGGGTTACAGTGAACTGACTATTGGTGCAATAGGCCAGTCTTATGCCTGCGTTATAAAGGCCGATGCCAACGGGAAGGTTCTCACAAGCTATATTGAAGCCAACGTTTTCCGCGATTTCAACGGGAATTGTCAGAAAGAAACAGACGAGGCAGGGCTCAGAAACTGGGTAGTGCGCTTCGAGGGCTCTAATGACACCATATATACTGTAGCCAATGCAAACGGCGACATTCGCGTGCCCGTTGACACTGGCTCCTACAATCTGGTGCTGTTCCCCCCCAATACCTACTGGAAGCCGTGCGATCAGGTAATCTCGGTGGACGTCCCTGATTATTTCGATACCGTATTTGCCAGTATTCCGGTTCGTACAGAGTTCGAGTGTGCCCGAAACGAGGTGGATATTGCGGCTCCCATTTTGCGCCGTTGTACCGACAATACATACAGGGTGCGCTACTGCAACTCGGGTACTGTTCCGTCGTTCAATACACTCATATCGGTTATTCTCGACCCCGGTTTGCAGTTTGTGAGCAGTTCTGTGGCTCCACAGAGTATTTCCGGAGATACTGTGTTTTTCAATATCGGCACCCTCAATAATGCTGATTGCGGAGAGTTGTCACTTACGGCGTTCCTCGATTGCAACACCATAACCGGACAAACACACTGTGTTACAGCTTTTATTGCACCCAATAACTTTTGTGATATAAATCCGGCCTGGGACGGATCAATCATCTCTGCGCAGGCACTTTGCGAGAATGATTCTGTCAAAATGATGCTCACCAATGTGGGTGCCGATATGAACGGACCCCTCGGCTATGTGATTGCCGAGGATGTCATCATGCTGACACAGCCGAATGATCCTGATTTCAGTTTCAAACTGAGTGCAGGAAAGGATTCCATGGTATGGTCACGGCCGGCCAACGGAAGTACGTTCCGCATCATTGCCCAGCAAAGCCCCGGCTATCCGGGATACAGCTACCCGACGGCTGCCGTGGAGGGTTGTATCAGTGATACGAGCAATGCCGGTATTTCGCTTGGCTTCTATACCATGTTTCCCGAAGATGATGGTGATGTGTTCAAGGAAACCGACTGCCAGGAGAGTTACGACGCCGATTACAATCCAGCATACCTTAAAAGAGGTCATCCCAAGGGCTATGATGTGGCCCATAATTACATCAGTCCAAAAACCGATTTGGACTACTTAATCCAGTTTAGAAATACCGGTGCAGACACAGTGCGGCAGGTGATCATTCGTGATACACTATCTGCTGCACTGGATCCTGCTACGGTTTATCCCGGCGTGTGCAGCCATCCATTCGACTTTGTTGTATATGGTGGTGGTATCGTCCAGTTCACCCTCCAAAACATCAATCTCCCCCCTGGCGGCGGTACCGAAAGTGAAGGATTTGTAAAATTCCGTGTTGCACAGAAGAGCAATCTCCCGTGTGAGACAAAGATACTCAACAGTGCCGCCGTTTATTTTGATTTCAACCAGCCGGGCTTCACCGACACAACATTGCATACTGTTTGTGAGTTCGACAGCTTTGTGGTTGTTACCAATACAAGGGAGGTCTTCAGGCCCGGTGTGGAGGTAAAAGCCTTCCCGAACCCGATGGTGGCAAGTATTACCTTTGAAGTATCGGGTACAGATGCCTCAAAGTACGATTTGCAACTGTTCGATGCACTCGGCAAAAATGTATTTTCTCAATCTTTTTCTGTTCCCACCTTCCAGTTGTTCAGGCGCCACCTTCCAACAGGCGCCTTTCACTACCGGATTTCCGCCGACGGGTTACCGGTAGCTTCGGGAACTATAATCGTCAGGTGACTGAAAAGAGGCCATCCCAATCTGATTGTTTAATCCACAAGCAACTAACTAAAAGGGCCATCTCCGACTGTATCGGTGATGGTCCTTGTCTTTAACAGCGATGTAGCAGACTAGTTTTTGATTCCCAGAAATGAGTATTCTGCGCCATAACGAAGCATTTGAGCGACGAAATCCAGCTCTCTTTCTACTCTGATGTCTGTGATTTTTCCGGATGCATCCCGCACGGGAACCAGTTTGGGCTGAACGAAACCTGAATAAGCTTTTGTTGGCAGGGCGGCATAGCGGACCTTCACCTCCTTGCCGGTTTCTGCACTGGTCTTCACCCCGTATCCTTCTACCAGATCGCGTATTGCATTGTAATCGCCCTCCGATTTGATACGCTGCATTTCAGACAGCAGTTGACCGAACAGCTCGCGAAGTTTCGCATAATCGCGGACATCATAGTATGTTTTACCGTTCCTTACGTTCCTGACAATCACCTTGTCCTTCTGGCCTTTTTCAAACGCCCAGGCTGCAATCAGCTGGCGGTTACGCATGTGGTCTTCCTCAATATCGTGACCGGGCGGGAGCCGGCGCAATTGCTGAAGCAGTCCGTTTCTGATATACTGATCGTATTCAGCTTTGTACGCTTCTGCATCAGGCATGAGTCCCCACTCAATAAGTTTGGGATCGGGCATGAAATACAGGGCCACCAGATCTGCACGCGCCTCTTCCATGGTACTGGAGTACTGTTTCAGCGTGATATTGGGCTCGGGCATATCCTTTTTGAGCTGACCGCTGGCATGCCCGATTACTTCATGCAGTGCTGTGTGCATCTTGCCGCAGGCCTCGCCGTATTTTCGGGCATATTCTACCTCAGTGGGGTCATTGGCAAATTCCTGGATGGCCAGTGCACCACCTGCCTTGCCATAGGCATTTTCAATATTGTTGAGGCTCACTGATTTGGAACCATATTGCTCGCGGATCCAGTTGGAGTTGGGCAGATTTACGCCTATAGGTGTTGTAGGGGCACAATCACCGCCCTCCATGGCAACATTTACTACCCTGTAGGAAACTCCTTTCACATTTTTTTTCTTGTACCCGGCAGGTATAGTGGAATTGTCTTCAAAGTACTGGGCATTCTTGCTGATGATAGCCATTTTTTCGGTAGCATCCGGATCGTTGTACTGTACCATAGCCTCAAAATCAGCCTTGTACCCCTTTGGATCGTGATATACCTCAATGAAACCGTTGATGATGTCAATCGAACTTTCAGTGTCTTTTACCCATGTCTGATTAAATGCATCGAAAGTTTTCAGATCGCCCGAACGATAGAAGTCCACCAGTAGTCGGAGTGCTTGTTTCTGTTGTTCATTTTCAGCGAACGGGATGGCTTTTTCCAGATTTTGAGCAATTTTTTCGATAGCAGCGCCATACATTCCGCCGGATTTCCACGTGATTTCTTTCAGGCGACCATTTTCCTTGACTAGCTTTGAGTTCAGGCCGAACATGGGGGCGTTGGGCCCTGCCTGATCAATCAGCTTCCTGTAGTAGTCATCCACCTCATCGGCAGTGACGCCTTCATAAAAATTGACGGCGGAATTGACCACGACATCAACTCCTGCTTCTTTATTGGTGCGTTTTGCCATGACACCGGGATCAAAAATGACCGGAGTAAGTACCTTCAGCAGTTCCTCTGTGGGCATGGGCAGCATGGTTGCACTGCTTCCACGCACGAGATCAGCAAAATAAAGCTGAGAAAATCCGGGTATTATTTTCCCTTCATTATAATGGTGGTGGATGCCGTTACTGAACCATACCCGTTTGGAATATACTACAAAAGCATTCCATTCGCGCGTTGACCGGTCACCTTTCCATGACTTGTGAATGGCCTCGATTGTTTTTCGGACTGCAATATTGTATTTGCAGTGCTGGTCGTAAATGATATCCCTGCCAGCCAGTGCAGCTTCACTGAGATGGTAGATAAATGTTTTCTGTTGGAGTGAGAGTTTGTCCCAGCCGGGCAGTTCGTAGTAAAGAATCTGTAAATCCGCAAACGTATCCAGTACAACCTGTTCAGTTGACGGGGTGGGCACAACGGGGGGCAGCTTTTGACCGGAGCAGGCAGCAAAGACCGCCAACGCCGGCAAAAGCGCGTATTTGATCCATTTCATGGTGAAAAATATGTTTGGTTGAACGTTTTGTATTCCCGGGAGACGGGTTATCTGCTGTGTCCCATCTTCTTTTTCATATTTTTGGGGAAAAGGTCGGAATTGCTCCCCTTTTTCTTTTTTGTTTTCGACATGTCTGCTTTCAGGCTTTCATTGGCCGGACAGCCGGTTTTGGGAGCACATGCCGGGACAGCGATTGCTGCGACGAACAGTACGGCTGCGAGAAAGAGGAGTCTTTTCATGGTATCCTGAATTTAAGATGAATGAAAGTGAAAGTATCACTTGAGGTAATTTTCCTCGTAAAAATCGCGATAGCCATCGAGAGTCTTGTTTTTCAGGATACGCCTGTAATTTTCCTGCGTGACTGCGAAATATTCCTTGTCGTAGGTTTTTTTGCCTGATTCACCGAGGAAGTCCTTTCTGCCCTTCACTTCGTCATAGTATTTCATTGCCTGATCCTTGTTGTCAAATTTTCTGATAACCACGATAGGCAGGTTGGTATCGGTACCCAGAAAAATATTGGAAATACGGAGCTGCTCGAGTTTATGGTTTTCCCTGTTGTAGTCGGTAATAGCCGCTTTGATATCATCGAGCCTTACGTTGTCGCCTCTGAGTGCGATAATAAAGTAGTGAAGTTTATCATCTTCCACGGTGAATGCGTCGTCAATAGGGCCGTCGGCTTTCTTTTTATCATCTGTCTCGAAGCCTTTGCAGCTCAGCAGTCGGGCAATTTCCTTGGCACGGGTGGCTTCCGGGCTGTCGGGGTAGCGGCTGACGACTTCCCCGAGTGATGAGCAATAGGCTTCGCTACCGCTCAGGTTACCTACACAAAGCGCGCTGAGCAGGAAGAATTTTGGCATAAGCTGATTTTGCGAGCCGAATCTTTTGGGTGCATCCTGACAGCGTGTGTAGGCATCTTTATACCCTCCTGACTGGAACATGCGGAATGTTTCCTCGTAATACTTGTTCAGTTCCCGCTCCCTTTCCTTGGCTGCGTTCTGGAAGTTGGGGTCTGTGAGTACACGAGCGAATGCACTGTTCGGGTATTTCCCTTTAAGTTTTTCAAGGTAGTAAGTGGCGCGTTCAGTATTGGTGAGATCATTGTGAGCCAGGAAGCAGTAGTACCATGTTTCCTTTTCATAGCGTGCGGTATCTGGGTATCGCACCTGCAACTCCTCGAGCGTGCCAACGCACCGGATATTATTCTGAAGTTTGTCGCGGAAAAGCGTGCCGAGCTGGTACATGGCTTCGTAGGTGGCCATGTGAACAACAGACAACTCCTCTTCAGTTTTGGGGATACTGGCAAAGAGATCCTTCAGGTCAGCCTCAGCGGCCGCATCGGTGCTGGTTGAATCGGCAGCTGCAGCGGCGTCTGCCCCTGCTGAAATTTTATTACTCCTTCGCCAGTTGTCCTCCAGTTTTCGCTCGCCCCATATACGGGTGAAATCCTTTTTTCCTTTTTTCACGAACGCATCGTTATAAAAGTAAAAAGAAGAAGGTTTCTGGCCGGCTTGTGGCGGGGGAGCTGCTGCCTTGGCTGCGTCAGCTGCCGATACCGGTTTCGCCTTGGCGGCTTTGGCAGCTGCCTCGGCCTCCTTTTGTTTCCGCAGTATTTTTGCAAGTTCCTTTCGCTCCTCCGGTCCCATTTTAAACACGCGCACGATACTGTCGTTGGCGGCTATTGTCTGTATTAGGCGGGCGATATCCTTGAGGTTGGAGGCATAGTCCTGCGCACGTTTAAAGCGTTCATCGGTTGTTGGCAATACAGTGAGCGTGCTGTCGTAGTAAAGTTTTGCCGATACGAAATCTTCCTCTTCGAAGTACAAATCTGCCAGCATCAGATAGGTTTCGGCCCTTTGGGCATTATTACCTTCTGCAAACGAGAGTGATCTGCGGAGATTGGCGATACCGTCCTGCTTCTTGCCGTCTTTCAGAGAAATCATGGCAAGTGTATAGTAAATCTGATCCCGGTATTCAAGGTTTTTATCGTCCTTGAGCATGCGGTCAAGGGTTTTGACAGCCTCCTCTCCGGTTATTTTTCCATGTGCCCATCCTGCATAGGTCTGCTGAAGACGGGCATTGAAGTCCATTTCATATACAGGCAGGTTGGCGAGCACTTCATTGTAGGTTTCATAAGATTGCTCATACTGACCCGACCGATCGTAGAGCTGTGCCAGAATGAAGGCAAGTCGTGCCCGCTTGCGTTTATTTTCAGTAAATGATATGGCATTTCTGAGTGGCTCTATTGCTTTGTCATATCTTTTTTGCTTGATATAAAGATGTGCTTCTGCCGTTGCCAGATCGTCGTAAAGGCTTTTAGGCAGGTATCCGTCTTCCCACAGATTTCTGAACAGAAATTCTGCTTCATCGTAATTTTCGCGCTCGGTCATGGTACGGCCATACCAGATCATGGCATTGGGATAGGCATTTTTTCGTCCCCAGGGTTCATCATAAGGATTAGCCGCGGCTTCTTTTGATGATTCGGGATCTTTTTGGTCGCTTTTTTGGCTTCTGGCAGTACGGGTTGGGTAGTTTTGGAGTTAGTACCTGCCGTGGCAGGCTTGCCTTTTATTCCCTGCTTTTTTCTTTTTGCCGCCTCTTTTTTCTTTTTTGCAGCGGCTTTCTTTTTTGCAGCAGCTTTTTTCTTTGCAGCTTTCTTTTTTGCCGCTGCCTTTTTCTTTGCCTCCTTCTTCTTCTGAGCGGCTTTTTTCAGATTTTCTTTTTTCTTCTGTGCGCTGCTTTTCTTGACCGCCCGTTTGTTCTTTGGGTCCTGTTCTTCCTGTATGTAGCTGAAAGTCTCCTCGGCAGTTTCGAAGTCGCGCTTAATAAATTGTGCCTGTCCGATGAGCAGATAGTTATCGTCCACCCAGCGCCCGGGGCGGTGTCTTACAATCCCTTTTGCTGCCTTCGTGATCACATTGTCCATATCAGCCTTGACCGGTTTGTAGTCGGCGGCGGCATAAGGATAGATTTCAAGAATCTGGTTGTAATTGTCTTTGTAATCCGTTTCCAGCTTGATGATGGACAGGCGAAACAACTCGTCAGCGTTAAACCAGTAGTTATACTTGTTCGTGAAACTGTGGTAGTTTTGCTTGAATTTACTGGTTTCCTCACCCTTGCGCTTTGTTGTTACGCAACCAAGGAGAGGCAAAATGAACATGCCAGCGACGAGAGATAATCTCCAGATATTTTTCATGCCAGAATACGAGAGCAGAATTTTTAGCAAAAGTATTGATAGTCTGCTGAAAACAGACCTTCGCGATGGGGCGATTTTATCGTTTCAGCGATCAAAATGGCGTCCTGACCGGGCGGATGGTTGCCTGAGCAGTATCTATTTAACAACCCGAATCAGGTTTTTGTGGGTTATTTGCCGATATTTGCGGGGAAATACTGTCCGCAGATGTGCTGTGGGCTGCAATCAACTCCGGGCCGATTTTTTGAAAAAATGCAGAAATTTATTGTTTTCATCCGGCAATTCCTCGATTTCTTCCGTCGTCATGGCGACAGCGACAGGAAGCTCATGGAAAAATTACAGGACAAATACCGCCTTCTGGTCATCAATGATGATACTTTCGAGGAGGTAACCTCCATGAAACTCACTCCGCTGTCGGTTTATATCGCAGTGAGTTCGCTGATTGTCGGAACCGCCATTCTGGTGGTCATGCTGGTCATCTGGACACCGCTCAAGCGTTATATCCCAGGTTACGGCGATTTTCAGCGCGACTCGGAAATTGCCCTTCTGACGTCCAAGGTGCGCGATCTGGAGGCAGAAGTGGAGGCCACCCGTACCTATACAGATAGTTTTCGGAAGCTGCTGACGGGCGATATATCGGGCCTCACACAGGAGGATTCCGAGAAACTTGGGCAGCCGGCCAATCCTGCGGATACACTGCCATCAGATGTTGACCGTATTCCCGAGGACGAAAAGATGCGTATTGAAGTGGAAAAGGGTACCTTCACCAGTGACCCGGGCAGTACCGGTGCTGCCCGTGAAATACTCGCCGGTACGCGCGATATCCCGCTCGAACATCAGTTCTTTATTCCTCCCGTCAGCGGCGATATGACTGCGGGTTTCGATCTCGGCAAGTCGCATTTTGGCACCGACATTGCTGCACCCAAGAATACTGCTATCAAATCGGCTGCCGATGGAGTTGTCATCTATGCCGGATATACGATGGAGTCGGGTTACAGTATTGCTATCCAGCACCCGAATAATGTAGTCACTATGTACAAGCACAATTCCGTGCTGCTTCGTCAGACGGGCGCTGCCGTGAAGGCGGGGGAGGCTATTGCAATTATCGGCAACAGCGGAGAAAATACCTCCGGTCCGCACCTGCACTTTGAGCTGTGGTACAAGGGGCGACCGGTCAATCCGGCAGCGCTTATTAATTTCAGGTAAGTCACCTGTTGGTTAAAATACCGGAATTTTCGCTATGGAACTATATTTCCGCGAATTTGGCGCAGGGAAACCCGTGATTATTCTGCACGGACTGTTTGGCTTCTCGGATAACTGGCAGACGATTGCCAAAAGTCTGGCCAGCCAGTATCTGGTGATAACGCCTGACCTGAGGAATCACGGACGCTCCCCGCATACGCCCTCCCATACCTACACAGAACTGGCAGAGGATATCCGGCTATTTATGGAAAATCACTGGATGCACTCCGCTGTGCTGATAGGCCACAGTATGGGAGGCAAGGTTGCCATGCAGATGGCCCTCAGTTACCCGGATATGGTGGACAAGCTGATTGTCGTTGATATTGCTCCCGGCAAAGCTGCCGATAACCATACGGGTATCTTTGAGGCATTGCTTGAAACGGACTTGTCGGCCATGCAGACGCGGGGCGATATAGAAAACTTTCTTGTCGCGCGTATCCCCGATGTGGGTACCCGCCAGTTCCTGCTTAAAAATATCACCCGGAATGATGATGGAAAATTTGCCTGGAAAATGAATTTGCCCGTCCTGTGGCGTCATTTTTCCGATATTCTTGATGCTGTTACCGGGGAGCCTTTTGACAAACCGGCGCTTTTTGTAAGAGGAGATCGTTCCGACTATATTAAAGAGGCTGATACGTCGTTAATAAAGACTTTGTTCCCGCAGGCAGAAATTACGACCATTGAAAATGCCGGGCACTGGGTACATGCCGATAAACCGAATGAACTGATTGCTGTTTTATCTGAATTTCTTGACCGAAACTGAACCGTAAGCTCAATTCCATGAATCTGAAGCGAATACTGCCGGTTGTTCTGGCCGGAGCAACTGCCCTGCCTGTCAACCTGACTGCACAAAGCAAATACTTCGACATTGCCAAAAATCTGGAGATTTTTGCCAATGCCTACAGGGAGGTGAATCATTCCTATGTGGATCAGCTGGATCCCAATCAACTGATGCGGCGCGGCCTCGATGCCATGCTCACCGGCCTCGATCCCTTTACCAACTATATTTCCGAAACAGATGTGGAGGGATGGCGGATACAATCCGACGGACAGTACAACGGTGTCGGTGCTTCCGGAAAGCGTATGGGCGATTACGTTGTTGTCACAGAAATTATTGAAAACAGCCCCGCACACAAGTCCGGACTGAAAGTGGGCGACGTGCTGATCAGTATCGAAGGGCAAAGTGCCAAAAACCGGACAGAACAGGAGGTACAGCAGTTCCTGCGCGGCTATCCCGGCACCAAAGCCAATATCATGGTACAGCGTCCAGGCGAATCAAAGGAGGTTAAAATTACCCTCGAGCGGGGGGAGGTCATTATCCCGAATGTGCCGCACTCCGGACTGGTGTCAGAGAATATAGGATATGTTAATCTGACCACCTTTACTCAGAATGCAGGAGGTAATGTGGCAGAAGCAGTCATCAAGCTGAAGGAAAAGAATCCGGGTTTAAAGGGTGTTATTCTCGATTTGCGTGAAAACGGAGGTGGTCTCCTGAACGAAGCCATTGATCTGGTAAACGTATTCGTTCCGAAAGGAGAGTTGGTGGCAAGTACCAAAGGGAAGGTGCCGGAATGGGATATTTCCCTGCGTACGCAAGGCCCCCCTGTTGACAAGGACATTCCGGTCGTGGTACTGGTAAACCGTCATAGCGCTTCCGCCAGTGAGGTCACCTCGGGTGCCCTGCAGGATCTGGACCGCGCTGTGGTTATGGGGCAACTCACCTATGGTAAAGGACTGGTTCAGAATACCAAAGACGTTGGATATAATGCCAGAATCAAGCTCACAACGGCCAAGTACTATATACCTTCCGGTCGCTGTATTCAGGCAACAAGGTATAAAGATGGTGTTCCCGTTGATATTCCTGAATCGGAAAGGGCGGTATTCAAAACAAGAAACGGCCGGACCGTACTGGATGGCGGCGGTGTTAAACCTGATGTGGCGCTGCCGGTTGATACTGCAGAAGGTATTGTCAAGGCTTTGCTTGAACAGGATGTCATCTTCGATTTTGCCACGGAATATACACTGAAACACCCTAAAATTGACTCAATAGAAGTATTTGAGTTTACGGCGTTCGACGAATTTGTTCAGTATGTCCCGAAACACAAGTTTCAATACCGGACAAAGTCGGAGAGCAAGCTGGACGAACTGAAGGCGCTTGCAGAAAAGGAGCACCTTTCTCTTGGTGCCGATCTGGAGGCACTGGAACGCAAGATTCAGGCCGCCAAACAGGAAGAACTCAGCCGTTACAAGGACAGGATCCTGCACGAAATTGAACAGGAAATTGTGGGAAGGTATTATTTCCAGCGCGGCAAGGTGCGCAAAAATCTGGTCAATGATCCGGAGGTAAAAGAGGCAATACGTCTGCTCAATGACCGTCCCCGATACAATGCCATACTTGCCGGAAGATAAACTGACCACTGAATTCAATACTATGTTAATGGCCTGGTTCAGGCACAGTTTTTGCTGAAAACATTTTACCTTTGCAGAGTTACCGGTTCTGGTAGCTTCGCAAATATGTCTAACTGTTAAACCGCAAATCATTGTCACCCATGAAGAAGGCACTTCTTTTCTTTGTTTTCTCTTTTGTCCTCGGCGCTTTCGCCGCTAACGCCCAGTCATGCCACGGCTCTGCTGCTGCTGCTGGCAAATCCTGCTGCGCAGACAAGGCTGCCAAAGCCGCCGCTGCTGATCCATCTATCGAAAAGCGCAGCAACGAAGATGGTTCTGTTGCTTATGTCCGCAAAGAGGCTGACGCTCAGGGTAATTTCCAGTTCGTAAGTGTTAAATATGATGAGTCTGCAAACTCATTTGTCAGCACTTCCGCTTCTGTAACTGACAAAACAGCCATGACCAAAAAGACAGCCAGCTGCAGCGCCTCTGCTACTTCCGGCAAGGCTTGCTGCGCAGGTAAAACTGCTGAGGCAGGTAAATCCTGTGCAGGTTCTTCTGCATCTTCCGGCAAAGCCTGCTGCGCCGGTAAAACTGCTTCCAACTGCGAGAAGAAAGCAGAACAGTAAAAATAAAAAACATTTTTTGCGGGAGCACCTTTGAAATATATGGTGCTCCCGTTTTTTTTGCTATCTTCGCACGTTCTCATTTTAGAGCTTGTTCAGGATTCTCTGCCGTTGGCAAAAACAGGCTGATTTTTCGTCAGTTTTTGCGTTTTTGAAGGCGCATAGCCGGTGCTACGCAACTGAAAAAAGGTGAAAAATGGCGAAAAATGAGACGTTTTTGACTCGGTGAGAGAATCCTGAACAAGCTCTTAATCCTGTTCACGTCAGACACCCAGGCGATTTCCTGTCAAGTTAATATGTACACCCTTGTACTCGCATTTGTCACGGCATTCATGCTTACATATTCAATCATACCCGTTATTATTCGGGTAGCGAAAGAATTGCGTTTGTTCGATCACCCGAACGACAGAAGTTCGCATGTTACCCCTACACCTTCTCTCGGAGGAGTAGCGATATTTGCAGGAACAGTTTGTGGTATTGTACTCTGGACGCCCCTGCAGGCTTTTGGCCCGCTTCAGTATATTCTCGCCGCTTTCATTATTATTTTTCTGCTCGGGGTACTGGACGACCTTGCTCCGGTCTCTCCTGTAAAAAAGTTTGTCGGACAACTGATGGTTGCCTTCATCCTCACCTACAAAGCAGATGTACAGATCACCAGTTTTTACGGGGTGCTTGATGTACACGAGCTGCCCACCATGGTGCGTTTTGCATTGTCTGTTACCATTATTATAGGTATTATCAATGCGTTCAACCTGATTGACGGCATCAACGGTTTGGCTGGTGGTATCGGTCTGCTGGCCTGCGTATCGTTTGGCGTCTGGTTTTTTTCGGTCGGAATGATATCTCTGGCAGTGTCAGCGATTGCACTCGGAGGATCAATAATCGCATTTCTGAAATACAATCTGGCTCCCTGCCGGATTTTTATGGGAGACACGGGCTCTCTTCTCATCGGAACGATGTGCTCTATTCTTGCCATTGAGTTTGTGGAGGCCAATTATCAGACCGCTATATCCAATCCGTTCAGGCTCGCCAGTGCACCCTCTATTGCGCTGGCAATTCTTATTCTGCCCATTTTTGATACCTGCAGTGTTTTTGCCCGGCGAATGATGCGGGGAAACTCCCCCTTTACTGCCGATAAAACGCATATTCATCACCAGATGCTTGCCATAACAGGCTCACACGCCCGCGCTGCTTCGGCGCTGCTCCTGTTCAACGCACTGTTTGTTGTCTTCGCTTTCTCAATCCGCAATCTGGGTACGCAGCAATCCATGCCGGTACTCATTGCGGTGGTATCTGTGTGCGGATTTATCCTGTACAAAATGTACAGCGCCAAAAAGGTTTTAAAAGGTGACTGATTCTACCGAAATCCGGAAGATATGGCGTCGTTTCTGCAAAAATATACCTGCATTGGCGAGTCTGATTATCATATCTCTGGCTTTTTTTGTGTCGGTACTGGCATACCTGATAGCTCCCGATAATACTCCCGATGCCAACGCGCAGTATCCCGAATATGCCTTGTGCCCGCCCGGTACTAAAGGAAATTTTCTGGTTTTCCCGTCAGACACCCTTGTCCGGCAGCGCATTTTCGATAAAATGGCTCATGGGAACAAAGAGAACCGGCGGCTGGTTCCTGTTTTGCCTGAAACGGTTTCCCTGTGCGGCGATTCCGTCTGCTGGCTCAGCCCCGGCAGTCCGGCCATGAAGGGAAGTACTCATCTGGCAGCATTCTTTTTCCCGGGTGCCGACAGTATTTCAGTGTCATCAGATTTCTATCATTTTATCACCCACACGGGTGCACGGATGGCCGTAAATAAAGAGGACCTCTCATCAAAGTTTCTGTCCGAAAAACTGATTGAATCAAGGTTGTTTTTACTGGGGGCCGACAAATACGGCCGGTGTATTTACAGCAGGATTCTGCTCGGATTCAGGGTCTCGCTTTTTGTCGGACTTCTGGCTGTGTTTGTTTCATTAACTGTCGGACTGATACTGGGCCTTGCGGGCGGGTACTTTGGCGGAAGAACTGATGATTTGGTCATGCTGATGGTCAATACCGTGTGGTCGGTTCCGACGCTATTGCTGGTTTTTGCGGTCGTATTGGCACTGGGAAGAGGTATTTCGGTGATTTTTCTTGCTGTGGGCCTTACCATGTGGGTTGATGTAGCGAGAATTGTACGCGGACAGACCATTGCAATCCGGGCACAACCCTTTGTTGAAGCCGCCAGAAGTATGGGCGCAGGGCACGTCAGAATTATCCTGTACCATATTCTACCCAATCTTGTCGGACCGGTCATGGTCGTGTCTGCGGGGAATTTTGCCACATCCATTCTGGTTGAATCGGGTCTCAGCTACCTCGGATTCGGAGTGCAGCCACCTGCTCCCTCCTGGGGTGGGATGCTGAGTGAAAATTACGGGTACGCTATCGGAGGAAAGCCATTGCTTGCGCTGGCACCTGCGCTGGCCATTGCTATCGCAGTACTGGCATTCAATTTGCTGGGGAACGGACTGAGAGACGCGCTGGATGTTAAAATCAGGAATTCCAATCACTAAGAGCTTGTTCAGGATTCTCTCACCGAGTCAAAAACGGCTCATTTTTCGCCATTTTTCACCTTTTTTCAGTTATGTAGCACCGGCTATGCGCCTTCAAAAATGCAAAAACTGACAAAAAATCAGCCTGTTTTTGCCAACGGCAGAGAATCCTGAACAAGCTCTAACGCTGTATGCCAACAGATACACCCAACATATCCGGCCCGTTTGAAGAGGCTTTCGCGCTTGTTCTCGATGCGCTCAGGACGAGCCTGCCACCGGGCTTCGAAGAAGTAGCGCTCAACGGAATGCCGACCTTCGTGGTACCATTAAGCAGGTACCCCGCGGGCTATCACTGTACCCCGGGCAAGCCGCTTCCATTCATCAGTATTGCAGCAAGGACAAGCGGCATATCGCTGCATCATCTGGGGCTGTATTCCATGCCCGAACTGCTGGAGTGGTTCACGGCTGAATACCCGAAATACTCCAGACGCAAGCTGGATATGGGCAAAGGATGCGTGCGGTTTAAAAAACAGGACGATATCCCCCTGCAGCTCATTCAGGAACTGGCCGCCAGGGTATCTCCCGACGACTGGGTTAGTCACTACGAAAAAGTGCTGAAACGCTAGTTTTTCAGGAGCTCCTCTGTCAAATCCTGACTGGATGCAAGATTCGGACATCTGACGGTGAGTGCCTTCATGAGTTCCGGTATTTCCTCCTCTTTAATTCGCTGCTCCTGAATACATCTCCTGGTTTGCTCAAATTGAGCCTGAATCCGGTCAAAATCTTCGTTTTGCGGACTTTTTTGAACTTCGCTGTTCAGCATGAGGAGTGGCGTGGCACAGTTGCAGACTGCTCTGGCCTGCTTTTCTGCTTTTGATTCCTCCGGTGCGGAGTTGCACGAGTAAAAAAGGAGAGAAACCAGAATCGGGAATAAGCGCATAGTTAACCGGCAGATAATGAGGAACAAAGATAGCACTTCCGGAGACAGGATAGCACCCTCAAATGAAACATACTCCAAGGCAACCATCTGTCTGTTTAAAGCACCATACAAAGCGAAAATCTGTCTAATATGCGCATCGCAATTCTGTTGATTCTGAGTACCATCTGCCATGTTCATCTGTCAGCGCAGTCCGGATCGGCGCTCCCCCCCATTGCCATCGGGGAATGGAGGCAGCACTTGCCCTGGCAGCGCTCCGTTTATGTTACCCAAAGCCCGGAGTACATATATCTTGCTACAGAGTGGGCCATTGCCGAAATCAGCAAATCAGACCGCAGTGCGAGATTCATCACCAAAGTAGAGGGCCTGAGTGATGTGGGTATTAACCTGATCCGGTACTGTCCGGCTGCCGAAGCACTGGTAATTTCTTACACCAATAATAACCTGGATTTGTACTATCCGGCCGACGGATTGGTACTGAACCTGCCGTTTATTCAGAAAAACCCCAATATTATCGGAGATAAAAAGATTTATGACGTCTTTTTTGACGGTTCAGATGCCTATTTCGCCTGTGGTTTCGGGGTGCTTAAATTTGATATGGAAGCTGCCGAGGCCAAATATACCGTATTTACCGGCATGGCCGTGAAAACAGTGGTTGTTGCAGGAGGTAAAATCTGGATGGGAACCGACGATGGTATGTTTAATCTGCCATTCGATGATGATAATCCTGCTGATTTCGGTCGCTGGGAGGCAATGGGCAGTGCGCAGGGTTTTCCTGCCGGTATTCCGGTAACAGCTGCCTGCGTGTGGAATAGTCAGCTGGTGTTCGGGGCTGGCAACAAACTGTATCGTTTGTCGGGCAGTACGCCGGAGGAACTGGTGTCCTATTCCGGCCGGACAATCAGGTATCTCACAGTTGAAGGTTCCGGATTAGTGGCAGGATGGTATAATCCGGCCAATTTTGGAATCGGAACAGTTGAATACCTGGAAACTGATGGTACCCGAAGTGAAATTCACGGTCCGTGCAACGCGGAGTTCCCTCTGTATGGCATAGAGTCAGGTAACGGGCAGTTCTGGTTTTCTGATCAGAACGATGGATTCCGGGTTTTCAATAAAAATCAGGGGACGTGCGAGCAGTTTACTTTCAACTCTCCGTACAGGCATATTGCATCCGATATTTCTATCGCGGGGAACAGTGTGTACATTGCTACCCCCGGAGCCAAATCCAATCTGGAGCCGCTGTATGAATTTCGCTCAGGCATTTATATTTATGAGGATAATCAGTGGTCGAGGTTTACCGGTGAAACCAATCCTGAAATAAAGCCCTTTGACTGTGACAAGGATATGTGGCGTGTGGCCGCTCACCCGGCTGAGCCCGACAAGTTCTACGTGGGCAGTTTTGTTGGCGGACTTACGGAGGCCACGGTGCCGGGAGCTGTCGCGCAGTGTTACAATAAATCCAACTCTATCCTCAGAGATGCCGGTGCTTCCGGGACGAACAGGACTGCTATCGGGGGACTTGCCTTCGATCAGGATAATAACCTCTGGATAAGCAACTTCGGTGCCAGTGCTCCGATTGCCGTTAAAAAAGCGGATGGTACCTGGAAAAACTTCTCAGGCGCGCCCGCAAGCAGCGTCCTGCAGGTGGCTGTTGACCCAAACGGGTACAAATGGTTTGTTCTGGCATTCAACGCAGGAATCATGGTTTACGACAGCGGTACCAATATTGACGATCCATCCGACGACCGTTATAAAGTCATCTCGACAGCCAACAGTGTTTTGCCTACCAATACAATCAACTGTATCACGGTTGACCTGGACGGCGATGTATGGGTGGGTACGCAACAGGGCGTGGTCAGTTTTGAGTGCGGCAGCAATATCTTTTCCAATGACGCTCCGTGTGCGTCAGGCCGGAGACGTATTGTGAATGTGGACGGCTTCAACGGATACCTCCTGGAAACGGAGGATGTAAAAACTATTGCAGTGGATGGCGCCAACCGAAAATGGTTCGGTACCACCAACGGAATATTCGTACAATCACCGGATGGCCTTGAACAGGTAGCCCGCTATACCAATACGAACAGTCCACTGTTCGACAATTCTGTCACTGATATTGCCATCAACCAGATCAGCGGAGAGGTGTGGATCGGAACAGAGAAAGGTGTTCTTTCTCTCCGGTCGGGTGCGGTTGAGGGTACCAAAATCAACCGTCCAACCGCGTATGCCTATCCCAATCCGGTACAGCCCGATTACGATGGTCCTATTGCCATATACGGACTGGCCCGCGATGCCAATGTGAAAATCACCGACGTTTCCGGCAATCTGGTGTATGAGGGCAAGGCTCTGGGTGGCCAGGCTGTATGGAACGGTCGCGACTACCTCGGTAATCGGGTGAAATCGGGCGTTTACATGATTTTTGCCACCAGCGAAGCAACCTTTGAGGAGCCCGATGCCATCATGGTTAAAATCGTCATATTGAACTGATATGCCGGATATGGCGCTTTAACACTTGTTAAAGTTCTGCATTATTTGTTATTTCATGCAATATGCAAACGCAATAACTGTTTTTAATCCAGTTCCTCTCACTGTTAAAAACCGAGTATCAAAAGCCTATGGAAGATACCTACACCAACGATGCACTGGTGCAGTTTCTGTACCATGAAATGCCGGCTGTAGAAGCCATCGAGATGGCTCATGCCATCGAGGCCGACGACTATCTTTTATCCGAGTTCCGTTCCATGCAGAGCGCCAGGGCACACCTCGTCAAGGTACTTTTTCAGCCTTCCGCCATGTCGGTAAACCGAATCCTGCGGTATAGCGCTGGTACAGCGCTCGAGGCTGGCAGCCTTTCCTGATTGCCTACAGGCTGCCTTCATCGGCGAAACTGTAGTAGCCTCTTTCGGAAATTATAAGATGATCGAGCAGGGGCAGGTCAAAAATTTTTCCTGCCTGTTTGAGTCGCTCGGTCAGTTCTATGTCTGCCCGGCTCGGCTGCAGATTTCCCGACGGGTGATTGTGAATAGCGATGAATGCCGCTGCGCGTGCGTCGAGTGCAACCTTGAATACCAGTTTCAGGTCAACGACTGTAGCGTTGGTGCCGCCTATACTCACCCGTTCTCTTCCAAACACTTCATTGGCCCTGTTTAGCAGCAGAATCCAGAATTCCTCGTGGTGCAGGTCATTCAGGCGGGTAGAGATTGCGTTGAATGCGTCTCTGCTGCATGTAACGCGCGGTTTTTGCTTCAGATCGGACAGGTATCGCCTTCTGCCCAGTTCGAGCGCTGCTGTGATTGAAACAGCCTTTGCTTCGCCTACTCCTTTGAATCTTTGCAGGTCTTTGGTAGATCTTTTTCCGAGCTCGTGGAGGTTGTTCTCCACCGATCCAAGTATTCGCCGGGCCAGCGATACGGCACTTTCACCAACGGTTCCGGAGCCTATCAGGATAGCGATGAGTTCCGCATCGGTGACGGCTGTCAGGCCATTGGAGAGCATTTTCTCGCGAGGGCGGTCTTCATTTGCCCATTGTGCGATTGACTGGAGTTGATAATGTTTGTTCATGGGGTATGCTGTGGATTTAAAGCGTGTACTATAAAATTACAGGCTTTTATTCCGACAATGCAACCCTTTAACGGTAAATTAAGAGATTTTATACCGCAGATACTTGATTGTTTTACCTGCTGCCAGGTGTTTCGATTCGTACAGGGTGGGAATACTTAGTTCCGGTATGGGCAATTCTCCGGCATAAATATCAAGATTTTGGTACTGCAGGCTGCACGCGCCGTCTTCCGATACTGAATTGAGCGTGAACCTGATAAAGTCATTGTCGTCGTGCTTGAGATGCACCAACCCGCCAGGTTTCAGTATTTTCCTGTATTTTTCATGGAAGAAGGGTGAAGTCAGGCGCCGGTTTTCCTTGCTGGATCGCGGGAATGGGTCGCAGAAGGTAATCCAGATTTCATCTACTTCTCCCGGTTCGAAGAAGTGGTCAATCACTTCAATGCGCGTGCGAAGGAAAGCTGCGTTGTTCAGGCCGTTGCGCAGGGCATCTTTGGCGCCGGTATGCATTCTGTTGCCCTTGACGTCAACACCTATAAAATTTCGGTCGGGGAACAGTCGTGCCAGCCCGACAGTGTATTCGCCCCGGCCACAGGCCAGTTCCAGCGTAATGGGGGCATTGTTCCTGAAATGTTCACTGCGCCATTTCCCTTTCAAATTCACGGGCTGAAGGTCAGCACCCGTCAGTACGGGCTCCTGAACATTATAGCACTCGTAAACATTGGGGAATGAGAGTATTTCGGCGAATTTGAGCAGTTTTTTCTTGCGGCCCACGCTATATTCTGATTGGGTGTTTTGAAAATGATTTCGATGAAGAAGAGATATCTACTTCTGCGTACTGTTTTAATCCTGCTTTTTCCTGCGAAATCTGAGTGCTTTCAGCAGGAATGAGGGGAGAGGTTTGGCCGGATCGCTGCGTTTGCGGAAGTCGAGGTGCCAGCCCCATTTTTTTACGATGGGCAACTTGTGCGGCTCAACAAACTCAATGAGCGTTCCGTCGGGGTCTTCGATATACGCAAAAGCACCAGCAGCCTCGCCCATGTCGAACGAGCCGCTGCTGTCAACAGTAAACGGATGCCCCTTGGATGTACAGAATTTTTTAATATCCTCCATGCCATTGACATCAAAGCACAGGTGGATATACCCGAGATCGCCCCAAAACCTGTTTTCAAAAATTTTCCGGGGTTTCCTGTCGAGCAACTGAATCAGTTCGATTTCGGCATCGCCGAGCAGGCGGCTGAAGGGCCCCTTGCGTTTTTGCGGGTGCCTGAGCAGAACGCGTCTGTATTCACCTCCGGCGATTCCTTTCATATCCGGAAAGTATCCGGTCTGATCGTACATAATCTGGTTGAAGCCGAGGACATTCATATAGAATCGTATGGAGCGCTCCATATCAGAGACTCCGATAAGCGCGCCATATATACCACCGTTTCCGCTCTTGCCGGGCCTGGAGAACCAGTCGGCTGCTTCCACTACTTCAAACAGGTTATTCCAGGGGTCTCTGACGAAAAAATGATGATTCCCGTCGGGACGCTTGCTGGCAGTAGTAAGCACATTCAGTCCTTTGGCGCGAAAGCTCTTTTCGGTGGCTGCTGCATCGGCACATTTGATTTTGGCAACGGAGATTCCCAGGTCGCCTGGTTCGGGCGTAAATGCGGGTGGTTCGGGTGTTCTTTCTGTGTATTGCCAGATTTCCATGCCGCCACCGCCATTCAGGTTAAGGGCCAGTATGGCATGACGGGCGCGAGGCTCCCCCCCTGTGTAGGGTAACATCAGTTTTGCCACTGCGGCGTCCTCGAAGAAAACGAGGTCCATGCCAAAGTTAACTCTGTACCAGTTGAATGCCTCGCGAGCTTTGCCAACACCAATGCCGATTTGCTGAATTCCGGAAATGAACATGAATGAGTGATTAATGAGAAACCCGGTCTGAAGAGACCTGTGAAAGTTTACAAAGGGCCAAAGGTAGAATTTAAAGTGCTTTCAAAAATCCAAAAAACTGCAGATGTTTTCCTGATAGCCGATTTACTTAGTAGGTTTGCGGTTGTTTACACCAAAAAAACTTTTTCGACTGTGGAAGACTGGGAATTAGACTTTCAATGGCTGCATGTCCGGAATCTGGTGAAGGATACCATGAGGCAGGAAACGCTGCCTGATCTGAATATGGTGTTATTTCTGGTGGGGATTCATGAGTTGGGTCGCTGGCAAAAGGGGTACACCAAAGAAGAAAAGCAGGACCTGATGCACATTGGTGTGTGCTGCCTGCTCGCTCAGGAGGGTTACTTTGAATTCATTGGACGAGACCAGGACGGGTGGCCGCATTACAGACAGGTACTGGAAATGCCGGCGGTTAATACGCTGAATCAGGAGCGGCTGCTCAAGATTTGTGCGGTCAAATTTTTCAGGGAATGGGAGAAATCGGCGGAACCGGAGGGTGAAGTGCAAACTTAATATTAACTTAATGCAGCAGGTATGGCTGTCTGATGGATACTGACCTACTTTCGCACTCAAGATTCCTGACCGTCTTGTTTTAACTACTAAATTCATCATCTATGATGCTTGGCTTCGTTGCAGATCTCTCTGCGAGCGCCTCTGTTCTTTTGGTTGTCTGCATTCTTGCAGTATGTTTTTTTGAGGCCATCAATGGCTTCCACGATACAGCCAACGCCGTTGCGACGGTCATTTACACTAAAACTTTACCGCCGGTTTTCGCTGTTATCTGGGCTGGTGCCTGGAACTTCATCGGAGCCATGCTGGGCGGCATTGCAGTGGCCATGGGCATGATCAAGCTGATGCCACTCACCGATATGATGTCGGTGTCCCTGAATGAGAATATAGCGCTGGTGTTGTCAATACTCCTTGCGGCAATCGCCTGGAATCTGGGTACCTGGTATTTTGGTATCCCTTGCTCCAGTTCGCATACCATGATTGGTGCGCTGCTGGGTGGTGGTTTCGCTTTTTTCAGTATTCATGGCGGCATTGGTCCGAATTGGGATAAAGCCAAGGATATCGGTCTCTCCCTGCTCATCTCTCCCCTTTTTGGTTTCTCTCTCGCTATCGGACTGATGTTCCTGCTCAGGGCGCTCGTGAAGAAAAAAACCATATTCAAGTCGCCCGACGATACCAAGAAGGCTCCTCCGATGTGGATTCGGGCTATCCTCATCACCACCTGCACGCTGGTGAGTTACTTCCACGGAAATAATGACGGACAAAAAGGTGTAGGTCTGCTGATGGTTGTACTGATTGCCTTTATGCCCATGAAGTTTGCCCTGAATCCCGATTTTTCAAAGGATGAAGTTAAAAATCATATCGTCAATGTTCAGTCAGCATTGAGCAGTGATATTGCTGCCGACAGTTCACGTCTGGCTTTTCATGCTCCGCTGATCAGTTTTTGTACCAACCTCAATTCGGCTATTGATACACTTGACAGCAAGAACAAAACGCAGGTTTTTGCTGTAAGAAAGGGTGTACAGGATCTGAACAAGAAACTGGAGGCTGGCCTGAAAACTCAGGTCATTGCCGGTGCTACAGCAAAAACTGTCAAGGCGGAAATGAAAGGTCTGACTAACGCGTACGAATATCGCCTGACCTGGGTAGTTTTTCTTATATCTCTGTGTCTCGGTATTGGAACCATGATTGGCTGGAAGCGTATAGTGGTTACAATAGGTGAAAAAATAGGCAAAACACACCTGACCTACGCTCAGGGAGCCAGTGCCGAACTCTGCGCGGCCGCAACTATCGGAGTCAGCAGCTACTACGGACTGCCTGTGAGTACTACACACGTACTTTCTTCCGGTATTGCAGGTACCATGGTGGCTGATGGCGGTGTCAAAAACCTGCGCCGCAAGACAATCACCAATATTGCACTGGCCTGGTTGCTCACACTTCCGGTCTGTTTCGCAGGTGCTGCCATTTTGTTTTACTTGTTCAGAATGATCATCTGATGAATTCCGTGTAGCTCCGGAAACCACTGATCTGTATCCAATTTTTTAAGAGCTTGTTCAGGATTCTCTGCCGGTGGCAAAAACAGGCTGATTTTTTGTCAGTTTTTGCGTTTTTGAAGGCGCATAGCCGGTGCTACGTAACTGAAAA
>Ga0172372_10001387_pt1 | contig 37644 bp, 25 predicted proteins | sample LakKiv5m_2_FD_114544 | JGI IMG/M metagenome (GOLD analysis project Ga0172372, IMG submission 114544) | Freshwater microbial communities from Kabuno Bay, South-Kivu, Congo - kab_092012_9.5m | ecosystem: Environmental > Aquatic > Freshwater > Lake | place: Democratic Republic of the Congo...
GAAATAATATCATAAAAATCTTCAGACTTCAAGATTGGAAAGACAAAATCCAGTGGTTTTTCCTCCTTGCATTCCATTAGAATTTTAGCTATAATCTTATAAAATTCAAGGTTTAACTTTTCTTCATTGTTTATTTTGTTTTCAATTTGATGCTTGGCTTTTTTTCGAACCAATCCAATTAAGTCGTCAAAATAATTGAGATGCTCATTATTGGTAATCAAGCCATCTATGGTTACATCATCATAATCTTCAATTCTGTAAATATCATTCAATGCCATTACGTAACTATCACGCATTGGAATCAATTCACTGGCACAAACAGAAATCTCGGGAGTGAAAAAATGTCTGCATAAAATTTCATTTTCCAGCTTAACCTTCACAGTAACTTTTAGGTCGTCTACCGATTGTGATTTATTTGAAGTTTTGTTCTGAACGGTATCGCTATTAATGAAATATTCCAGTTTTTGCATATCATCCAAACTTAATAATTCTTTAGGTACAAAATTTGCCAGAATTTTGATTGACCTAAAGTTTACTAGTGTATTTATTGGTTTTCTTGTTTTCCTTTGAAACTTATTGAATCTGATTTCAGGAATTTCCTTTGTAAACTCAATATTGAAATCCCTATATCTCAAGGTTGATACATCACTGAAACGTAATCCATTGGAAAATACCTGAAAAAGGAAAATCTGCCTCACATTTTCCAATTTTGGGTCATCCATTTTAGTTTGTAATATTTTCTTGAAATTATCTATGGGGAGAATTTTTTTCTTTCTTGCAACACTTTTTAAAGAGATTATTTTCTCATAGAAATTACTTGGAAGTTGGATATCCTTTGTTTTTTCAATTTTCCGTAAAAAACTCTTGATTGCGGATATTGACAAATTAATATTATTTTGACTACAGGTTTTTTTTGATGACTCATGTCTAATGTAATCCTCAAAGAATTTTGTTGTTAAAAAAGAAATGGGAATATCTTTTGTTTTAAACCTATTTAGGATAAAGTTTTCAAAGGAAATGATGTAGAAATGATATCTGATTTTAGTTGAGTGTTTCTGATAATTGTTTTTAATCAAGTTCTTACAACTTTCGAGGAACATTATTTTGGAAGGAGCTACTCCTTCTTCTTCCTCATTTTTTTTTAACCTTATTTCTTCCAGCGTTTCCTCAATTTTCTCATTATATATTTTGTATTTTGGAAAGGTACTTTTAACCACTTGTCTATCTCCATTCCAATATTTTAATTCGATAGGGGGTAAAGGAATACTAATTAGCGATGTTTTCTTATTTTCCCTGACAGACACCCTTAAATATCCCTTATCATCCTCCTTACTAACCTTCTTGAGAATTATTTTAACCTTTTTTTGTCCCATTTTTGTCTTGTTTTTATTGGTAAAAATAGGTAAAATTTAAATCATATTTTCATAAACTATTGATATACATTACATATTAATTGCTAAAAATATTAAAAAAATGATAAGAACAATCATGAAAAACCAATACCAGATGATCCAGCGAACCTTTACTTTCGGACCAGGTATTTCATTTAAGGCAACCAGGGGGGATGTACTATGGATAATGGTATTCCTACCAAATTCAATTAAGGTAAATACCTTTATGACACAGCCTAATACAATAAGCCAAAGGAGGACAAAGCCTGTTTTCGCTCCTACGAGTGTTGTGGCGATAAGCTCTCCGGAACCAACAATGGAGCCTGCAATAATTATTCCCGGACCAAGGTGCTTCAGGATGTCAAGAAATCGGGTAGGTGCGGGTTTCATCAATAGGAATGATCAGTATTCAGGAGAAATATTCCTTCATTTTTTTACGTAAAAACAAGACGCTTCGCTCCAGTTGTTCTATGCCATCTACGCCGTCTTCAATACTGATCCACCCGTTGAAATTTTGTTTTTTTAGCAGGGTAAAAATGGCATCATAATCGTTCAGGCCTTTTCCGATTTCCCCATGACTGAGGCGTTTGGCATAGCCCACAGCACCTCCCTCTTCGTTTCTCAGGTCTTCCAGGGTGCCTTCTTTCAAATATCGGTCACTGGCATGCATGGTGACCACGCGATGCACTACTCTTTTCAATAATTCCAATGGATCCTCACCGGCCAGATAGGTATTGCTCGGATCATAATTCACCCCAAAAAAGGGATGATTAATCTTATCTACCAGGGCACAAAACACGTCCATTTTCTGGGCAAATTCCGGATAGGTCCAGAAATCATCCTTGTAATGATTTTCAATGATGAGCGTGATATCCCGCTCTTGAGCATAAGGTAAGCATTCATGAATACAGTCGGCAGCGAGTTGAATACCCAGGTCTATAGATAATTCGGGTCTTTTTTGCCCTGAAAGAACTCTGCAAAACTTTCCTCCGAGCGCATAAGTCATGTCAATCCAATGCTTTTGTTTAGCTATTTCTATGTCGCGAAAAGACTTATCGGGATGAGTGAAATCTGGAGAACAGCACATCATAGGGATAACTTTCCCCTTATCTTCCACCTGACGTCGGAAAATTTTCCAATGATCTGCATTTTCCATTTCCAAAAATCCTGCATACCATTCGAGGCCATCAATATCGAGGCGGCAGGCGATATCAATCCATTCAGAAACCTTCATGGTTCCATCTTTACAAAGCGCATTCATATAGGCCTTTGGAAAAGCGGCTAATTGAGGCATTTTAATGATTTATGGTAGAAGAATCTTTTGGGGGATTTCTTCCAATGAAAGGATGTTGTTCCAATTCAACAATTTGTCCGGAGATGGGGCCACATTCGTCACCCAGCCAATAGACGGCGGCGGCGGCAATTTCTTCTGGCTTTATAAGCCGGCCGGAAGGGGCAAAAACAGAAGGAATTTTTTCAAACCAATTTTCTGATAATCCATGGGACATTTTTCTTTGCTGTTCCGTTTCTGTCAGCACCCAGCCTGGATTAATTTGATTCACCCTAACGCCATTTTCCCGATGTAAGGTATCGCCCAAATTTCTGGTCAGGGTCATTAAGCCACCTTTTGATACACTATAAGCAAGTAAATCGGGTTCTCCACTATAGGCATTTACGGAGCCAATATTCAACACGGATCCTCTTTGAGCGGTCAAATAGGGAAGACTTTCCTTAATGAGGAGAAAAGGAGCTATCGTATTGATTTTCAATATTTTTTCAAAAAAAGAGGCGTCTGTAGAATCCAGATTGGAAGATACCACCCAAGCGGCATTATTAACGACCGCGTCCAATTTCCCAAAAGAAAGGATAGCACAACGCACCAATTCCTTTATAGTCGCTTCGTCTTGAAGATCGCCGATGCAGAGTGCTGCATTTTCGCTGCCAAGGGAATGAATAACCTCTTCGCCCCAATCCCTTTCCAAACCATGAATGACTATTTTGGCACCTTCCTGCACGAATCGGGAAGCCATAGCCTTGCCAATACCGGTGGTACTTCCCGTAACAATAATCACTTTATCGTGAAGGCGCATATCAGAAGGGTTTAAGGACACTTTTGACTACTTCGCCGTGGTGCATTTTTTCAAAAGCCTCCTTCCATTGATCAATGGCCCAAACGCCACCAATAATAGGTTTCACATTGAGGCTACCACTGGCAAGGAGTGCAATCACCCTTTCCCAGATAGGCCAGTTATGACTAAAACTACCTTTTAGCGTTACATTTTTTTGAACCAGAGGATCGAGAGAAAAGCCAAGAGGTTGAGGTCCCCAGCCTACTTTAGTTATTTGACCGTTAGGTCTGACCCATTGCAAGGCCATTTTTAGGGTAATACTGGCGCCGGCAGCATCCACAATAAGATCAGCGCCTAGTCCGTCCCTGTCTTTTGCCCATTCTGAAGCGTCCCCAATGATTGACTCACAACCATATTGTTTTGCGATATCCAATCTTAATTGATCTGATTCAAGGCCAACAACGGCTACTTCAGCACCACAAATGCGTGCTACAGCGGCACATAATATGCCTATGGTACCTGGTCCAATGACAATAACGCGATCACCCGGTTTAACGGAACTATTAACTGCCACAGCATTATAGGCAACACAGCAAGGTTCTGTCAGACAAGCTTCTTCAAAGGATAAATGGGTTGGTACCCGATGGAGACAACGAGCCGGGACCCTTACATATCGGGTCATGGCACCATTTACACCATAACCAAATCCTTTTCTATCGGGATCGAGATTATACAGTCCTGTTTTTGACATCGGGCTATTAGGATTGATAATGGCAGCGGTTTCACTAACCACCCTATCCCCTTCTTTCCAAACGGAGACGTTTTTACCTAATGCGGCAATAAGACCACCAAATTCATGGCCTAAAACCACTGGATAATTTACGGGCCAGCTATGATCGGCTGTCCATTGATGCAGGTCACTGCCACAAACACCTACATTGATTACTTCCAATAAAACATCTTCGTCACCTATAATGGGAACAGCGATTTCACGAATCTCAACAGAGCCTTTTTCAGGAGCAAAATTTACTACTGCGGGACTTAATAAACTGGACATATCTTCAATTTTTAAGCAGACCGGACGGGAACATCCTTGTATGCATGTATTTTTTCACAAATTAAACGGAGGGAAGCCTCTAAATTTCCATCTGCCGTTTTAAAGGCATCGGCATCGATAGTCAATGGGGCACCTAAAACCACTAACGGTGCGCCATACAGTGGACATTGAATGGCTTGTTCCAGGGAAAGGCCGCCAACAGCCTGAACAGGAATACCTACTGCTTCGACGACCTCTTTCAGTTGATCCAGAGGATTAGGCATTCGAAGTCCCCTGGCGGCAATACCTCTTCGTTCGTCATAACCAATATGATGAATCACAACATCACAACCCAAGTCTTCCAGCCATTTTGCCCCGGCAACCATGTCAGGACAACCCAGGTTGTCGCCCATTACCTGAATATTATAGTCTTTACCTGCCTGAACGACACATTTGATGGTTTCCTCATGGGCACGAGCCATCACCACTACATGGGTGGCACCTGCTTTTGCCATCATTTCAGCTTCCAGATATCCGCCATCCATGGTTTTCAGGTCTGCAACAATGGGAACACCTGGAAATGCTTCACGAAGTTTTCTGACCCCATGTAAGCCCTCAGCTAAAATGAGGGGAGTTCCAGCTTCCAGCCAATCGACACCAGCGCGGAGGGCCATAGCTGCGGTTTCTAATGCCTCATCAATATTGGTGAGGTCCAGTGATATTTGTACTATTGGTTTCATAACGACAAGATAATTAATATTTATTCCTTTTTTGAATAGTTAGACAAGAAAATGAAGTAATCTTGTAAAGGTTCAAGTTTTTAAATTCCCTCTATGATGATCAACAGAAAACATGTCTTTGTCCTTTTTTTAATGATTCCCATTTATTTTCTCAGCGCTCAATCGGGTTGGGTTGAAAAATATATGATGGATGAGGCCTATAAAAATAAAATTACTGGTCTTGCGAAACAGGCTATGCTGGAAAAACCGATAACGGTTACCAATGAATCTTCTCCACGTTCAGCGGGCGGAAAACACGACTTTTATTCGGAAGGAGATTATTGGTGGGAAAATCCAGCTAGTCCCGATAGTCCTTATATTCAAAGAGATGGAATGAGTAATCCCAATAATTTTACAGCCCATAGAAAAGCGATGATCCGTTTCAGCCAGCTGGTGGGCACCTTGACTTCTGCGTATTTGATAGAAAAGAAAAAGGAATATGTTGAGCAGGCGTTCAAACATTATGAGGCATGGTTTTTAAATGAGGAAACGCTGATGAATCCTTCTCTTCTTTACGCCCAGGCAATAAAAGGAAGAGTAACAGGTCGTGGCATTGGCATCATTGATATGATACAAATGATTGAGGTAGCCCAGAGCTTAAGAATCATAGAAAAGGCATTACCAGGCAAAAAAAGGGAGATAGCTGGCGTAAAAAGTTGGTTTGAGCGGTATTTATCCTGGGTAACTACCCATCCGTATGGTATAGACGAACGGAATGCCAAAAATAATCATGGGACATGCTGGGTTATGCAGGTGGCTGCATTCGCCCGATTAACAGGAAATAGGGCTTTACTGGATACATGTGAACATAGGTTTAAGACCATTTTATTACCGAATCAAATGGATGAAAATGGGGCTTTCCTCCTGGAGTTGAGAAGGACTAAACCTTACGGATATTCCTTATTTAATGTAGATGCGATGGCCACTATTTGCCATATTTTAGCTGACAGGCAGCTTTGGACGTTCTCCCTTCCTGATGGTAGAAGCATGGAAAAAGGTATTGCATTTATGTATCCATTTGTGCAGGATAAAAATAGATGGACCTATCCGAAAGATGTCATGTATTGGGATGAATGGCCTGTCGCTCAGCCTTTTCTTTTATTTGGTGCCATAGCATTAAAAAATAAGCGCTGGCTGGAGACCTGGGGGAAATTACAACGGTTTCCGGAAAATGAGGAAGTCATCAGAAATTTACCTGTTAGAAATCCCCTGATTTGGTTAGAAATGTAAAATGAAAGTAGAAAGATTGTCATCAGCATCCAGGCGAAGTTTTTTTCTTAACCGGTAACGACTGATTTCAACGCCCCGGATTGAAATGCCCAATAGCGGCGCTATTTCTTTAGAGGATAAGTTCATTCTTAAAAATGCGCAGAGTTTTTGGTCCTTAGGGGTGATATCCGGGTATTTTTCTGTTATTCTGTGTAAAAAATCGAGGTGAACCTGATTAAAATGAAGGGCAAAAATCTCCCAATCTTCATCCATTTGCTGATCGCTGGCAACTCTTTTTAATAATTGATCTATGGCCTGTTTAATCTCTTTCTCCTTACTTGATTTACTTATTTGACTGAGTTTTATACTTAAGTCCTGAATTAATTCATTTTTTTGTAACAGATGCAGGGTTGTTGAGGCTAATTCCTGATTTTTGGTGTTGTTATCCAGCTGTAATTTTTCATTCTCCAACCGGACAATATCTTCTAAAGCTTTATCCGCTCTTATTTTCTCTGAAAGTGTTTTACTTTGAAGTTTTTGTTCCATTAATTTCTTTTCCTTGTTAAATCTTTTTCTTGGTACAAACAATAATAGAAAAATGGTAAACAGAAAGATAAAAAAATAAAACAACTTGAATGCGCTACTTAAGTACCATGGAGGATTGACGGAAAAGGAAAAGCTAATAGGACGCCATGATTTTAATCCTTCAATTTGAGCTTTTACCAAAAAACGGTAAGATCCGGGCGGTAAATTACTATAAGTCATTTTATTTTCCCTGGACCAGGGTCTCCAGGTTTTATCAAATCCTTCCAGTTTTATGGCATATTGAATATTGAGACTTTGTGATAAATAAGGTAAAACATATTCAAAAGTGGCAGCATTCAGGATTTTATCGAATGAAAAATGACGCAAAAGGATATTTTCCGGATATTGATTCTGGATTTTCATATCATAGAATAAAAATCCCTTATCAGTCCCAAAAAGAACCTTGTCCTTTTGGTATGGATAGATAAACTCAAAACCACCTACCAGTTTATTTTTCAGAAAAGGAATCATTTTCTTTTTGAATACTAAAGAGCCGTGACGCTGCATGGAACGCATAAGATAACCTACTTCATCTCCCTGAGCAAACCAGATATCCCCATTAAATCCATCTACTAAGGCTTTAACCTTGGGAGTCAGTCCTAATATTTGATTCAGCAATGGATAAGGATAAAAAGAACGTTGAATGGGGTCATATTTAAAAATTCCATTTTCAGTAGTGAATACGGGTTGATTAAGTACGGAAAAAACGGAATTTCCATTATTTGATGGTAACTTTTGCTTGGTATTAAAATAGGTAACGCTGGAAGAAAAGAAATCGGATTCATCTAAACGAAGATTAAAAATGCCCCGATATGGATGAGCAATCCAAAAGGAATGATTTGATTCAGGTATAATTATTCTTGCTGATTCATCAAATCGGAGTAATTTACCTGTTGAAATCCATTGCTTTTGTTTGTTTTCCAACAGGTAAATGCCATTATACGAGCCGCAGAGTAATCTACGGTTACTTCCTGGCATTTCTTTAAAAAGCCAGGCACCCGTATTTTTTAAAATATGGGTTGGATTTTCATTTTCCTTAAAAACAAAAGCACCCAGGTGATGACCCACCCAGATGTCATTACCAACTGATTGAACCTGCCAGACCTGACCCTCAGTTTCTGGAATGAGAGATGAAGACGAATTGACCAGGCGCCCATTTTCTTCAGCTGTAAGTTTGTAGAGGCCATTGACCGTACCAAAATAGAAATTTCTTCCCTTTTTTATGGCAGAATAGGCAGTTCCCCCCATGTTTTCATCGGGGTAAAGATAAGTGAATGGGTAAAATAGTTGAATACAGGAGATACCATTGTCTGTACCCGCCCATAAATTCCCTTGTTTGTCGTTAAATAGGCTTAACACATTGTTATTTATTAACCCATTTTCTTTGTTAAGAACAAATTGGATTTTTCCATATTTGTCCAGTATAACTATACCACCTCTTGATGTTCCCATCGCGAAATGCCCATTGTTAAGACTGGTTGCCGTATAAATTTTGTGTCTGGAAAGAAATTTATCAGCCTCATTATCCCATAAACTCAGCTTTTTTCCATCAAAAAGATATAGGGAACCCTCCAGGGTTGACATCAGAAAAATATGATCATGGAAGGGCATAATCCTTGTTACAGGTCCATCTTTTAAGGGAATAGATGTCAGGTAAACAGGATTTCCTTTTTTGTCCAGTTTATAAATTCCTTTTTGTAAACAATGAATAAATAGTTGATTATCTGTAACGCCCAGATATGAGATATCAGCGGGAAGTTCCTGGAAATCTATTTTTCCATTCACAAGTCGGAACAATTGTCGCCCGGAATAAAAATAAATCACCCCCTGGTCAGTTTTTACAATATCCCAGATATCCTCTGGTTTGACCTTCAGGGATTCCAATTGTTTCTGGAAAGAGGCATAAACCATTTCTGGTGGATTTTCTTCCTTGAAAGATCCAAACTCACCCTGTGCCCCTACAAAAATTTTGTTTTCACCCCCAAATAATACTGATCGAACAATGGTTCGGTTTTTTACGGGGTATTTTCGCCAGGTGTAACCATCATAAGTTAATAATCCATCATTATTTGCCACATACAAAATACCATTAGTATCAGAAACTATTTCCCAGTTTTGTGTTCCTCCCTGATAGACCCCTTTTTCATAATTTGTAATAAATGGGAATCCCTGACCATTTGTGAAAGTCGGAAAAATAAAGAGTAAGGAAAAGAAAGGAATTACGTAAAAGAAATTTCCCATAATCTTCCGCGGATAATTAATGTTAATAAAGGCTTTTATAAAGATATTTCTGTAAAGATAACTTTTAATAATTATCATTTGATGTAGTTATGATGTAATGATTGATGTATTAAATAATAAGATGTTGTAACTGTGTTGTAGCATAATATGTGTAAATAAGGATGGTATGAGGTAGTTTTGAAAGGTTATTTTTTATTTCCTAAAATACGCAAGCATGAAAAAAATAATTTACTTACTTTTTAGTTTTTCCCTGTTTTTAAATTACTTACCGGGTCAATCGGTTATTCTGGATTTTGAAAAACCGGAGACAAGCAGAGATTTCCAGTATTTCGGTAGTGGATTGGATGGACAGAGAAATAAGATTGTCAATAATCCAGCTGCGACAGGTTTAAATACAAGCCTGAAAGTAGCAGAATATGTAAAGCCAGCAGATGCTCAAACCTGGGCAGGTGCATTTATTACCCCTGACCTTGATAAGGCCGCAGATTTAAGCAAACCTGGTTCAATGGTCTGCATGAAAATATGGATGAATCAGGTTGGAAACGTAGCCTTAAAATTTGAGGGATCAACAAATGGAGGACCAAACTGGGTTTTAACAGAACCTGTAAATAAAGCGAAGGAATGGGTTGAAGTTTGTTTTGATGTGAGTAAGGCATCGTTGGAAGATCCTTTTAAAGCAGCCCTAGGTTTTAGTTATAAACGTCTGGTCCTATTTGTCGATTTTGGAAAAACGGGAGCCCAATCAGCGGGTACTTCCTATCTTGATGACTTCATTTTGAAGCTTCCACCTGCGACTGAATGTAAAACAGTGCTTGATTTTGAAGTGGATTCAACATCGACTGTTTTCCAGTATTTTGGTAGTGGTTTAGATGGACAAAAGAATAAAGTGGTGAATAACCCTTCGGTGACCAGCGGAAATGACAGTAAAAAGGTAATTGAAATTTTTAAACCAGCTGATAGCCAGACCTGGGCGGGCGCTTTTAGTTCCCCAAATCCGAAAATTCCTGTAAGCTTTGCCAAACCGGGCTCAAAAATATGTATGAAGGTCTGGATGAAAAAAGCAGGTGTTTTTGCTGTTAAACTGGAAGGTGCCTCTACCGGCGGTGCTAATTGGGTGCAACAGGTAGAGGTTCCAAAAGCAAAAGAATGGGTAGAAATTTGTTTTGACCCAACCTTACCGTCTCTGGAAGACCCTAAAAAACCGGCTGCCACTTTTACCTATCAGACCGTTGTCCTTTTTCCTGACTTTGGAAAAACAGGTGCTACTTCCTCTGATACCAATTATGTTGATGATATAAAAGTATGCACAGCTGCTGCACCTAGTAAAGTTGAGGTTGATTTTGCGGTTGATATGAAAAAATACACAGGTGCTTATCAAACAGTGTATATCAGCGGAACATTTAATAACTGGTCTGATAGCTCCAATCCACTACAGGATGCGGATAAAGATGGGATATGGACAACGCGTTTAACCCTTGATCCGGGAACTATTCAATATAAGTTTCAGCTCGATAAATGGGCAAAACAAGAAGAATTTTTAGGTACCGAAACTTGTACGGTAACAGAAAGTGGCTTTACCAACAGGAATTTAGTCATTCCCGCATCGGGCGTTAAAACAGATACGGTTTGTTTTAATAGCTGCTATGCTTGTGGAAAAGCTATTAAATTTACGGTTAATCTTGGCACGCAGCATATTACCGTTTCTCCATCAGGCGTATTCATAGCAGGCGGAGGAAATTTTGGTGTTCCAGGAAATTTTCCCCTGAAAGATGCGGACAAGGACGGTATTTACACCATTACTTTTGAAAGACCTATCGGTTTTACTTCTTATTATACTTTTACCAATGGTGCTTGCGCCGATTATAGTTGTAAAGAAAATATCAGCGGTCAGGCTTGTGCCAATGCAGATAATTATAATGACAGGAAAATGGGCCCTTTTACAAAAGACACCATTTTAAATACCTGCTTTGGACAGTGTACGACCACAGCAAATTGTGCCGCACAGGTGACCCGAAAGGTAACTTTCAGGGTAGATATGAAAACCTATACAAAGCCTTTTGTAGGGGTTTATGTGAGCGGTCAGTTCAATGAATGGTCTGCTAATAAAAATCCAATGAGAGATGATGATAATGATAAAATCTGGACAGCAGAAATAAGTTTACCAGACGGAAAATTTGAATTTAAATATCAAATTGACGGATGGACAGCTCAGGAAGAGTTCAAGGGTGGAGAATCTTGTACGGTTACCTCCGGTGGTTTCACAAACAGGGTATTAACGGTAAGTAAGGATAGTATTTTAAGCATAGCTTGTTTTAATGCCTGTACAAATTGTGCTGCAACAGATGCCAGGGATATTAGCTTCACACCGCTATTCAGCATTTTCCCAAATCCTGCTACCGATGAGATTCAATTGAATTTAAAATTGGCAGGCTCAGAAAATGCACGGTGGATGTTGATGGATGCCCTTGGAAGAATTTGTCAATCTTATACTTTACCCAGGGCTACCCAATCATTAAATATAGATGTATCAGGTCTTCTGCCAGGCGTTTATTGGGCTGTAGTATATCAGGGTGAAAAAAGAGATGTACGCAAATTGGTGATAAATCCATAAATAAATTACAATTTAATGGGAATGAGGCTTTTAAAATATATGATGATGCTAACTTCTTTTTTTGGAAGCGGCACAGTCTATGCACAAATAAAAATAACGGGGACCGTTTCAGAAAGTGGGAGTAATGAAAAACTTGCAGGTGTCACGATATTTATTAAAAATACGCAGGACGGCATTGTCACTGAGCTGGATGGAACTTTTGAACTGACCGTTCCCAATGAAAAAAGTATGTTGGTGATTTCCTATCTGGGTATGGAAACACAGGAATTGATGGTTGGCAATACACGGATTTTTCAGATAATGATGAATTCATCTGCTTCTGTCATGGATGAAATTGTAGTCGTTGGATATGGCACACAGATTAGAAGTTCTATCTCTGGTGCCGTATCGACGGTTTCATCAAAAGATTTAGAGGGCGTTCCTTTATTAAGGGCGGAACAAGCTATTCAGGGAAAAACGGCTGGTGTACAGGTAACTCAAAATTCTGGTTCACCCGGTAGTACCCTTTCGGTAAGAATCAGAGGAACAGGCACTATAAATGACAGTGAACCGCTTTATTTAGTTGATGGTGTACCTGTGTCGGGTATTGATTTTTTAAATCCTGGAGATATTGCCACCATTAATGTGTTAAAAGATGCAGCTTCAGCGGCCATTTATGGCTCGAGAGGAGCCAATGGTGTTGTGGTCATAACAACGAAAACAGGAAAAATGGCCGATAAACAATATGGTTCCATTCAATACGAAAATTACATCGGTGAGCAGCAAGCCTGGAAAAAAATGAATTTACTCGATGCCAGAGAATATGCCATTTTATCCAATGAAGCCCATATTGCAGCGGGTAAAACGCCTTTGGCTGCTTTTTCAAATCCAGAAGGGCTGGGAAAAGGTACTGACTGGCAAGAGGCTATTTTCCAGATTGCACCCATTCAAAGTCATCAGTTATCATTAACAGGTGGCTCGGCATTGTCAACATTTGCTCTTAGCGGTAGTTATTTTAATCAGGCGGGTATTGTGGGTGGTGCAAAATCGGGTTTTGAGAGATATACAGCCAGACTTAATATTAGTCAACAATTAAAACCATGGTTAAAAATTGGTGGAAATGTGTTGTACACCAATCTGAACAGAAACGGACTTCCAGAGAATAATGAATTTAATACGCCATTAGTAAGGGCCTTAAACATTGACCCGGTGACTTCCATCCGCAAATTTGATGGAACCTACAATTATTCTGTTTATGTGGATACCGATTTGGCAAATCCAGTAAATGCTATTGAAAATCAATATAATACATGGCAGAGTAATCGGGTTTTGAGTAGTATTCAGGCAGATATTTCTATAAGAAAGGGCTTGGTTTTCAGGTCTTCATTTAACAGAGATGAGACATTTGCCAGTCAGTCTGTTTTTATTCCTTCCTTCAATTTAAGTCTGGATCCCGCAAGCAATGATGCTCCTGCGAGTGAGAGAAACCCAATAAATACCGTAATAAAAAACGATTTTACCTGGCAAAACTGGCAATGGGAGAACGTACTTACCTGGGATTATTCCAAAGATAAACATAAGGTAAACGCTTTACTTGGCTCAACGGCACTGGCAAACAGTTACTATTTTTTAACAGGCTCAAATATAAATTTGCCTTCAAATAAGGTGAAGGATGCTTTCCTGGGAAATACCATCGCTCCAAGAGAATCACAAGGTTCGGGTGATTTTGCCTCAGCATCCGGAATGCTCTCCTTTTTCACTCGTTTCCAATATGATTATGCTAATAAATATTTATTATCTGCCACGCTCAGAAGGGATGGTTCTTCCAGATTTGGTAAAAATAACCGATATGGATACTTCCCTTCCATTTCAGCTGGCTGGGTCATAAGCAGAGAGGATTTTTGGGGATTGGATGCCTTAAATTTTATGAAACTGAGAGCTAGCTGGGGGCAAAATGGAAATGACAGAATTGGAGAGTATAGTTTTACAACCATTGTTTATCCCGGTCAGAATTATACTTTTGGCTCGTCTGAAACCATTACCAGTGGAAGTACTCCTTTAGAGGCAAGTAATCCCGATTTAAAATGGGAAACAGGAGAGCAGATTGATGCCGGTCTTGATCTTGAGTTATTTAATGGAAAATTTCATTTTACGGCTGATTACTATAAAAAGACAACCAGAGACATGCTCGCCAGAATACCTATTCCTACGCTGGTTGGATTGAGAGCGCCTTTTCAGAATGTGGGGACTATGGCTAATAACGGTCTGGAATTATCCTTACTTTATCAGGAAAAGAAGAAAACATTGAATTATAGTCTGGGAGCAAATATTGGTTTCGTTAAATCTGAAGTCTTAAGTCTTGGACCAGGTGGAGAACCCATCATAACAGGTAATGTTTTTTCTGCTGGAAACGTATCCCGAACTGATGTGGGGCATCCAGTAGCTTCCTTTTACGGTTACGTAACAGATGGTATTTTTCAATCTCAGGAGGAAGTCAACATTCATGCTTTTCAAAATGAAAAAACGGGTGCTGGGGATATCCGTTTCAAAGATCTGAATGGGGATGGCATTATCAATGAGGCCGACCAGACTTATATTGGTAATCCTACGCCTTCTTTCACTTTTGGTTTTACCTCACAATGGCAATGGAAAGGTTTTGATGTAAGTGTTTTTGTTCAGGGGACTCAGGGAAATGATATTTATAACGGTATATTCAGGTATGACTTTTTCTATTCCAACAGACCTCAATCAGCCTTAAACAGATGGACTGGTGCAGGTACTTCAAACGAGGAACCAAGAGTCAATTTAAATGATCCGAATAAGAACGCAAGGGTATCGGACCGATTTGTGGAGGATGGTTCCTTTGTGCGGTTAAAGAATGTTCAATTGGGTTACAACTTAAAGCATAAGTTGTTGAAAAAATGGAAAATGGATAAGGCCAGAATTTATTTCAGCGGCCAGAATTTATGGACTTTGACAACCTATTCGGGTTTGGATCCTGAGATTGGAAGTGTGGGAGGCTCTCTGGAGATTGGAATTGATCAAGGTTTCTATCCTCAGGCAAGGATGGCGTCACTGGGATTACAGCTTGGATTTTAAAAATAAGGAAATGAAGAATTTTGCAATAAATAAATGGTTTGCGCTGCTATTTTTATTTTCTGGCAGTAGTTGTGAAGAATTATTGTTAGATAAAAAACCGCTCGTTGGTACAACACTTGACAATTTCTATCAGACAGAAGCAGACGCAGTTTCCGCTATTCATGCTGCCTATGCTGCTTTACAATTTGAAATGTCACCAGAGGGTCATTTTCGATGGTTTTGGGGTGATATCATGTCTGATGATGCAGTAAAAGGTGGTTCCGGAGATAATGATCAGCCTTTGCTGGCAGCTCTTGAACAGTTTCAAGGCCCTGTCAATACTGGATACCTGGCGGCCGAATGGGCAGCTGATTACGAGGGAATTAACAGGGCAAATATTGTGCTGGAGAAGGTTCCCGGCATTGTCATGGACGAAAAATTAAAGAAAAGGATATTGGGCGAAGCCTATTTTCTCAGGGCCTGGTTTTTTTATAATCTGGTTACTATTTTTGGTGATGTTCCGAAAGTAGATCACCTGCTATCCCCTTCAGAATATAAAATGCCCCGATCCTCAGCTGAAAGTATCTGGAATTTAATTGAAAGTGATTTAACCAAAGCTGTTTCCAGTCTTCCACTTAGAAGCCAATATACACAAGCAGATTTAGGTAGAATTACAAAAGGTGCTGCCCAGGGCTTACTCTTAAAATCGTTGGTATGGCGAAAAAAGTGGGCCGAGGCAAAAAAGGTAGGGGATGCTTTAATTTCGTCCGGAGAGTACAAATTAGAGTCCGATTTCAATCGAATTTTTACAAAAGCAGGTGAAAATGGTGTGGAGTCGGTATTTGAAATTCAATATATGACCGAATCTGGTGGAAATTGGGGAAATAACAATAATAATGAAGGTACATTTACCAATGTTTTTGTTCGCGCCCGAGGTCAATTCGATGGATATGGATTTAATATTCCTACCAAAAGTCTGGTTGACGCTTTTCTTTCCACAGGAACGGAAGATCCGCGATTAAAAGCTACCATTTTTAGAGTTGGGGAGCCAATGGGGGATCGTGGCATTTTTACAAAAGAGGCCACAGGAGGTTATCCGCACGATTATTACGGTAAAAAGTATTTTAACAATAGAAGTGAGCAAGCTACTTTTGGCGACCCAAATCCTAATGGCGGAACAAATGACCGGATAATCAGATACGCAGATATTTTACTCCTTTTTGCGGAAGCATCTTTTCAGTCCGGGGATGAAACAAGTGCCAGAAATGCATTGAATCAAGTAAGAACAAGAGTTAAAATACCAGAAATTACTTCTTCCGGAAATACTTTGTTAGAGGCTATTTATAATGAAAGAAGACTCGAACTGGCCTTGGAAGGACATCGGTTTTTTGATTTGGTGAGAACAGGAAGAGCCGTGAAGTTTTTAGGCTCCCTGGGTTTTAAAGAAAATATTCATCAGGTATTTCCAATTCCTCAGTCTCAGATACAGGCAAGTAATGGAGCTGTGACCCAGAATCAAGGCTATTAATCCATACTAAAGTAAAGACTATGAAACAAAATTTTGATATGTTTTTCAGGGGATTACCTTTGTTTATTTTGCTGATCTTAACTGGGTCTGGATGTGAATCTTATCAGGAACCAGACATTAAATTAATTGAATTACCGGGAATTCCGGCTCTTTCAGTTGTCCAGTTAAAATCTGATTCCAATCGGATTGTGGTCAGTGAGAAAAGTGATTTAATTTTTGATCGTTTATGGACAGCTGTTGGAGCTAGTCCTGAAAGAACTAAAAAAGAACAGGATACCTTTTATTTTCCAAGAGCAGGGCGATATAACTTATTATGGTCAGGCTCTTTTAAAGGTGGAGCAGGAACAGGACAACAACAATTTTCCGTTTACATACCCAAAGATGCAGTTACACCTTGCACGGGTTTAGCGACCCTTCTGACGGGTGGGTGCGACCCAACCAGCAAAAAATGCTGGACTTTCAGTAAAAAAACAGGCGCTGTAACAGTTGGTCCGACGCCAGGTTCTGCAGAATGGTACACTTCTCCGGTTAATGGTCTCCAGAATGAGCAATACGATGATCAATTCTGTTTTGCTTGGACAGAAAACAAATTTATTTACGATAATAATGGATTAACCGTTGATCCATGGAATGGATATAAGCCAGTTCCTTTTTCTTTGCCAGGAAAACCACAATGGCAGCTTATTCCGGCTGGTCCTGCAGGTGTTCCCCGCATTGAACTTCCGGAGGGTGCCTTCCTGGGGGTTTGGGATGCTTCAAATATCTATGACATAGTGAGATTAACTGAAAAAGAAATGATTGTAAGAACACCCTTTTTGAAAGGGGGCGGTTGGTTTGAATTATATTTTGAAGCCCGATAAACGTTTTATTTTGAGACACTTAACTTTATATTCAGTACTGTGTACTTTTTTGTTGTTTTCTATATCGAAACCACCTCAAAAGTACAAACTTGTCTGGTCAGATGAATTTTCTGAAGAGGGATTACCGGATGCCAGTAAATGGACCTACGATGTGGGCGATGGTTGTCCCAGAATCTGTGGCTGGGGTAATAATGAATGGCAATATTATACGAAGGCAGATATTGACAATGCTTCTGTAAAGGATGGAAAATTAACCATTCAAGCCCGTCCGGAAAAAATGGGAGGTAAAGATTATACTTCTGCCAGGTTGCTTACCCGTGAAAGGGCTTCCTGGAAATATGGCTATTTTGAAATGAGGGCAAAAACACCGGCTGGATTAGGTACCTGGTCTGCCATCTGGCTGTTGCCAGAAAAAAACAATTACGGAGAATGGCCGGGAAGCGGAGAAATTGATTTGTTGGAACACGTAGGGTTTGCTCAGGATTCTATTTTCGGCACCGTTCATACAGAAGCGTTCAATCACATGATTGGCACGCAAAAGGGAGGAGGCGTTGGTAAAATAAAGCCACACGAGGACTATCATTTATATGCCATAGACTGGACTCCTGAAAAAATGGATTTTTTATTTGACGGGAAAATCTATTTTACTTTCTATAAAGAAGCAATGGCAGACAGTAAACAATGGCCTTTTGACCAACCCTTTCATATTATTCTGAACCTTGCCGTAGGGGGTAACCTCGGTGGTAGAATGGGGGTTGATGCATCGGCTTTTCCCGCCAGATTTTCCATTGATTATGTGAGAGTTTATCAAAAAAAGATCAAATGAAAAGCTTTCTGAATACAACCATTTTTTTCCTGCTGTTTTTTATATCTCAGGGATGTTTTAAAGAGGGGGAAATCATTGAGTTACCCGATTATAATGCGCCGCAAGTTTCTTTTATTTCCCAAACACTGGCTGTCCCCGAAGGTAATAAGGATACTATCATTTCGATAGGTATTCAACTGAAAGGGGAAAACAGAACCCAGGTGTTGATTAAATATCAGGTTAACGGGATAACGGCAACCCCGGGTTCTGATTATGAATCTATTTCAGAGGGAAAAGTATTCCTGAAACCAGGAGAATTTACCGTGTCCATTCCTATCAGAATTTTTGGAGATGCCATTAAAGAAACAGATGAAAAAATAGAAGTGGTTCTGGTTCAGGCTTTAAATGCTTCGCTTGCTGAACCTAACCGTTTTATGCTTACGCTGGTGAACGATGATTTTAGCCTCATTGACAAAATAAATATTCCCAAGACAGGATATATTTCGCCCGATGCCTATACAGGTTTCACCAAAGTCTGGGAGGAGGGTTTTCAGGGTGCTAATCTGAATACTGCGGTTTGGAACTATGAATTGGGTGATGGTTGTCCCGGGAATTGTAACTGGGGAAATAATGAGTTACAATTTTATCAGGAGAAAAATGCACAGCTTTCCGACGGATACCTGATTATTGAGGGAAAAAAGGAAACGGTCGGAGGTAAAAATTATACTTCTGCCAGGCTGACTACCCAAAGAAAAAGATCATTTAAATATGGACGTATTGATATCAGAGCTGCTGTTCCCGAGGGTAAAGGCTACTGGCCGGCCCTCTGGATGCTGGGTGATAATATTTCCCAGGTTTCCTGGCCTGCCTGCGGTGAGATTGATATCATGGAAGCCAGTGGTGATAAAATAAACAGGGTGGTGGGTACCGCTCATTTTGGTGCAACCGTAGCACAACACCGGTTCAGAACCGGGGCTTCTTTTTCAACTGGAGAATATGATTTTAACACTTCCTTTAATGTGTTTTCCATTATATGGGAGGAAAATAAGATTCAATGGCTGGTAAATAATGTGCCTTATCATCAGTTAACCCCTGCCGACCTGAACGGTCAGCCCTATCCGTTTAACCAATCATTCTTTTTTATCATCAATCTGGCTATAGGTGGAAATTTTCCGGGTTCACCTGATGCGAGAACTGTTTTTCCCAGGTGGTTTGTCGTGGATTATATCAAAGTATTTCAAAAAGGATAGGGAAACATTAAAAAATAAGATTATTTTTTTTAACTTCAATAGTCACTTATTTTTTAATCCTTAAAATTTATCAAAATGGATACTTTTATCAAATCAGGAAAGTACTTGCTGGCCATTCCTATGGCCGTTTTTGGTCTTTTTCATTTCATAAGTGGTCCTGCTATGGCTGGTATGGTTCCAGCTGCTATTCCAGGTGGTGTTCTTTGGGTATATATTACGGGTTTAGCTTTGATAGCTGCTGCGGGCGCTATTTTATTGGATAAAATGGCAAAGCTGGCGGCCGTTTTATTAGCCGTTTTGTTACTGATATTTGTTCTGGTTATTCACCTAAAGGGAGCTATGGCCGGTGACCAGGCTTCAACGGCCAGTCTTTTGAAAGATATTGCCATAGCGGGCGGTGCCCTTATTTTTGCAGGTACTAAAAAGAGTTAAATACAATATATTTATAAACGATATTTAATGGATGGGGAATGAAAATTTTATCATTCCCTTTTTTATTTTTATTATCAAAAAAATATGAAACACCTTTGGATTCTGCTTTGCTTATTCTTCTGCGGATTAAATGCCCAGTCATTCAAGTCAGATTGGCTCATACACGCCATTCCACAAAAAACAACGGTCAAAGAAGAGAATAATACGCTGGTTATCCAAAATGGATTATTGAGAAGATCTTTTTATCTGGGCAAAAATATTGGTTGCTTTGATTTTGTGAATCTGACAAATCAGCAGCAATTGATAAGGGCTGTAAAGCCGGAAGCCCGCCTCATACTTAACCATACCGAATATCAGGTTGGGGGCCTCGCTGTACAAAAGGAAAATGGTTACTTTTTACCGGAATGGCTTCCTTCCCTGACAAAAGGGGAAAATGATTTTATGTTTATCAGTTATCAGGTCTCAGATATCAAACCTGGCATTCAATGGAAATCAAAAACCTGGACAGGAAAATTTCTGCCGGCCACAGGGAAAGAACTGGTGCTTACCTTTGAATCACCCGTTCCGGAATTGAAAGGCTTAAAAGTGGATGTACATTATGCCTTATTCGATGGTATGCCTTTAATTACCAAATGGCTGACTATTCAAAATGAGACATCCGGAGAGGTAAAATTACATCGGGTAGTTAACGAGGTATTGGGTTTGGTGGAAGAGGAAAGTGCTGTCATTGGTTCTCCGGAAGAAATGAAGAAACAGCATGGCATCTATGTTGAAACCAATTATGCTTTCAATAATGCCATGCGCTATGATATTAGCGATCAGACTACCCACTGGAAAACAGATAGCGTTTATACCTCTCAGGTAAATTACAATTTTCAAACGCCCTGTTTGCTTGAAATTTATCCGGAAAAAGCACCGGGTATTACGCTGAAAAAAGGCGAAAGTTTTACTTCTGTTAAAACCAATGAACTCTTGATGGACAGTTATGACAGACAAAGGAGGGGATTGATGTTGAAGAAAATGTATCGAACCATAGCACCCTGGACTACTCAGAATCCTATATTCATGCATCTGGTAAGTAAAAATGATGAGGAGGTGGTGCGTTGTATCGATCAGTGTGTCCAGACAGGCTATGAAGCTGTCATTTTAAGTTTTGGTAGTCATCTGAAAATGGAGGATACGTCGGAGATCAACATTACGCGTTGGAAGAAATTAGCAGATTATGCACATGATAAGGGTATTTTACTTGGCGGTTATGCCCTGTTCAGTAGCCGTCGGATTAGTGACGAACACGATGTCATTGATCCTAAAACAGGAAAACCTGGCGGTGCCCTTTTTGGCAATGCCCCTTGTTTTGGAAGCAACTGGGGATTAAATTTCAGAGATAAGATTAAGTATTTTTTTGAAAAAACAGGATTTGATATTTGGGAAAACGACGGACCTTATCCCGGCGATGTATGTGCTTCAACTTCTCATCCCGGACATGAGGGACTTGACGATTCTCAATGGAGGCAGATGGAAATTCAGAAGGAACTTTACAGATGGTTGAACGAAAAAGGCGTTTATATCAATGCCCCTGACTGGTATTTTTTAGATGGGACTCATAAGATTGCCATTGGCTACAGAGAAGTTAATTTTTCCCTTTCCAGGGAACAACAACGTATATTAAACAGGCAGAATATACATGATGGTACCCTTGAAAAAACGGGGGCAATGAGCTGGGGCTTTGTACCCTTGACAAAGTACCAGGGAGGTGGCCCAGAAGCCATCCTGGAACCTTTAAGTGAACATTTGAAAGATTATGAAAATCTGATGATGCAGTATTATGGTGCTGGTGTGCAAGCCTGTTATCGGGGACCCCGGTTATATGATACGGAAGAAACCAGGCAACTTGTAGCAAGAACGGTCGCCTGGTATAAGAAATACCGGGATATATTAAATGCTGATATGATTCATCTGCGAAGAGCCGATGGACGTGACTGGGATGGGTTGTTACACGTAGATCCAACAGGTAAATACAAGGGTTTGCTCATGTTGTATAATCCAGCTAAGCGCGATATTACCAGAACTATTTCGGTGCCTCTTTATTATACAGGGTTAACAGAAACGGCTGTATTTAGGGAAAAAGAAGGAAAACCAATGAATTTAAAGTTAAACCGGAGTTATGAAGCCGATCTGGTGGTTACCATTCCAGCGGAAAGCTATACCTGGTTAACTATTGAATAGTCATACTAATTTTAAAGTATATCTGAAAAGTTAAATGAATGTATAAATGTTAAAATCACTTGTTTTCCTTTTGGTATCATTCGTAATATTACCTTGGGTTCATGGTCAATCAATTCAATATCAAGGAGTTGTTTTTGACAGTGAGACTAAAAAACCCATAGAGTTTGCCTCGGTATCGGTTTTGGGTAAAGACTCTTCTATCCTGGCTGGAACGGTGACAGATGAGAATGGTAAATTTCAAATAAAATCTGAACGAGGAAATATTAACATTTTTCGCTTTCAATTCATGGGTTACGAGTCACTTGACTTCAAACCAGGAGAGAAAACAGGGAATCTTCCTGCTATTTATCTTACTGCCTCGGTCAATACCCTGGAGGAAATTACCGTTAATGGGGAGCGAAAAACGCAGACTATTCAAATTGATAAACAAGTTTTTGACACCAAACAATTTCAAAATACAGCCAATGGAACGGGATTGGATTTAATTTCCAGGCTTCCCTCCGTAACCGTAAATGTGGAGGGTGAGATATTATTAAGGGGAAGTGCCAGCTTTCTGGTACTAATAGATGGAAAACCTACTCAAAGAACTGCTTCGGAGGCGCTGGCTCAATTACCTGCTAATATTATTGAGAAAATAGAATTAATAACTTCGCCTTCTGCTAAATATGATGCAGATGGTAAGGCTGGCATAGTAAATATCATTACAAAAAAGAATCAGCTTATTGGCTGGAGTTTAGTTGCCAATGGCATGTCGGGCGGAAGGGAACCCTTGCGTTATGGATCTGACTTTTTAGCTAATTATACTGGTTCTAAGGCTAACTTTTTCTTTGGCGCCGATTACAGACGCTTTGATATTGAGGGATTTAGAATTGGGGAAATAAGAACAATACTAAAAGATTCTCTCACATTCCTTCCTTCTGAAGGCATTAGGGATTATAAGGATCATCAATTTGGTATCAGGTCAGGTTTGACTTATACGCCAACCAAACAGGATATCTTGAATGTTAACTGGTATATGGGGGAAAAGCAAACGGATAGGACTGCCAATTTGCACTATGAGGAATTTTTGGAAACAGGGAGTAAGGTTAATCTTTTCCATGATTCGTTCGGCTCTCCATTCCGCCGGTTTTTTAATCAGAATCTTTTTGTAAGAAAAGGAAGTTTTCAAACAGTAAATGCTGATTATACCAGAAATTTTGCCAATAAAGGTAAAATAACGCTGACAGGCGTTTATGAATATTCCGTATTAGGGGGTCCGTTAAATAATATAGATGAAAATGAAGATAATAAACAGATTTCATTACATGAACGCTCAGAGGAAACGAGCCCGTTAACAGCATTTCGCTGGCAAATAGATTATCAAAAACCTTTAGGTGATCAAAAAAAATTAGAATTAGGTTACCAGTTCAGATCTGTTCATCATGCCGGAACATTTATTTTTGAAAATCTACATCTGGCTAATAAAACATGGCAATTGGACCCTGAATTCAATGATAAGATGGATTTAAGGCAACAAATTTTTGCCGGCTATGCAAACCTTAATGGCGTTTTATCCAAATGGAACTATAATGTTGGACTTAGGGCGGAATATATGGATAGGTTATTAACACATCAGCTTGGTAAGCAGCCTTTTGTATATGAGAAATTGAACTTTTTTCCGTCTGTTCAATTTCTGAGACTTTTTAATAATGCCCAATCTTTAAGAATTGCCTATAACAGGCGCATTGACAGACCTACTACAAAGTTGATGTCTCCTTTTAAAAATCACAGACATGCCGAAACCATCGAACTTGGTGATCCTGATTTAAAACCTGAACTGGCAGAGGTTTTTGAAATTGCTTTTTCTAAGACCTGGTCAAATGTTGAACTTACAGCCATGGCCTATTTTAATTATACAAAAGATAAAGTATTCAGGATTAATGATATATATTCAAGAACAATTCTGTGGAGAACTTATACCAATGCAGGTACGGCCATTAGTTCGGGTCTGGAAACATCCCTGAATATTAAACTGACCTCCTGGTGGAAACTATATGCCTCAGGAAATATTTTTCAATTTTATGTCAGGGGAAATCCAAATGGCATAGAAACTATCCAACAAAGTCTGAACTTTAATGCTAATGGAAATACCACACTGGATCTTACTAAAAGTCTTCGTTTTCAATGGGATGCTACTTATATCGGCAGATCCGTTACGCCACAAGGGGCCGATTCTGATTATTTCTTGTCTAATTTGGGCTTAAAATATAGTTTTAGCAGTAACAAAGTGAATGTTGGGTTACAAATTCAAAATGTGTTTAACTCCAATATTCAAACGATAGTTACGCAGGCTTCTAATTTTTACAGCACAACAGATTATATAAAATACGATCGGCTTGTATTGCTTAGTGCTGGAATCAGACTGAATGATCTTGGAAGGAAAAATAAAGTGCTGAAGACAGAATACGGCGAGAAAGAATTTTAATTTTCTCAGGATTCCAATCATTTATTTTATATTTAAGGGGTTGTTCGAAATTTCAACTTCTTTATGTTCGGCTATACATCTTATATCTGCGGTATCATTTTATTTTCTTTCTGGATTTCATCGTGTACGCCCGAAATTCCAGCAGAAGTTGCATCGGAAATAAGTAAACTTACCATAGAGCCAGACTATAATTTTCATGTGAAACCCATTTTATCGGACAAGTGTTTTGCCTGTCACGGACCTGATAAGCGTAAACAAAAAGCGGGTCTTCGTCTGGATATTGCGGAAAATGCCTATGGTTCCCTTCCCGAATCACCTGAAAAAGTAGCAATTAAGCCAGGAAATCTTCGGAAAAGCGAGGTATTTCACAGGATTATTTCCGATGATCCTAACTTTCAGATGCCTGAACCAGCTTCTCATCTTTCTTTAAGCAATAAAGAAAAGGCTGTATTAATACGCTGGATTCAAAATGGGGCAAAGTATAAGCCCCACTGGGCACTGGTTAGACCTGTTTTACCCGATCTACCTAAGTCAAAATGGAAAAATCTGGTAAAAAATGAAATCGATTTATTTATACATAAACGACTGCAGGAGGAGCAGCAGTCGCCTGCAGTAAGTGCAGAAAAGGAATTATTATTGAGAAGATTATCTCTTGATTTAACGGGTCTTCCGCCTACTTTGGATGATCTGGATGATTTTATTAAGGATAATTCTTCCAGTGCCTATGAAAAACAAGTAGATAAATTACTCGCCTCCCCTCATTATGGAGAAAAAATGGCGGTACACTGGTTAGATATTGCCCGGTTCGCCGATTCTCATGGCTATACGGTGGATCGCATCAGAGATATGTCGCCATACAGGGATTGGGTTATTTCCGCCTTCAACAGGAATATGCCTTTCAACGAATTCACCCAATGGCAACTTGCCGGTGATTTATTTCCTAATCCCGGTAAGGAAATGATTATTGCAACAGCATTTAATAGAAATCATCCTCAAAATATGGAAGGAGGTATCATTGAGGAGGAATTTCAGATGGAATATGTTGCAGATAGAACCAACACTTTCGGAGAAGCATTTTTAGGTCTTTCCACAGGATGTGCCCGGTGTCATGACCATAAATATGATCCTGTTTCTCAGGAAAATTATTATCAGTTGTTTTCTTTTTTTAATAATGTAAAGGAAGCAGGTCAGATTTCATGGAATAGTGCCACTCCAACGCCTACCTTGCTTTTACCAACTGCGGAGCAGGAGAAAATGATTGATTATATTAAACATAAAATTTATGGGCAAGAGCAGCAAATTGAAAAATTAAAAAATTCAAATAAAGCTTCTTTCGAGAATTGGTTGTCTTCAGCGGACTGTAAAAAATTAAACAAACAAAAGATACCTCAACATGGATTGAAGGCAATTTTTTCTTTTGATCGTGCGGACTTACAAAACGAAATAAACAGAAAGGAAAAGGGAATGATGAAGAGGGAAGCAGGTATGGATGGGGCAAAACCTACTTTCCAGAAAGGTAAAACAGGCCGTTCCATCCTGCTGGATGGAGATGAATATCTCGATCTGGGTAGTATTGGGGTATTCAGAAAATCAGATCCTTTTACCATTGGCATGGACATCTGGCTGCCTTCAACCTTCCGGGAAGGCGTTATTTTTCATAAGAGTGAAGGGGAAAGATTATACAATTTCAGGGGGTTTCACCTTTATTTTAAAGATGGCAAATTTGAAATTAATATGGCACACACAGCGCCATCCAATGCCATCACAAAAATTTCAGTAAAAGAAGTTCCAAGGGAAAAATGGATTCATGTAGCACTCGTTTATGATGGTTCTTCAACAGCTGCCGGATTTAATTTATTTGTAGATGGTCAGAAAATACAAATGGTTACCACCATGGATCAGCTGACGAAAGAAATATTATTCAGGAGAGCGGTTGAACCAGGTATTCAGATCGGTGGCTGGTGGCGTGGACTCGGATTTACAGGAGGTATGGTTGATAACGTTACCATTTATCACCGAAATCTTATCCCTTTTGAAGTTTCCATACTTGCTGGAAAAAGCAAGTGGATAGACTTAACAACAAAAAACACGGCATCATCAGGTAAATATGAAAAAGCAGTTTTTGAGGCTTATTATGAAAATGTTGTGGACAAAAAATTAAAGATTCGTGCTGATTCTTTGTCTTTTTTCAGGAAATCACTGGCAGATTCTTTAGAGCAGGTTGAAGAATTAATGGTTATGCAAGAATCAAAAATACCCGGAAAAACTTATTTATTACATCGTGGGCACTACGAGAATAAAGGAAAGGAGGTTTTTCCAGGTACACCAGAATCTGTTTTAGCATTTCCAGATTACTTGCCTAAAAATAGATTAGGGTTGGCAAAATGGTTGTTTCTACCTAATCATCCACTTACTTCACGTGTCGCTGTGAATAGATTCTGGCAGTATTTCTTTGGAAATGGTATTGTTAAAACGGCTGAGGATTTTGGCAACCAAGGTGAACTACCTTCACATCCTGAATTATTGGATTGGTTGGCTGTCACCTTTCAGCAATCGGGTTGGGACGTAAAATCACTGGTAAAACAAATAGTGATGTCAGGAACCTACCAGCAATCAGCGTTTACATCGGCAACATTACGAGCTGTAGATCCTGAAAACAGGCTACTGGCCAGAGGACCCTCAGAGCGCTTAACAGCAGAAATGTTAAGGGATAATGCTTTGTTTGCCAGTAACTTATTAAATAAAAAAATAGGGGGGAAAAGTATAAAGCCTTATCAACCTGATAAATTATGGGAAATAAATAGTGCTGGTTATTCACCAGATACAGGTAATTTAGTTTATAGAAGGAGTTTATACGTCCTCATAAAGCGTTCTGTACCAAACCCTACCCTTTCTACCTTTGATGCAGGGTCGAGAAGTTTCTGTATGATTCGACGACAAAAAACGAATACGCCACTGCAGGTTCTGGTCACCTTAAACGATCCTACTTATGTTGAGGTATCAAAAGTTATGGCGGAAAAAATGGCTGAATATACTAATGGTAAGAAGGCTATTTCGGATAGTTTCAGAAAGCTGACAGCAAGGAAACCCTCTGAGAAAGAAATGGCTTTACTGTTAAAACTAAAAAATAGTCAGGAAATGGCTTTCAGAAATAAGCAGGAAAAGGCGAGGGGCTGGCTTTCTTCCGGTCGTTATATCTTAAAACCTGGTATTGATTCAGCCCGACTTGCGGCAAATGCGGTTGTTGTAAATACTATATTAAATACTGACGCTACACTGACAAAAAGATAAGATATGTCTTCTCATCATAATAAACCTTTTTTCATTCATCATCCCGCTTTTGACGATGTAAATAAACAGTTGAATCGTCGTGATTTTTTATTCAAATCAGCGGTCGGATTAGGCGCACTGGCGACGGGAAGTCTTTTGTCAGGATGCCATTCAAAGAATAATCAGGCTGATATGGAGGTGGCTGATTTTCAGCAAAAGCTGTTGAATACCTTACCTCATTTCATTCCAAAGGCAAAAAGAGTAGTGTATCTGTGTATGAGTGGCGGGCCATCTCAATTTGAAACCTTTGATTATAAACCCGGATTAGCGCGTTATTTCGGTCAGGATTTGCCTGAATCTGTCCGGAATGGTCAGCGATTGACAGGGATGAGTGCAAACCAAAGTCAGTTACCTGTTGCTCCTTCTTCTTTTAAATTTAGCAGGCATGGTAAATCAGGGATGTGGATTAGCGAACTTTTACCTTTTACTGCTGAGGTGGCAGATGAATTGTGTATCTTAAAATCAATGCATTCTGAGGCTATTAACCATGACCCGGCACTCACCTTTTTTCAGACAGGAAACCAATTGCCGGGAAGACCTTCCATAGGTTCCTGGATTAGCTATGGCCTGGGAAGTGCCAACAGGAATTTACCCTCTTTTATTGTTTTAGTCTCTAAAGACGCGCCAAAAGACCAGCCTTTATATGCCAGATTATGGGGAAATGGGTTTTTACCAAGTGAACATCAAGGGGTTCAGTTCAGGTCAGGAAAAGATCCTGTCTTATTTTTAAATAACCCGGATGGTTATGAAGGAGAAGATAGAAGGGAAATGCTCGATTATTTGAAGAAAATAAATGAACTTCAGTATGAGACAGTTGGTGATCCGGAAATCAATGCCCGTATAGCACAATATGAAATGGCTTTTAGGATGCAAACATCCGTGCCGGAGGTGATGGACATTTCCGATGAGCCCGACGAGGTATTTGATCTTTATGGAGCGTCTTCAAGAGACTCCGGAACTTATGCTGCTAATTGTATTTTAGCCAGAAAATTATTGGAGAAAGACGTCAAATTTGTTCAATTATATCATCAGGGATGGGATCACCACGGTTCCCTTCCGGAAAATATGAAATCCCAGTGTAAAGTAATCGACCAACCAACGGCTGCATTTATCAAAGACCTCAAAAGGAGAGGACTCCTGGAAGATACGCTGGTCATCTGGGGTGGCGAATTTGGCAGAACAGTTTATTCTCAGGGCATTCTGACGCCTGATAATTACGGACGGGATCATCATCCCAGATGTTTTAGTATGTGGATGGCAGGAGCGGGGGTTAAAGCGGGTTTCAGCTATGGGGAAACAGATGATTTTAGCTATAATGTAGTAAGAGATCCGGTTCATGTACATGATTTTCAAGCCACGCTACTTCATTTGATGGGAATTAACCACGAAGAACTGGTATATAAATTTCAAGGAAGAAGATATCGCTTAACCGATGTACATGGCTCGGTAGTTAAGGATATTTTAGCATAATGTGAGGAGGAATCCACTATTTATCTGAAAAACTGATTATATTTAAAAAAAACAACAGGATTTATGGCATCGAGAAGAAAATTTATTCAACAAACAGCCTTAGCAACAGCTGCAATGTCGCTGTCTCCATTAGCAGGATTTTCAATCATAAAGAACAAGTCTCCATATGAGGCAGATGGAGTCATCGGACACGGTGGTTTTACATACAAAGTAGATAAAGGCTGGGCAAAAATGAGCCTGAATAGTAATCCGCTTATTAATTGTCATGAAATGGTCCAGGACAGTAAGGGCCGGCTTATTATGATTGGGGATCATACCAGTAATAATATTCTCATTTTTGATAAATCGGGTAATTTGCTCGACTTCTGGGGTCATTCTTTTCCGGGAGGTCATGGATTGACACTTAGTAAAGAGGGAAGTGAGGATTTTCTTTTTATTGTCGATTGCGGTTATTATCAGGACAAATATGGTAAAGGGCAAAGCCAGGCCGGACAAGTCATCAAAACAGATCTTACCGGAAGAATCATCTACACCCTTGGTCATCCGAGAACGATTGGTATATATAAAGATAATGAGAAGTTTCAACCCACGGAAACGGCGGTTGCACCAAACGGTGATTTATATGTTGCCGATGGATATGGGTCTGATTATATTATTCAATATAACCATAAGGGGCAATATATCAGGCACTTCGGAGGCAGGAACAATGCCAATCCGGAACATAATCTTATCAATGCCCATGGTGTTGCGGTAGATACCAGAGACCCTTTACATCCAACTTTGATATGTACCTCCCGGGAAGAGAATTGTTTTAAAGTGTTCACTTTGGATGGCAAATTCATCAAGCGAATCGATTTACCGGGTTTATATGTTTGCAGACCAGTCATGCAGGGGGAAAATATATATGCCGGGGTGTGCTGGTCAAAAGATGATGAAGGGAACCGATTAAATAATTCAGGATTTGTAACCATATTATCAGCTGAAAACAAGGTGGTTTCCAATCCGGGAGGATCAGAACCGGTTTATCAGAACGGTACTTTGAAACCCGCCAAAGCGCTGCCAAACCGGGTATTTAATCATGGGCATGATGTATGTGTCGATAACGATCTGAATGTATATGTTTGTCAGTGGAATGCAAATCATACGACGCCTGTGAAGCTGACCAGAGCGTAATTTACATCTAAAACTCTAAAATATGAAAAGAAGAGATTTTATAGGAAAATCGATTGTGGGTGTGGTAGGCGCCATGGCTGTGCCTACTATCGTTCCTTCCAGCGTTTTTGGAAAAAATGCACCAAGTAATAAAATTAATGTAGGACAGATTGGTTGTGGTCGGATTGCACGCGATCATGATTTACCAGGTACCATGCAACATGAAATTGCCCGTTTGGTAGCCGTTTGTGATCTTGATAAAAACCGACTGCTGGATGGTAAGAAATTAGTGGAAGCCTATTATACAAAAAAAACAGGGAATGCCGGTTATATAGATGTAAAAATGTATGATGATTATCATGATATGTTGAATAACAAGGATATTGATGCCGTCATCATCAGCACACCCGACCACTGGCATTCTCAACCCGCACTCGAAGCTGCACTGGCAGGAAAGGATGTTTATCTCCAAAAACCTACTTCACTGACCATTGCAGAAGGTCGTTTATTAAGTGATGTAGTCAAAAGGAAAGGGATTATTTTACAGGTGGGTACCCAACAAAGATCTTCACCTCAGTTTAGAATTGCCGCTGAGCTGGTCAGAAATGGACGAATTGGTAAACTCCATACCGTAAAAATTGGCCTGCCAGGTGACCCTTCCGGCCCTCCCGCTCCGGCAATGCCTGTTCCAGCCGGCTTTAATTATGATATGTGGCTGGGTTCTACGCCGGAAGTACCCTATACTGAAATTGGCGTACATCCTCAAAAGGGATATGATCGTCCAGGTTGGCTTAGATTGGAGCAGTATGGTGCGGGTATGATTACGGGTTGGGGCCAACATCATTTTGACTCCGCTGCATGGGGCATGGATACTGAATATACCGGCCCGACCTCGGTACAAGCAGTAGCGGAATTTCCTAAATCAGGCCTTTGGAATGTTCATGGTGATTTTATGGTGAAAGCGGAATATGCAAATGGTATCACTATGTTCACCAGTGGTGGTTTCCCTAATGGCATCAGGTATGAAGGAACAGAAGGCTGGATATTTGTATCCAGAGGAAGTTATGTAGCCTCATCAAGTGATCCGGTTATCGCCGCAAAAAGTAGTAAAGCTCTTGATGCCAGCGATCCTAAGATCTTAACTTCTGTGATTGGAGAAAATGAAACTCACCTATATAAGAGTGATGAACAACATGGTAACTGGCTGGATTGTATTCAAAGCAGAAAAGATCCTATTTCTCCGGTGGAAATTGGACACAGAACCTGTTCTGTGTGTTTGGTCAGCCATATTGCCATGAAATTACCAAGAAAATTGAACTGGGATCCAAAAACAGAAAGATTTGTGAATGATGACGAGGCCAATGCCATGCTTAGCCGTCCACAGCGTAAACCTTATGGCACAACACATGTGAAAATTTCTTAATATTTTTTATGAAAAAACAACCGAACAGGCGGCGTGATTTCCTGAAGGAATCCGTCGCCTCTGCGGCTGGTCTGTTCATGATTCCAGCCCTTCCTTCCCTTTCATATAGTTCTGTAAAAACGGAGGTGGTTCAACCTGTCAAGGTCAATTCATTTCAAACACCAAGAATCAAATTTGCCGTTATAGGCATGAATCATGGACATATTTATGGTCAAACAGATGCCGTGATTCGGGGAGGAGGTGAGCTGGCAGCCTGTTTTGCAAAAGAATCGGATTTATTGAAAGACTTTTCAAAGCGGTATCCTCAGGCTAAGGTGGCCGCCAGTGAAGAAGCTATTTTAGAAGATGCATCAATCCAGCTGGTCTTAAGTTCCATCACGCCCATTGAAAGGGCTCCACTGGGTATTCGTGTCATGAAAAGTGGAAAGGATTACATGGCCGATAAGCCAGGGATTATTACGCTTTCCCAATTGTCTCAGGTAAAAAAAGTACAAAAGGAAACGGGTAGAATCTATTCTGTTATGTATAGCGAAAGGTTTGAAAACAGGGCAACAGTGAAGGCTGGAGAGCTTATTCAGGCAGGCGCCATCGGGAAGGTTATTCAAACGATTGGTCTGGGACCTCACAGAATGAACATAAAGTCAAGACCTCCCTGGTTTTTTGACAAACAATATTTCGGTGGTATTATTTGTGATATTGCTTCCCATCAGTTTGACCAATTCCTCTTTTTTACCGGCTCATCTAAAGCAAATATTATTGCCGCTCAGGTTGGAAATACCCATTTCCCTCAGTATCCTCAGTTTGAAGATTTCGGAGATGTTATGGTAAGGGGTGATAAGGGGATGGGCTATATCAGGGTCGATTGGTTTACGCCAGACGGTCTGAAGTCCTGGGGCGATGGAAGGTTAACCATCCTTGGAACCGACGGATTTATTGAAATAAGAAAAAATATAGATCCCGGTGGTCGGTCGGGCGGAAATCATCTTTTCTTAACAGATCATAAGGAAACCAGGTATTTTGATTGTAAAGAACAGGATTTACCCTATGGCAGACAATTGGTCGATGATATTTTAAACAGGACGGAAACCGCCATGTCCCAGCATCATTGTTTCCTTGCAACAGAACTTGCACTTAAGGCACAGCATACAGCAGAAACGGTTTCATTTGAGACAAAATAAAAGAGGTATTGATTATGCTTTCGAAATATAAATTTACTTTAATACTTATTTTGACTGTAATAATTTCAGGGTATGGTCAACTTAAGGTTTCTGCAACAAAACACAGAGATAGAATTGATGTATTGATAAACAAAAATTTATTTACGACTTATATATTTTCAGAGGAAGAAAAATATCCCTTTTTCTTCCCCGTAAATGGTCCTTCCACCTCAGGCATAACCTCCATGAGAAATGCCAATTATCCACACCATAGTTCCTTATTTTTTGGATGTGATAAGGTGAATGGAGGAAATTTCTGGCAGGAAGGATTGGAAAGAGGTCAAATCATCTCCCTGCGTTCTGATCTGATTCCCTCAGGTGATTATAAAGTTATCATTGATAATGAATGTATCTGGCGCAGACCAGGAGCAAATGCGCCAATTAAAGATGTTAGGAAAATTACTATTACGGCACCAGGCAATGATCTTTACATGATTGATTTTGACATTACCATGGAAATGCTTGAAAATGTAGTGATTGAAAAAACCAATCACTCTCTTTTTAGTGGAAGAATGGATCCTGATCTGGCTGTAATTAATGGTGGCATTATGGTTAATGCTGAAGGGGCTCAATTAGAAAAAGGTACTTTTGGCATTCCATCGGGCTGGATAGATTGTACTGGTAAAAGAGGGGATAAAATAGAGGGGATGGCCATTTTTCAACATCCAACAAATCCGGGTTACCCGACGCCCTGGTTTACCCGTGATTATGGCTTTTTTTCGCCTACCCCAATGTATTGGCCCAGGGATGAAAAAGCGGGTTCGGTTTATCGTAAAGGGGATAAATTAACGCTCCGCTATCGTGTGATCATTCATTCGGGTAACCACGAAACCTCAAATATAGCCGGACAATTTGAGGCTTATAAAAGTCAATAATACCCTTTTCGGGAAATAATATTTTTATGTATAAAATGCTTGTTGCACTCTTCGCTTTCCTATTTTTGTCAGGATCTCTTAAAGGGCAGGTAAAATCCCCCAATATCATCATCATTAATCTGGACGACCTGGGTGTCGGGGATGTAAGTGCCTATAAAAAAGGAGAGCTAAAAACACCAAATTTTGATTTTCTGGCAAATAATGGGATTCGTTTTAATAGGGGATATGCTACTTCAGCCACCTGTACACCCAGCAGATTTGCCTTACTGACAGGAATTTATCCATGGAAAAATAGTCAGGCAAAAATATTACCCGGCGATGCTCCCTTAATTATTGATACTTCTATTACTACCCTTCCCAAAATGTTAAAAAAAGCAGCTTACAAAACCGCTGTAGTTGGAAAATGGCATCTGGGACTTGGCAATGGATCCATCGACTGGAATAAGCATATATCATTTAATCCTTCCAATGTGGGCTTTGATTATTCCTATATTATGGCCGCTACAACGGACAGGGTTCCTACTGTTTATATTGAGAACAATAAAGTGGTTGGTTTAGAGGAAAAGGATCCTTTATTTGTTAGTTACCAGCAAAATTTTGACAATGAACCAACCGCTATTAGCCATCCTCAGCTGATGACCAAAATGAAATGGCATCATGGTCATAACCAAAGCGTACATAATGGTATTCCAAGAATCGGATATATGAGGGGTGGCAAAAGTGCATTGTGGATAGACGAGGATATGAATGATATTTTCCTTCAAAAGGGACTTGAATTCATTCAGTCTTCTCTTGATCAGCCTTTTTTTCTTTATTTTGCCTTGCATCAGCCTCATGTTCCGAGAGTGCCACATCAGCGGTTTGTCGGAAAATCAGGTATGGGACCCAGAGGTGATGCCATTCTGGAAGCAGATTGGTGTATAGGGGAAATCCTCAGGAAATTAAGGGAATGGAATATCCTGGAAAATACGTTTATTGTCTTTACAAGTGATAATGGACCTGTTTTAAATGATGGTTACTTTGATGAAGCGGTGGAAAAAATAGGACAGCATACGCCATTTGCCGATTTGAGAGGTGGAAAATATAGTCTTTATGAAGCTGGAACCAGGGTTCCTTTTATAACATACTGGAAAGGGGTAATTAAACCTGCAGTATCTGATGCTATGGTTTGTCAGCTTGACTTTACTGCTTCATTTGCCCGTTTGGCTGGTCTGCCTCATCCGGAAGGAGATGGGGAAAATCATTTGAAAGCCTTATTGGGTAAAAGTAAAAACGGGCGCAAAGAACTTATTATAGAAGCTACCGGAAGATTGGCCTACAGATATCATAATTATGTATATATTCCTCCAAATAAGGGTAATCCAATGATTGAAACAGTGCAAATAGAAAATGGTAACGACCTTGAAGATCAGTTATTTGATTTAAAAAAGGATATAGGTCAAAGGTTTAATCTGGCTAAAACAAAGGTTGAAAAACTATCCTTTATGAAAACTAAAATGGCCGCTCTATTACCAGAATGATAAGGTCTCATTAAATTTAACAGGTTTAATTAAAACAGGTAAAATGACAGCTATTAAAAATAGTATTTGTGTTATTACCGGGGGTGGCTCCGGTATCGGCAGGGCATTGGCCATCGAATCTGTAAAAAGAGGAGCAACAGTGGTTATTGGCGATATTAATCCGGTGGAAATGGATGAAACGGTCAGGTTGGCCAGTTCAAATATTTATGCTTATAATCTCGATGTCTCAAACATTGACGCTATCTGTTCCTTTAGAGATAATGTACTTCGGGAATTTCCCAATGCTCCCCTCATCCTGTTTAATAATGCAGGGGTTAATCTGGCATCCGGATATTTTCTCGAAACACCTTTGGATGATTTTGAATGGTTGATGAATATTAATCTTTGGGGTGTCATAAAAATGACCCATGCTTTTTTACCTCATATTCATCAAAGGAATGACGGTCACATCGTAAATATTTCAAGTATGTTGGGATATGCTGCAATGATCCGCTCCTCTGCTTACTGCACCTCTAAATTTGCTGTTAAGGGGTTTACAGATTCTTTGAAAGTGGAGTTAATGAACTCGGGTATTGGGGTTAGTTCGGTGCATCCCGGAGGTATAAAGACGAATATCATCCGGAAATCCAGGTTATCCAGCCATTTAAATGAACAACAAACCTGGCAATTATTAAACAAAATTGAAAAAAAATCACTTATAATGCCAGCTGAACAAGCGGCTGATATCATTCTGAATGGTGTGGAAAGGAATAAATCCAGGATTCTTATTGGCAAAGATGCCAAAGCAGTAGATTGGCTGGTTAGAATATTTCCGGATACCTACTTCAAATTATTTGAAAAACTGTTGAAAAATATATAAAATCAAAAAAATATGGGATTATTAATTTACGGGGCTAATGGCTACACAGGCAGAATAATGGTTGATGATGCTGTTAAGTCAGGGCTTAAACCCATTTTAGGAGGTCGTTCTGAACCAGCTATCAAGGAGTTGGCAGACCAAAAAGGCCTGGAATACCTTATTTTTAATCTCAATAATGCGAATGAAACGGAAAGGGCATTACAGGGTGTTAAGGTTGTCATCCATTGTGCCGGTCCTTTCCGGTTTACAGCGCTTCAAATGATGGAAGCCTGCCTGAAAACGGGAACACACTACCTGGATATCACCGGGGAAATTGATATTTTCGAACTTGGCGCCAGCCTGAACAGCAAAGCCATTGAAAAAGGCATTTTATTAATGCCTGGTGTTGGTTTTGATGTGGTTCCTACCGATTGTCTTGCCGCATTTTTGAAGAGTCAGTTACCTGATGCGAATTCCTTGAAACTAGCTTTCGCCGGACTCGGTGGAGGTATGTCAAAGGGAACTACGCTCACAATGGTTGAAGGCATGGGGGAAAGGAGTAAAATAAGGGAAAACGGAAAAATTGTATCTGTTCCTTTAGGTTTCAAGACTATGCAACTTAAACATGAGGGAAAAAATCTTTTCTTTATGACTATTCCATGGGGTGATGTATCCACTGCTTTTTACACTACAGGTATTCCGAATATTGAAACCTATACAACGGTTTCAAGAAAAAGATATGATAAACTGGGCTGGATGAATGCGTTCAGCTGGTTATTAAAACTTGATTTTATTAAAGAATTTGCGCGCAAAAAAGTAAGGCAAGGTCCCGCAGGTCCTACTGATGAGGCACGTAAAAATTCAAGGACTTTTATCTGGGGTGAGGTCAGTGATGCGGCAGGCGGTAAAGTCCAGGCTTATTATACAACGCCCAATGGTTATACCGTTACCTCACTAACAGCTTTACTGATTGTAGGAAAGGTGTTGGAGGGAAATTACAAGACTGGTTTTCATACTCCGGCTGGATTGTATTCGGAGCATCTTATTCATGAAGTACCCGATGTAACCTCTTTTACTATTATTTCTTAAGATGAAATATTTAGTTTCAACAAATTGTAACTGACTTATCATCTAAAGTTAAAAACGGAGCCACCTGGTAAATCATATCAAGTGGCTCCGTTTTTTATGCTACACAAAAATGCCTGCCTTCCGGGTTTACTGCTTATATCGTCATATTGGTGAGGATACCTCAAAAATTAAAAGCAGCATTAGCTAA
>Ga0172372_10001389_pt1 | contig 37572 bp, 51 predicted proteins | sample LakKiv5m_2_FD_114544 | JGI IMG/M metagenome (GOLD analysis project Ga0172372, IMG submission 114544) | Freshwater microbial communities from Kabuno Bay, South-Kivu, Congo - kab_092012_9.5m | ecosystem: Environmental > Aquatic > Freshwater > Lake | place: Democratic Republic of the Congo...
GCTGTCGAGAGCTTCGTGCGTCAGTTCTCCGATATTTTCCAGGTCCTTGTGGTCGTCGATTACTCTTCTTGCTACCATTATTCTAAGATCTCATTTGTAATTTAACCAAGCTCTGAGTCCTACGTCAGCGCAGGACCGGAACTAAATATTTCAATTGTGTTCCTTGATTGCCTTGTTTGGGTCAAACACCAGTATTATTTCTCCCTTCAGAATCTTTACAAATGAATTTTGTGTGGTTTTTAGTTTGAAAACCAATCATATATTATACTATATTTTACGCAACATACAAACGATATTTTCAAAGTGCTAACAAGCACCAGCTTGGTGTCATAATTACTGCCATGACGATCAACATCAAGCGCAGCCCCAACTACATCCCCGGCACCAGCAGGATAGCAACAAAAGGAAGCGGTGGTGGCATAAACACACGTTTTCTGCCATCCGGGATATTGACACCAGACAATTTCGACAATTTACTTGCTTGGTATAAAGCCGATTCTTTGACCCTTAGCGACGGGGATCCCGTTACATCCTTTCCTGATTCCTCAGGAAATGGACTAGATTTGAACGATTTATTTGGATCCGGATCTGACCCAAGCTATGTCGCTTCTGATCCGCTATTTAACAGCAAACCTGTCGTATATTTTCCAGGCGGACGTTGCTTACGGCGCTCCATTAGCAATGAATTTCCCTTGGAGGATGATCCTTTCGCCATCTACGTGGTTGGATATAGTAGAACAAATAACCAAGATTTTTTGTTTGGTTGGGGTAAATACGGCATGTACGGCACACGTGTCGCCATTGTGGCAGCTTCCTATGTAGCCTCCAACGCAGGGGGATATTATGTAGATGCTTTTGGTCTTGGGGCAGGTGGCAGTTATTCTTCTCCAAGCAATGTTCCCTATATTTTTTCGTACTCTTACAGCGGTGGCGGTTCAGATCTAGCTTCATCACCAAATATTTTTTATCAAAACGATGTTCCGCACGCTACTGGAGTATCGGGGTTTCCTTTTGCACTAGGATACAACGGTTACGTGTACAACAATATAGAAGTTGTAATGGGGTGTCAGTCGGATGGATATCTTTTTCCCATGCTGGGTAAGATCGCCGAAGTGATTGTTTACAACCAATATCACGATTTGGCCACAAAACAACAAATTTGGAGTTATCTCAACGACAAGTACCAAGTGTACTAACTTCTTAGAGGATATTTACGGTAATGGCGTACGACAACGATATTTCAGATTCCGACTGGACATCATTGATCAATTACTTGATGTCCAAACGAGGAATTGTTTGACACGAGGCGACCTGGTCGAACCGCACTGGAAGAGGGGACACGAATGGGACTACTTCGACGTGCTCCCCCACGGTTACTGTACCTGGAAAAGAGGGGAGCTCGGCCTGGTCATTGAGGTCAGCATCAGGAAACCAAAGAGGGACAGCTGCTGTACCGTCTTCTTCAAAGGCAAGTTGATCATCGCCTTCCTCTTTGAAATGAACATCATCAGCGAGTCGTCCTCCGCCCAGGAAGCCTTCGAAAAATTTCAGCGCGATTTTTACGAGGGTGACGCTGGTGAATAGACGACGCCCGGCGGTATATGATATGTCTATGCAGATGGGCAACGGCTTTCGACCTTATGGCTTCGCTACCGGCGAGCTGGTGACGATCCAAGACGAGAGCGAACTCTACATCGTCATCCGCGAATACTTCGATGACGTCGTCATGGCGCCACGCCTGCAGGTGATCACCGAGGTCGGCAAGGTCGGTACATATCCGCTCTCCTGGTTCAGGGAGGTCGACGAAGTTGTTGGTGACTAAAGGTAGTGGTCTTGACAGACGTCGTCCTGAAAGGATCGGAATGTTCAAAAAGGGCGAACTGGTATCAACGTGCAAGACATTCGACGGAATCTCTCTATGGGGCGCGGATGGCCACAAGCTATGGGAAGAAAAGATGGACAGCAACAAGCTGTACGTCGTCATCGGCGATGACAGGATGTCCACGAGGTTGGTCTATGATTCTTCAGGGAAAGTGTACAGCATCTTTCTAGAATACCTAAAGGGACACACATGAATAAGAAACTCAAGAAGTTCATCTCCTTGATCGTTGGAGCGGTGGCAAGCGCAATCCCCTGCTCTTCTTCTGCCCAGGTCGACATCGATCCTCCGATGCCCAACGTCCTGCTGCTCGTCGACAGTTCCGGTTCCATGGAACGTATGGTCGATGGTTCACTGCCACAATGTACTCCAGGCGTTGCCACTCCACCAAACAAGTGGACCACCCTGCTCACCGTGCTCACGGGTGCGATCAACGATCAGTCTTGCCAGGTGCTCAATCGCGGTTCTTCGAACTTCAAGAATGAGTATTCCGTCAACGGTGTCGAACCGTACGACGAACCGTACACCCTACCCTACCATCGTCCGCTATCCAAGGACGCCAACGGAAAAATCTGTGCCCTGGGACCAGGATTGCTGCCTCCGTCGTGGCTGACTTGGCCCGTGCCGACCTCGGCGTTCCGGATTCGTCCATACAACGACGTCTTGGCGACGTGCTCTCCGGGCGCCTTCAGACCATCCTACGATGGGATCCTCGACGTCTTTGGAGGTCGTGCCCGCTTTGGGCTGATGACGTTCGATACTTCACCCGAGTCTTATACGGGCACCAATGGTTCTGGATATTCCATCACCACGGGTATGGACGGTCTGTGGAGTTACTACGCCAACTGGGGCGACGGCGGCGCATTCTCTTCCGGAAATCCACCCGGATGTCCAGGCAAGAAACTCGAAGTGGGTGGGCGTAACCAAGCCGCCCCGCCGTGGGAAGGACGTTTTGTTCCATTCGGACCATACGACGAAAATAGCGTCGGCACGAAGTCGAGGACGGACTTCATTCAAACAGCACTGATCGCCATGCGTCCATATGGCGCCACGCCTCTTGCCGGTATGCTGACGGATGCTGAGGAATATTTTCGTATAGACACCGCCACGGACGTCAACAACCGTCCCATCAGCCCGTCGTTGGATCCTTACGTCTCCGGTGGGTGTCGCAAGAACTACATCATCCTCCTGTCGGACGGTGAACCCAACCTCGATCTCCGACCCGAGTGCGCTTCGCCTGGCGGCAAGTGCCCATACAAATTACCCGAGGACGTCGCGTACGAGTTATACAGTGACCCGGACGTCACCAAACAAATCCCCACATTCGTCGTCGGGTTTGGACTATCGGCGGCGGCAGGTATCGACTGTTCACAACTAGATCCAGCCGTCATTTTGGCACCAGGCGGTATGTGTTCCAACGCTAGCGGAACCTTACGTACGTGTTGCACCCTGCATCGGATAGCGTACATGGGAGGCACTGGGAAAGCTTATTTTGCAGACAATATGGGAACGCTCAAGTCTTCATTGTCCGCTGTGCTTTCCAGCATTACCGTCGCATCTACGAGCCGTACGCTTCCTGTCTTCGCCTCCGCCACGACCACCGGTGGAGGAAGTCCTACCGCCCCTGCCGTCGCGTACCAGTTCGCTTCCTCTTTCACCGTCCCAGGAGGTACAAGCCTATGGAGTGGAAACCTGGAACGCAAGAGGTACGTTTGCTCCAACCAAAACGGAGTATTGCAGGCCAAAATCTCACCAGTAGACCAAACCAAAGGCGACGACTTCTCCTCCAACGTCAACTCCAACGATGCACAAAGACCCAGACGCTTCTTTACACACCTCAACCAATTCGGCACTTCACGTTCCTTGAGACCCAGCGTCAACATCGATGATGGCCTAGGGATATCTCAGGGCAATTTCGTCGTTCCGATGAACGGACAGAATTTTTCCATCGAACTATCGAAGTGGACGAACCTGCCGCTCCTAGGAATCAACCCGCCTGTATTGCCTCCTCTCTGCGAACAGCTCCAGGTCACCGATCCACAGCAGTGTGCGTTGAGGTTGACGAGGTGGAACGTCGGAGAAACGACGGCAGGATTTCCTCTGACGCGAGAACCGTCTTTGTGTCCATACGGAAGCATATGTAGCGAGCTTGGCTCTATTTACCACTCAACGCCGGTCGTCGTCGGACCACCGCGAGATTTCTTACGTGATGAATCGTATTCAAACTTTGCAGTCATGTCCTCAAAGCGGCCCACCGTCCTCTACACGGCCACCACCGACGGGCAACTTCACGCGTTCCAGGTGACATCCAACGACCAAAACGATATTCTCAAAGTTGATTCTTTGGCCAATAATGAGCTGTGGAGCTTCATCCCGCCCGTCGTGCTGCCACGCTTATTGGGCGCATTCAACCAACAGTCGTTGTTGCTCGACGGCGCTGTCGTCGTCAAAGACGTTGTCATGAAGCGCGACGAGACATCCGCCACAGGAACCGGCAATGGATACCTGTGGAGAACTGTGTTGGTCGGAAGCGGTGGAGGGGCTGGAGGTTTCTACTACGCCTTGGACGTCACCGACCCAACAAAGCCGACATTCTTGTGGCAACTGTCGACGTCATCCTCCGGAGAACGGTTGTTCGGACGTTCATCTCCGTCTCCGACGATAACCACGCTGAAGCTCTCCAATGCCTTGGGAAAGGTAGAAGAAGTCGCCGTCGCAATCCTTGCCGGTGGAGACGTTCCGCTGACCAACGGTGCGTGCCAACGACAAGGGAAAAGCTACAGTCACATTAAGTTCAATGGACCATATGGTGTGAGGCAAACGGTACGATGCTGGAACAACGTCTCCGACGACGGTCCCGGCAGGTCGTTGACGATCGTTCGTCTGGACAGCGGTGAGGTGTTGATGAACTTCCGCGCCACCGTCGATGAAGGACCGCAAGGACTCTACAATTATGGTAGGGCAAAGGTGGTACCTTTCGACTCTCCGATCACCGGCATTCCAGTGGCATACCCAGCGCAAACCGGGCAGATCGCCTCCAGGATCTATGTCGGCGATGCCGATGGTTCTCTGTGGAGGATAGACGTTTCCGACCCCGATCCGTCAAAGTGGAACGTCGAGTTGGCGTGGGACGCATATTCGTTGAACGGCGACACATCATCTGTCGTCGAACCCATCCAGCTTCCACCCGTCGTCAGCATCGATCCATTTGGAAACAACGTCGTCCTGTTCGCCACCGGAGAACAATCGCAGTTCAACGGAAATCAAACGAAGAACAGGGTGTGGTCGCTCAGCGAAAAAGTCGTCCTTGGCATCAGCCAAGTGTCGGACAACTGGGTCCAACCGCTGACGGATGGAACCCGTGCCACCGGGCCTCTGGTGCTGTTCAACGGTGTCGTTTATTTTTCCACCTATAGTCCACCCAATACAAATACGACGGCGTGTAGCCCAGGAAATGGGGCAATCTGGGGCATCGACTACCTGACATCCACAAACGGATCTCCTGTGGCGAGGTATCCCGTCGATCCCAACGACCCATCTCAGGGTTATGTCACCAACGTAGCACAACCCAGCGGGACGACCGTGTTTGGCGTGGCGGTGAACCAAACCCCGACGTGTGTGGAGACGCAAGTGTATTCCGATCCTTACCTCGGTGCCCGAGTTTCCGTGTCCAACGCAAGCGAAGGAGCGTTCCAACTGGTCTTTCAGACGGGTGGATCGGGTGGAAGCTTCGTCGACAACTCCAAGACGAAGACCGTCACTCAAACTTTACCTTCACCGCGGCAAACGACGCGTGTAAACTCATGGGCCAGCGTCGTAGAATAGATACCGGCTGTCATCAGTTTGACTACGGACCGATGCAGAAGACACCAGATTATTCTGGAATAATTCAAACACTGGAAACAACATGGGATATAAAGAGAATTGCAGGCCGCTGTTGGAATACGACCTGCTGTGTGATGCATTGAAAGACATCGACCAGGTGCGGGCAGAGATACAGCGCCTCGCTCCTCCTTCCTGGGCGCCTGAAACCTACACTTCCGAGAAACAAAAGCAGTCGCAGCATTTTGGTCAGATCGACAAAAATCTACAGTTCATAAAAGAGACGCTCGAGATCGTTAAAAGAAACAGCGGAACATACTGAGAGGAATCATGGAAAAAATTGACAAACCGTGGGGTCACGAACTAATCTGGGCGAGGACAAAATCCTACGTCGGAAAAATCCTGCACATCAAGTCGGGGCATAGGCTCTCCTTGCAATTTCACAAGTTCAAGGAAGAGACCATCTATGTGGTTAGCGGCACGCTGCTGCTCGAAGCTGGCACCGATCCAAGCAGCTTGACAAAGTTAGTACTTAATCCCGGTCAGACGCATCACATCACACCGGGTCTCATCCACAGGATGTCAGGTGTGACCGACGTCGAGATCGCAGAAGTGTCAACAACTGAGTTGTTCGACGTAGTTCGCCTCGAAGACGATTACGGGAGGGAAGAGCGTACGGATAGGTTCTTTGGAGAGTTCTGAAAAAACGGTCGAAGTCGACTTCGACCGTTTTTTGCTACAGCATTATTGAATGCTTCAAACGCCAGAAAGCGATGCGCTTCCTGAAGCTGCCATGATGAGAAATGAAGCACCGTCTGAGACAAGTGCGACCGAAGAACCTAGGACCGAATTAAGGGTAAGTTTTGATCCTACTCCATCGGGAGTGGCGCCTGGCATTCCTGCAAACACCTTTGTTCCTCCGACTTCTTGCGAACCCGTCAACGCGTGTGCATGCGCTGAAGCTGTTCTAAACACGAATACGCCGCCTGGAACGTTTGAAGCGAGAGGCATTACCCACGTAAGAGCGGTGCTTCCAGAGAGCGTATAAGCTCCTGCAGAAACTAAAGTACCAGCTGAGGTCTGCGGGCTTATTGAAGCGGCCGTCGGGGTCGATGTGCTTGAGTAGGTCACGGGCACGTTAATTTCCACACCAGATCCAGCAACTTCGTATAAACCTTTGATGGGATCAATAATTACTTTGGGCATGTGTATCTTCCTTGAAGTCTGAGAACTTGTTCTAAGTATTCAGAATGAAAGTAAAAAGTTGTAAACTTTTTGTCGTCTATTTTACTTTGACTAAAGTTGATTGATCTCCTTCTTTTAGGTAATCTTGTAGTACCATACAGTCAAGATCAAAATTTTGTCTTGGGATCAAGAGGCGCCTCTTGGGGTGAAGTATTTGTTCCGAACAATAGCAATATCTTTATCGTACTAAAGCGCGACAACAGCAGGTGGGCTGTTGAGACGATACAAGTGATAACGTCGGACGGAAATATTTTCTGGTTCTTCGAAAAAGATTTAAAAATTATCAGGTGATTTTTGAGCAATTTACCTAAGCCTTTCATCATTTTTGTCGACAAGATGGGCGATCCTATTGATTCCATTACATCACAAGCTACAGATGAGACGATATTCACTCTTGTCCAAAAATATAATTCGGAGTTTCCTGACGATGCGCCTGTCGTTGCTTGGGAATGGACTCCCGCAGGGCTGCGAAAATATGCGGGCAAGGGAAGAAAACCACGCCAAATACCGCAGGTTGTGACCATCAATAGACACAGAGGGCAACAAACATGAATTCTTCTTTCATCGGTTTGTTTTTTTCGTCTCTTCTGTCTGTCTGGGCTTTCTTCAAATATATTCTTCTTGGAACATACAGGCTCGAAGACACAGTTGCGAAGAACCTTATTGACAAGATCAATAAGGAAAGTCCTCGACATTGGATCCTCGCGACCGAGCATGCGACACCTCCGAGATATCCTTCAATCTGGGAGGGATTTATTGTCCTCAACGGGATGCCCGTCTACTTCAGCAGGAACGAAAGAATGCTGACCGCCGGATGGAAGTCTTACGACAATACTTCGACAATTACCTTCTTTCGCTGGAATAGAAAGGCTATCGATGCACTGCTGGCAAGTCAAGGAATGTCCACCGCTATTTGCGTGTCTGCCTTGACTCCAAGCGGTTCCGATAGACTAGGGGAGATTCAACTTGGGCATCCAGGGGAACTATTCCTCAACAAGGGATCCTACGAAGACATTGAAAATGACGTTCAGCGTACCATCAATGGTGAACTGTCTAAGACCTCAGCATTATTGCACGGCCCGCCTGGAAATGGGAAGTCTCGCTTCGTCAAGTACCTGTCGAAGAAATACTCTTTGCCTATCTTCATCGTCTACTTTCGTGACGATTATAGCAACCACGACATCAGCATCATGTTTGCAAATATCCCTAAGCGCTGCATCGTACTCTTTGAAGACTTCGACTCACTCTTCGACAAGCGCCAATGCATCATGACCAACGAGCACATTAAGTTTACATTCGATGCCATCCTCAATGGGCTGGACGGCGTGCACAACGACTACAAGGAGACTGTCTTCATCATGACCGTCAACGACATCGACAAGGTGGACGAAAGTCTAAAGAATCGTCCGTCTCGCTTCAAGTTTGTAAATGAGTTTTCATCACCCAGCGAAGAAGTGAGGGCACGCATTCTGGGAGATGCTGATCTTGTCGCAAAGACCGAAGGAAAATCTCTGGACGCAGTTTTCTTTGAAGCGGATAAAAGAAGAGCTTCTAACTCTACTTCAGCCTCGCTAAACCCATGATCATCAGGTAGACGAGCAAGGCCGTCAAGACGACTTGTGCTAGACCCATCAAATGATCGTAAATTTTCATTTAGATTTTTCTTCTAATCGTGCCAGGAATTCCGGTGGCACTCCAAGCTTAGGATCATCTCCACAGGTCGTAGAAAACTTTTTCGCGAACTCCTCGAGGCCACGTTTGGTCGCTGGCCCGTACAATCCGTCGATGAAACCAGGATAGAGTCCCAGCTTCTTCAATTTTGTTTGAACGTTTACAAGCAAATTTGTTGTCCAAGAGACCAGCGTGGGAGGAGGGGTTTCTTCAGGAGCAAGGCTTGGGCTGTTGAACAGCTGTACCTCAGACTTCCTTCTATTGAGGAGACCTTGATTTACCTTTGACACTCCTCCGACTTTTATCTTGCACCACTCCAGTAACTTGACGGTGAAAGCTTGGTAATCTCCGGCGTTTAGAGACTTACACGCCCCTGACGTGCGGTACACACCCGTCCCACAGTTGAAACCAAAAGACACCAACGCATCGAACTGGTTCTGGGTAAGTGGTGCGGTGATGTCCTTTAGAAGCGCCCTCTCCGTCATCTCTACGTCCTTTGCTAAAATGGCGAAGGCTTCCTCCTTCGGTATTTTGAACGCAGCCACAAGGTGGTTCTTGTCCTTCGACGTCAACAACTCCCTCACTCTATCATTAGGTATCGTGCTGAAAGAGTCGGTTTTTAGTATCACGTGGCCCACCCCAATGGTCCACTTACCAGCCGCACAGATGTACGGGTTGAGGATGATGCCTTCCCAACGCGAGATAAATTCCAATCCGTTCTTCGATGTCTTCATACAGATAACTATAATTTACAATCCACGTTTTCATATGCAAATTTACATCGTGAAATTTGCATCAAAGGCGGGATACGATGTGCGCATGACAACAAAAACAAAAACTCAGAAGAAACCGAAGATCAAGAAATCTGACCTGCTAGCTCGCATCGAAAAACTGGAGACCATGGTCCTCAAGTTGATTTCGTTCTCCCCCGATGCGTTCCCACGCCCCCTCCGAGAAGAAATCAACAGTAAACTTTCGATCGACCTGGAGTAAAAATGACAAACGACTTCTGGCGCCTGTGCTACGTCAAGAACAACTTCGCATACTTCACGTCTATCCCGCTAGATTTACAGTGGGGAGACGACTGGAACGACGCGCCGTACGAGCACAATGCCGGGCCACCTTATGATGATCATCGACCAGCACAAGAGGCACCGTACGTGCCTCATTCAGTTCTCAAGGTGGCATTCGACGGAAACATCGAACCACCCTACAGCGTATACGGCGAGTCGTCGTACAGCGTAGAGGACATCAACATCCGTAAAGCGACGCCGTGGCTCCAGACGTATCCATTCGAATACGAAGAGATCTTGAAGATCTGGGCCGGGGATTCTCTAGACACCTTCATCAAGGTCGTCACCCAGGCCGGTGGCAACGTCTACATCCCTTTTGGTTTTAAATTCTGATGGATAATCAAATTGGATCCATTGGACATCCTCGATTTGACATCACAGCATGGTCGTCTTATGCCGAAGACGGCGACATGCTCTTCAAAATTGACTCAAATCAGACCTTCATCGTCATCGATGAAGACATGCTCACCGGTTCTAAAAGTACAGCTCGTGCTGCAGGCGCGCGTTCTCTCTCGCCCAAAAATCGGCATGGGCTGCGCTGCTTCAAAGTTCTCGCGTCTCAAGGTGTGGGCTGGGTTCTCGAAGACAATGTTAGAATTATAAAAGAATTCGAGAGGAAAAAGAAAAATGTAAAGTCAACCCTCTCTGAAATAAGATAAAAACATCAACCGCCTCTAGCTCAATCGGTTAGTAGCAGTGCGCTCATAACGCAACGGTTTCCGGTTCAAGTCCGGAGGGGCGGACCATCATATATGATTCAATATTTGGAAAGAATTCCAAACGAATGCACCGTCGCTTTTAGCGGTGGTGTTGATTCTGTGGCAGTCGCAGACTTTTTGGTGAAGGGAAGAAAGAAAGTTACGCTTGCATACTTTGACCACGGTACAGAACATTCAAAAAATGCCCTGACTTTTGTGCAGAAATTTGCAGAGGTCAGGGCATTGACTTTAATTACTTCAAAAATTACTCGGGAAAAACTTCCTGATGAGTCCCCCGAAGAATTTTGGCGGAATGAACGATACAGGTTTCTTCATTCGCTTTCCGGAGAGGTGATCACTGCGCACCACCTCGACGACGCGGTCGAGACGTGGCTCTTCAACTGTCTCAACGGTAATCCTCGAGTGCTTCCCGTCAGGAACAGGAACGTCGTAAGACCTTTCCTGATTACACCGAAAGAAGAACTCTTGTCATGGTGTGCACGAAAAAACCTGTCTTGGATTGAAGATGAGTCCAATATCGACCTCCGTTACACCAGAAATCAAATTAGGCACAGGGTAATTCCTGAATCATTAAAAGTCAACCCAGGGTTGAAAACAGTCGTCAAGAAGATGTACCTTAGAGACAGGACAAAATGATCAACTTGAGCTTACCTTCGTACGGAACCGTCTTTGTTCATGTACACTTCCCACAGAGGCCTCTCATCGTGTCTCCTCACCACGCTGGCGACGACACCTCGGCAATTTACAGGGTCGACCTCGATGGTGTTCGTGTCGAATGGGGACGCCTCGAGGATTGGAACGACGAACTTCGTCGAGGTACACTCAAGATAGTCTACGACCCATTCAGCAATAATCAATAAATTGGAACAATGTTTATGTAAAAGATTTTCAAAAACATTTTCTATCAAACACTATGAACGTAGGAGACATCGTCATTTATGACAAGTTTGGTTGCAGGTTTGCTTCCGTAGCTCCGACAATGAAAGAAGAGGAACAAGGAGTCGGACTAATTGTCGATAGAATCTATAAAAATTCTATCTTCGATTCAGATCTTGAAGGAATGAATTGGACGAAAATTCTCACTGATAAAGGTGTCGTCAAAGAAATGGCACTCTGTTATTTGGTTGATCCCAAGGAGATTATTCAATAATGAAACTTGATAAGAAACAGCTGCTGCTAATTCACAACATTCTCTTTAACTATATTTCCACCGGGCGGTTTGATTCTCATTTCGAAGAAACAGATAAACTAATGAAATTGCTGTCCGATGAGCTGACAAAAGAATCTCAGGCGGAAAAGGTCGAGGAAAAGGCCAAGATTAAGTTCGGGAACTGGCTTTCTAGATGCGGTCAATTTGACGAAGATTGTGAAGATGATTGCGAGCTTCACGACCACGACGAGGACTGGGGACCACCAGGTCTAACAGTTACTGATGATGTCCTGCTGGATCTTGAAGATATCTATGTTTTTGATCGAGACTTGGAAGCTAGAGGAAGACTCAGCTTCTTCTGGAGCGGGAAGGACAATGTCTGTGCATTGCTCACCTACAAGGACGGCAAGGAGTCGGAGATTCCGGACGTGAGGACCATTATTCGACAAGGAAAGCTTCTCATCCTCGCAGCAAAAAATGGAGAGTTTGAATTTGATGTGTCGAAGTTTCCGACACAGTGGACTGCTACACTCAAGGCAAATATAAAATACAACGTCAAGCAATGACCTGACTTTTGCAACTTTGCACCGCTCTCTAAAGGAGCGGTGCAATAGTTTAATATTTGGATCGCGGATTTGTAAACTTCTTTACTACACCGTCTTCAAACAAGACATTGATTGTACTGTCGATGCTGTCTACGATTCCCCTGCCATACTTGCTGTGGACCACGAGAGCGCCTACAGGATAATAATCACCAGGTATCATCGGCACAAATTCAGAAACTGCCCTACCTTCGACTTCTCCCCGCCAGCGCTCTTTGTTTAGCTGCACCTGGGTTCTTTCCTTCGTCGCAGCAGCCTGAACTGCACGGTATGCCTGCAGTGCTTTTTGTTCGGGAGACTTTTTTGTGGACTTCTTCTTGGGGCTGCTGTACTTCTTCATCGGAATTCGATAGCCTACGACGAAGACAGGTTCGGCAAATTTTGAGTCTACGAGCTGCTGACTCATCTGTTTTGCCGTGATACCTTCTCTAATGTTGTCGTCCACAATCAGGAATTTGCTGATTCCGATCGATCCCCACTCAGCTGCATTGTCGGTAATCTTTTGAAGATTGTAATAGCGTCGCGTCGACACGCTGAAGTCCTGCGACGTAGGCAGACGCTTCTCGACGTTGATGATCTTCTCCAGCCGCTTGTCCTGCTTCTCCAAGTTTTTTCTGTGGTTCTCTCTTTTTTCTGGTGTGCCCACTTTCTCGAGCCTGTCGAGCATCTCTCTTGCGCCTGTGACGCCTAATCGCAAATTTTCCTTTGCATCTTTGAGCTGCTGATCGTAGTTTGCAGCCTCTCTTTCAAAGAGCTGCTTGTTGTATTTGTAGTCCTCGATGCTTACCGACTTCCTAAAGATGTCGTTGATGAATCCGATATCGAGCTTACCGCCCGTCGCTGGGTCCACAAAATTGTAGTCGTTCAGGTTCTTCCAGACGGCCTTCGCGAGGGTCGCTGTGAAGCTCTTTGAGGACTCTGGGTGTGTCACAGCATGGATCAAGCTTTGATCTTTTTTCGGCTTTCGAAGATCCTTCGTTATCTCTCCTTTTACGTGTTCACTGATCTCTCTCGCCAGCGTCTCGGTGATCTTCCTTCTCGTGTCTTCGGACATTGTCAGACGAACTCTTAGCTTACCGTCCGGTGGCGCTTCGTGGTCTCTCTTTATCGTATTTGCGACGTCCGAAGGAGTGACGTCGATGCCCGAATCGACGTAGTCTTGCATGAGCTGTCCAAACTCGGTGGTTTCATCGAATTCTTCGAGTGCCTCTCTCGGATGCCACACAGCAGAAGATCTAGTTTTTTCGGGGACACATTCGAGCCACGCCTGTTCTGTGACTTCCACGACAGGCGTCTGGCTTTCTTGCTCGAGGAGAAGACATTCTCTTATTAAGTTGCGAAGTAGACTAAACATATCTCGAGATATGTATTTGCTTCTCTTCAAATGGTTCAGCTGTCACGCCACAGATTGTTTGAAGCATAGATGAGCGCTTCGGCGGCACTATCCTCGTTGTACCCATAATCTCGGATGAGAGTTTCTGTCATTTCGTTGTACTTCTTTTGCTGTTCATCGTCACGTGTCTTGCTCTTCGTCACGATGCGTGCAACAGACTTGACCGATGAGATGAGGAACGACTCAATCGCTTCACGTAGAGGTTCATAGGAACGGAAGTTCACCTTCTCACCACGACGCATCTTGGCGAACATGTAAGCGGCAACATCGCTACGGAATCCGTCTCGCGATGAACCGCTGATGCCGATCTGCTCCTCAATCGACGTCATGAACGCTTCGTCTGGCTTGCGTTCCTCCTTGGTGACACGGTCCTTGAGACGTGCACGGGTGGTGTACGCCTCAGCGTTGTCGAGGTAGGTGTCGAACAGCGACTGGGCCTGTTCCTCATACGCCGTGATGAACGCCTTGGCGATCTCGGTCTCGAGGATCTTGAGGTATTCCTCACGAACCGTCTTCTGTATGATTTCCAGACATTTGGTCTTGAACTGCTCGTCGACGATCTGCTCCTTCACCATTTTTGTAAGAGATTCCATCATGGAAACTGGCGTCACCATGCTCTTATCGCTGGCAGTCAGGGCATTGTCCAGCGCCTTAGTGATAAAGCGGGTGGAGATACCATCCATTCCCTCATGCTTCGCCTCTTCGCGGAGGTCTTTGATGTCGACCTTGCGTACCCGGCCCTTCTCCAGGACCTCTTCTCCATTATAGATCTTCATCTTTGTCAATAGGTCGCACTTATTGGTGGGCTTGAGTCGAGACATCACAGAGAACATCGAAGCGACCTTGAGCGTGTGTGGTCCGATGTGAGCATTGAAATCCGACTTACCTAACATCTTCTCGTAGATCTTCATCTCCTGGTTGAGCTCCAGGCAGTACGGCACAGAGATCTTGACGATACGATCCATGATCGCTTCGTTTGTGTGCTCCGACTGGAAGCGATTCCACTCAGCCTCGTTGCAGTGGGCGAGGATGACTCCATCGAAGTGAAGCATGTCGCTCTTACCAGGCGATGGGATCCTCTTCTCCTGGGTGGCGGTGATGATCGTGTGGAGGAATTCGATCTCGTTCTTGAAAACCTCGACGAGCTCAACGATGCCGCGATTGCCGACGTTGAACGCACCGTTGAGCGATAGGGCGCGGGGATCGTCCTCGGCAAACTTGTCGAGCTTGCTGATGTCGACCGAACCGATGAGAACCGAGACGTCCTGGGAGTTTGCGTCCATCGGAGGAACTGCGGCGACGCCACGACGGGCGCGCTGCGAGAACGACGTCTCCTCCACCTCGAAGTCCTCGTACTTTCCGGCGTAGTCGTTGAGGAGCTTGTGGCGAGCGACGGGTGAGATATCTCCGTCGATGCGAACACCCAGCTCTTTCTCGAAGGAGTCTCTAAGCGAACGCGGGATCAACTGGAGGGGTTCGCCGCGGTGGGGGTCGCCCTTGAGGTTGTAGTACTTCTTGCCTTCGAGAGCCTTCTTGATGTGCTCGGTCAACGCGCTCTTGCCGGCACCGACCGGTCCCATGAGCAGCAGGACCTGACGAGATTCCTCGCCCTTGTGTGCTGCGCTTGAGAGGAACGACATCACCTTCTCGACGACGGTCTCCATGCCGAAGAACTCTCCGTCGAAGTACTTGTGGATCTTGATGTTCTCGCCGTCGAACACCTTGAACTTCCTCGAGTCGGAGTCCGGCATGGCGTACGAACCATGCTCCGATATCGCTTCAAACAGACGCTTGTGCGCCGACTTGACGATGGTTGGGTCCTTCTCGACGAGGTCGATGTAGTCCATCAACGTCCCACCGAACTTCTTGTTCTTCGACGCCTCCTCACGGGCCGACTGAATTTTTTGTAATAGCTTTTTTTTGACGCTCATAGTTCTTTTTTATCCCTTTTTAGGTTTCAGTAAATTAAATCTCCCAAGACTCACCTTCGATAACTGTGAAAAACTTTACTTCTGCACCCCACAGCTGCTTCAGATGTTCGACCACCTGGTTTGCATGTGAAAGTTCTAGGTCTCTGCCGTCATGTTCGTGCTTTACAATCAGAGTTCCGCTCTTCTTTACCTCTTCGACGTACACGGCCGGGATGGAGCCACCACCGACCGACTTGACGAGCTCCGCCTTGACGTCCTCCCAACCGATGTCGTCGGAGACGTCGTCGACCGTCACGTCACCCCTCTTCTTCGTCGAGAACGTAAAGAGGTTCAGGTCTACGCAGTCTTCTTCCGTCAGGTACTGGCGCAGGAACGCCGCGTCGTGGCACGTCTCACGGGCGAGGAAACACTCATCGATGCCGTGGCGTTCTTTGATCTTCTGGAAGAGGTGGAAACCTAGGTGATATGGGTTGATAGCGCCGATGTGCGGCCTCACCACCTGGTTGTGCATCTTGACGAATGGGATGTGCATCTCGTCTGGCAGGTCGAGCTCGTGACACAGGGTGTAGTGCCAATAGGAAGCCCAGCCCTCATTCATGACCTTCGTCTGTATCTGCGGCCAGAAGTATTGGCCTTCGTCACGACATACCTCGATGATGTCGCGCTTCCAATCCGGCAGCTTGCCGTGCTCGACGATGAAACCCAAGATGTCGTAGTCAGGTTCCAGGGGAACCTTGGACAGATCGATCTTTTCTAGGTTTACCTTGCTGTCCTTCTTGTTCTTGTTCTCGTTTATCAGTTCTATGTACTCCGCCTTCACCTCGGCGTGCGAACGACGTACCTGACCATACTTTGTGGTCTGGAACTGTACGGCGTGGCAGGAGTCGATCACCTTTTCCACCTCTTCGACTCCGATATTGGTATCCTCGATGTATCCTTGTATCCTCTTCTTCGCCGCACGGAAGCGTGGAACCGCCGTCTCCGCCCGGGTGTTCTTGAACATACGATTGTTCTTGAAGAAGTCCGAGTGTCCGACGCAGTGGGCCATGATGAGGACCTGCAGGTACAGAGGATTCTCCCTCATCAGGTACGCGATCGACGGATCCGAGTTGATTATCAACTCGTATGGCAGCCCCTCCATGCCCATGTTGTAACGATTGATCGTCTGTTCAAAGGTCTTACCGTAGCTCCAGTGGTCGAAGTGCGTCGGCAGCCCGTGGTACGCCATGGCACCAATCATCGAATAATAATCGAGGGTTTCGTAAGATATCTCGTACCAGTCGAGGCCATGACCCTTGGCGAGATTGCAGATCCGATCGTCCCATTCGGCCAAAGTATCCAGAGAGTAGTCCATCACTCCACCTTTCCAGCGAGGATCGTCTTGAACGCCGGCCAAACATCGTCCTTCTCGCGTATGATCGCTCGACGTATCTTTTCCGATTGTACCCTGTACAACAGGCTAAACAACTTGCTTGTCCCATCTACCCAGTGTTTTTCTGGTTCGATCTCGCAATAACCGTACATCTGCGCCACCTCGGACACTCGCTGTACTTCCTTGATGAATTTTTCGTTGTCTTCTGCGAAGTTGTCGCCGTCGGACGCCTGCGCCACGTAGATGTTCCAAGAGCTGGGGTGGTACCTCTTATGGATGATGTCCATCGTCAGGGTCAGTCCGGACGATGCGATCGTTCCACCGCTCGTCGACTTGTTGAAGAAGTCGTTCTCCTCCACCTCCCGCGCCTCAGTGTCGTGTGAGATGAAGACAATGTCGATCGTTTCATACTTCATGCGGAGGAACTGATAGTACAGGAAGTAGAACGACCGGGCGAGGAACTTCTTGTCCTGGTCCATCGAACCGCTTACGTCCATGATGAAAAAGACGACGGCGTTGGTGCACGGCTTCGGCGTCTGCTTGAAGTGACGGAACTTCAGGTCATCGTCGTGGAACGGAAAGGTCTCTCCTTCCTCCACCTTTTCGGGATCGAAGCCAGCAGCCTTCATGCGCTTGATGCGTGCGATGGCCGACTTCTTCTTGTCGAGTCGTGGGAGGATGCCGTCGGGACGATAGCCATGCCTCTTCAACTTTTCGACGCTGATGTTTGCCAGTTGTCGGCGTTTTAGCTCCGGCAGGTTGAGGTCGGCAAACAAGTACTGTGCCAGTTCCTCTAGGGTTATCTCGACGTCGTAGAACTCCTCACCCTTTTCGCTTCCGGCCTTGTTGGGTTTCCCACCTTGCTTTTGATCTTCACCGATCTTTTGTCCACGCCCGACGTCCTTGCCCGGCGCCGAACCGACCTTTTTTCCGTTGTCACCATAGACGAAGCGGTATTCCTTTATGCCACGTACAGGGATCTTGAACTTTTTCTTTCCATCTTGCCCAATGATACTTTCGTCAGCGACGATGTGGTGTATGCCCTCGCGGATCGCTTTGTCGATTTTTTGTTTGTGACGACGTCGATCCGACGCTGAACGATCCGCCACGGTCTTGTGTTCTCTGAAGATGGACATTTCTTATGCAATAATATATTATTCTTCAGCATAAGTAATTTGTTGTGACAACTTATTTTTAGTGTTGTATCAGTAGCTCTTAGAGGTGTCAATTGCCTGAAGGTCCCGAACTAAGAAGCTCTAGAGATAAGCTTCGAAATCTACTTCACAATAAAAAAATTGTCGACCTGTGGTCCACTACGTCCGGACGTTACAAATCAAACCCACCAGAGGGATTGCAACAGGTCAAGGAAGCGAACTCACCTCTGTCAATTGAATCCGTCGATGTCAAAGGAAAGTTCATGTGGTGGACCTTAAAAAATGCTACCAAGACCTGGTACCTGTGGTGCACGTACGGCATGAGTGGCCAGTGGACATCTTCGCACAATAAGCATGCAGCATTTATCCTGCAGTACAACGACTCTGGCATCAAGATCACGCGGGATTGGCAGACACTGTACTTCGTCGATCCCAGACACTTCGGTACCATCAAGTTCGTCTCCGACCCAAAGGTGCATCAAAAGAAGCTGACGAGCCTCGGGCCCGACGTCCTAGACGACACACCGATGTCCGCAGAGTTATTTGCTCAAAGGATATTGACAAAACCTAATCGGGTTATTTGCGAAACGCTGATGGACCAATCCTGTGTCTCCGGCGTAGGAAATTACATGAGGGCTGAGGCTCTCTGGCTCAGCGGAATCTCACCGTGGAGAAAACCCATCGATCTAAGCTCACAGGAGATCTGCGGCCTTCATCGGAGCGTCCTCGAAGTCGCGAGAGCTTCATATACGACCGGAGGAGCCACAATCCACACTTACAAAGGTGTCGACGGCGGGGAAGGCTCTTACACCGACAGGTTTGTCGTCTACAGTCGAAAAATTGACGAGGATGGTAATGAGGTGAAGAGAGAGGTCGACGGCGGCGGGCGAACGATCCACTGGTCGCCTGCGAGGCAAAAATGACGCCGCTTCATATTTAGTGGGTTGTGTCGTATCAATTGATTTTAGAGCGTCTCTTGCTGGAATCTCGTTATGATTCCATGGCCGGAATCATATCTCGCAAAGCCCTCAGCATGGCAAAGAGCTCGATGGAGCAGGTCAATTCTTCTACCACGAAGCAAGTGGCCATAGAAGATCAAGTAGACATACAGCTCACACACGCTCCAATGACAATCCACCTAAATGTACAGCTCACGGTACAACGTAGTACGATGGACTCCGCTATTGTCGTGGCCTCAGGAGCTCGAGACGAGATCGACTTCCAAATCAAGGTGGTGTCGAAGACAGGCATGATGCTGCCGCTACACCTGTCTTACATCCAAGATCGGCTGTATGAGGCTTCGAGGCACGAACTCGAACATCTATTCCAGGATGAAGATCCGAGCACTGCACAGTCTGCGATCAGTTTTTTTGAAAAGCCTCAGGTGATGTCTCGGCGACTGGCGTACTACACGCATCCAAATGAGATTCCCGCATTTGTGTCAGGAATGTATATGAAGGCGAAGAAGCTGCGTAGGCCTTTTATGGAAGTCGTTGAAGAAAACCTGGAAAAAATTAGACGCAGCATGGAATCTCGTGGAAATACTCCTGATCAAGCTGACAGGCTCATTGCAAAAATAAGGCGCGCATGGATTTCCTACGCGAACAGTAGATTCCCCGGCGCGTGACAAGACTTCTCTTTTGGCTGTAGGATGAAACCATATGGCAACAGGCGTTTGCTGTCACTGGCTTGAACAAAAAATCCACCCAAAGAACAACAAGGTCGAAGACGTCAACGTCTTCGAGGAAAGAACGCTTCAGCTCGGCAGGTATCGTCAAGGAAAATACAGCACCGAATCGATCAAGGAGACCTACGTCCACAACGCTCAGCGACTCTCAGAGATGCTTCCGAAGATTCACGCGGCAGGTATCAGTCTATTCAGAATTTCTTCCGCAATGTTTCCGCTCTCCGATCAGGTGGACAGGTCTCTGTGGGACAACGACGAGGTCAAGTCTTACCTCAAAAAAGCAGGTGAATTTGTCCTGTCTCGCGACATGCGGGTCACCACCCACCCTGGACAATTCTGTGTCCTGTCGTCGGACGACGACGCCATCGTGGCAAAGTCCTTCGTCGAGCTGGAGATCCACAGCTGGCTGTTCGACGTGATGGGGTTGGACGAATCACCTCGATTTGCCATCAACATCCACGGTGGCAAGGCGGACAGGATGACACGACTCGTGGATCACATCAAGTCGTTGCCCGACAATGTACGAAAACGCCTCACGCTGGAAAACGACGAATGCTCCTACAACGTGCTCGACCTGCTGCCCGTACACCTTCAGACAGGTGTACCAATTGTATTCGATTCTCACCACCATGTGTTCAACGACGGCGACCTCTCCATGGAAGACGCCTACTCCGCGTCGGCTGAGACGTGGTCCAAAGGTGTCAAACCGCTCCAGCACCTCAGCAATACTGAGCCATCGCGCGCGTCAGGAAACTTTATGGATCGCCGCAAGCACAGCGACATGATTCACTATGTTCCTGACATCCAACTTCAAGGCATGCGAGACGACACGGTTGACGTCGAAGTTGAGGCAAAGATGAAGAACTACTCGACTTTCGCCCTCCGCGAACAATTTCAAATTCATAATTGAATTTTGTATATTTATGGCTAGAGTGGCAAAAAGAGTACAAAAGACATAAAAGCGACGCCTAGCGAGTGTACTCAGTACCAGCTCCACAAGACGCAGCTTACAGTGTTCACGGAGTTTTTGAGTACAACGTACGACTTTACTGAATTCAGGCTGCGACGCTGCATAGAAGAAGTCGACGACTCACAAAAGATCGCCTTGTCAGAGCTTCTCGACAACTACACTAGAGGGAACGTGGCGATTGCCTGGCTTCGTGGGCAGCCGCTTCACATAAACGTAACTAAGGCGTGAACAAGACCATTTTAAGCAGTAAATTATTGCTCAATGCAGAGCACACAAAACAGCAAGACGACACGAGTCATCTTTTCGGAAGAAGCAAGAAGAGAACTTTACCTGGGACTTGAGCTGACAGCTGAGGCTGTCAGTTCTACTTTGGGCCCAAAAGGAAAGACGGTACTCATCCAAAACGGAGATGCTGCTCCTATTGTGACCAAGGATGGCGTCACTGTCAGCAAGTCCATCAATCTCAAGGACCCGCTCAGAAGAATGGGATCTGAGCTGATTAGGGAAGCTGCAAGCCGAACAAACGATGTAGCAGGCGACGGGACAACTACTTCGACAGTTCTTACGCATGCAATGGTGCGGTCAGGCTTGAAGCTGCTTGAAGCAGGATATTCTTCCGAAGACCTATCAGAAGGAATTACGCTGGGGATCAATGCGGTCCTACAACACCTCAGTTCATCTTCGACGAAGCTTACTTCCACTGAGGAGATCGCACAGATCGGGACCATCAGTGCGAACGGAGACAAAGCAATTGGAAACCTAATTGCGGATGCAATGTCAAAGGTCGGCCGCGACGGTATCATTACAGTCGAGGACGCAAAAGGTATGTCTACGTCGCTCGAAATCGTCGAAGGAATGCAGTTTGAGAGAGGCTACCTATCTCCCTATTTCGTCACTAACTCTGACAAGATGAACGTCGTCTACAATGACGCCAAGGTACTTCTGACGGATAGGAAGCTTTCCACTCTGAAGGACCTTGTTCCAATCCTGGAAAAAGTAGTGCAATCTCGTGTACCTCTGCTCATCATTGCAGACGACGTGGAGGGAGAGGCTCTGCAAGGCCTCGTCGTGAATCGACTAAATGCCAACCTGCAGGTCGTCGCAATCAAAGCACCAGGATTCGGCCGTCATCGCGACGAGCTTCTCTCCGACATATCTGTCCTCACAGGAGCAAAGCTGGTATCGTCGTCCACGGGGACAAAGTTGGAATCGATTGGTCTTGCCGACCTTGGAACGCTGAAGAAGGTCGTAGTCGATGCGAAGACTTCCACGTTGGTTTCGACAGGAAAGTCGAAGAACGAAGTGGAAGAACACGTCTCAAGCCTGCGTCAGCAGCTGTGTGACGTGACTTTGACTGTTGAAGAAGTGTCGAAGCTGAAGGTGAGAATCGCAAAGCTTTCTTCTGGCGTTGCGGTCATCAGGGTCGGTGGAACTACAGAGCTGGAGATGGTTGAGAGAAGGTATCGAATCGAAGATGCTCTCAATGCCACTAGAGCCGCTGCCGACGAAGGAATCGTCCCCGGCGGCGGAATGGCACTATTTAATTCGCTTGACAGCATGGACAACGACACTTTCGTCGGCCTGTCTCAAGGCGTCAGGGCAGGAGTCACTGTGGTGAGAGATGCCTGCCTCGCTCCAATCAAGAGAATTTCTTCCAATGCGGGACAAACCCCCGAAGTCACAATAAAAGAACTACAGCGTCTTGACAAGAACATCAAGCTGAGGACAGGTTACGATGCAGCAAACGATAAGTTTGTCGACATGATAGAAGCTGGTATCATCGACCCAGTAAAAGTGACAAGAACTGCTCTGAAGAATGCAGCCTCTGTCGCAAAGACGTTTCTATCATTGGACGCTGTGATCGTTGAGGACGGTGATGAGCGATAAAATTATGGATGAAAGCAAAAGAAATGTGCTGCTCGCAGCATACTCCGCTCACATTCAATCCTGTCAAAATCTGACAAAATACGATGCGATTCACAGCACAGAGCTGCGATGCTTGCTGGTATTTTTGATTGTGCTGGTCGGTTGTCTGACGGTGGGACTGAAGCTTGAGAATGTGTGTTTGACCTGGGTTGCGATTCAGTTTATTTCCTCGATTTTGTCGAAGTTCTCTCAGTTCTACAATAGATTTGAAGTGGACAGGACCAGAAAGAATCTTGAGGACATAATTAAGACATTGCTTTAATGGAGATCGAAGATTCCTACCTTGGGCAACTTGTTGTTTTGCGAACAAAATGGAGCCTCCACTCTGGTGAGTTGGGACTTGTCGTCGAAGAAAGCACAACTGACGTGGTCGTAGTAATGTGGAATACAAAAAGAGGAATTGAGTTGAAAAATCACGTGAGACACGCTCTACTCCCGGTGACAAAAAGGTCGCTCGACCTTGTAAAGGAAAGACTTTGCATCTTCAAGTAGGCGATCTTGTTTCACTGCGTTCCAGTGGTAAGATTGGTTTTATTTTAGAAGCCAGCAAAGCAAATTACTTTGCTCTAAAAAATTCCGCTCACTCCGAGTCATTGATTTCAGGTTCTCCTGACATATACTTTGTATATGTGCCGCACATGAACATGAGCGTTCCGAGGTATGCATCTGAACTTACAAAGTTGGACATCTAATGCAGCTAGAATTTTCTGAAGGGCTAGAAGTACAATTGGACAAGAACTGTGAGATTGAATACCCCGCCTACGTCTCGCACCTTCCTAGCGAGGAGATGAATGAGGCAAAGCTTGCAGAAGATTTAAGCAACAGGATCGTCTCTGCAGGAACAGATCCGATAGACCAGAAGATCCTGTTCTTCACAGCAGAAGGAAAGATCATGTTGTTCGACTCAAGGAAGTACCACATTCCCGATGGTCCTTCTTTTCCAAATAACTTCGGAAAAAGCGTCTATCTTCCCAACGTAAACGGTCGTTGGCCTGGTCCTGTCGAAGGATTTTCTGTTGAAGCAGTGTGGTTGATAAAAAAGAGCACGTCGGCTTTGTCAGGTGCGACGCTGGATACTAATTACAAAGGTGAAAATAACTCTAAAAAAACTTAGACAGCTAATTAGAGAAGAAGTCGGGACGATGGTATTTGTCCACAACGCTGGGTTTGGTGGAATGGGTGGTGTGAGCAGACTATCGCGTCACAAAGAAATTCCACCTCCGTTTTTGGGAGGTGAAGAAGGGTTAGATCAAGAAGGAGATTATGAAGAAGAAGAAAAGTGGTCACAGTGGACAGTCGGTCCAAAAAGTAGAATCAGTAAACGACTCTAAGATGGAATTGATGGGTGTGGTCGAAGACGCCCTGCCCGGCACATGGTTCAAAGTAGTCACAGAAAGTAATGTAATGATTCTAGCGACACTGTCCGGAAAACTTCGACAAAACCACATAAAGATCCTCCCAGGGGACGAAGTAATGGTTGAAGTCAGTCCATACGACACAAGTCGTGGAAGAATCTCCTGGAGAAAGTAGATCTTGTCACTTGTGCGGATGATCAAGAAAACGGGAAGCCTATTGTTGGCTTCCCGTTATCATCTTTCTCAAAGAAAGTCAATAGCTATTTGGAACACTCCGGACAACGACGACACGGACATAGACTCTAACATCCCTGAGGACTCACTCCTCATTTTCTTGGAAGAGAAAAACGAGTACTACAGAGTCGTCTTTGGCAACCGCATCGGTTGGATCCACAAGAATAATACGACAGATGTTCTAGAATTAGATAGTTAATTCCATGCTATTGACCATCGGCGAATTAAGGAAAATAATCAGGTCTGTCATCAGGGAGTCAGGGGGAGGCACCACGCTACCTCGGATGCCGATGATAAGGAACGCGATGCAACCAGACTTCTCAAGCAGAGAGCAGCTTGGAAGAATTGCAAAAGGTAGAGATCCTGACGAGCTGGCGCCACATCTTGTTGAACCTGAGGTCGACTACGAAGATTGCTACGGACCCGTCCCTCCGACCGACAAGAATCCGTACGCCCTGCCCGATCCATACGCCAAGGATACCAGCCCGCTTCCCACATCGCCGATCAAACGTTGATCGCATTCCAGCCGGACTGGTACAAGACCGATTCTTGGATTTCAAACTCGACGGTCTTGCCTTCGGTGGTGAGCATGTTCATCTTCCAAAAAAGTCGCTTTGGATCCGGATCCTTGAAGATCGACAGGATCACCCAGAACGACCACGGATCGGATTTGGGTCCGACGACGAAACGATCTCCGACTTGGGCGTTGCACCAAAACAAAAACTCATCGAAACTTTCACGACGTTCTCCAAAAAATCCCCAAGCTTCGAAATGATCGGACCAAACCCTGCCCTTTCGACCCGGCTCATTCAAAAGCTTTTTGGCTAGAGGTCGAAGTAACTCCATGCCCGATTTTTCCTCCGACCAATTCGACATGCTTCAGGCCTTTTTTATCTTTGGTATCTCTTGGTTGAGATTGAAGCAGTAGAGCTGCTCTCTTGTCTCATCCCAAATTTCTACCGTTCCGTCACCAAGCATCGATTTTACGAATCCTGTATGCACTGCTGGCTGTCTTCCGTCGAGTTTTCTTTCGAAGAAGACTTTTTCTCCGAGACCCACTAGCATTTTTCCCTCTGACACTGCGTCCTGAAGATCAGAAATATTGATCTTTATCTTTTCTACCCGTTGTTTGCGGGGTTTTTCCTTCTTCTCTTGGACGGTAGGCTTCCTTTTCGTCATACTGAGACTATAAATATTGTGGTCTCAATTTACACACACCTGTGCTTCATTTTTTACAGCCGCACCTATACTTAACGCAAGCATGAAAAGAGAAAATTTGCTAAAAACCCTGATCAGAGAAATGATAGGTGAACTTTTCTTTGAAGCAAAGAAAAAGAAGCGATCAAAGCGTAGAAAGCCCGGTGGTGGCCTCACGGATCTAGGTGCCCTCCGACGTCTCAGGCCGAGAGAGTACAATGCAAAAATTAGGACTGCGCTCGTTGGCGGCAGCGGCAACATAGAAGATTCCGCAAAGGATTTAGGAATTGCAGGTAGGACGCTGTATCAAGCTCTCGAGGACGTTCCTTCCCTTCAGAGCTTTAAGGACAGACTTGATCGTGAAGAGGAAGAAGCTATAGCGCCAGCAGAGAAGAACAAGTGAGCTTAGCATGAAAAAAAAATTCCTTGAAAAAATTTTTACAAGGCTTCTCAGAGAGGCGGGACAAGAACCCCCGGAAAACATTCCTATCCCGCTCAAGAACAAGCTCGTACCGGGAGAAGAGCTTTCAAAAAAGATTGTGTCTCGATTGCAGTCTGCAAAGTCGGCAAAGCTTGCTCTTTGCAGGATCATAGATGTGCCAAGAGAAAAATTCTTCATCTTGTATAAGGCTGCTGAGACAATCAATCATTTTACTTCTTTTGCGTCGTCAAAGACCAAAGTGGGTCCTAGCGAGATAGAAAAAGAGCTAAAAGACATGTCCAGCGAAGTCGTCATTGGAATGATACAGCTGAGCGACACCGAATCAAAGGATGGCCCTTGCAACAATGCTTACGTCGTCAACATGTCCGCAACAAGGGACGGCTACGGACCTCTCCTGTATGACATCGCGATGTCTCTTTCTGGCGGGAGACCCATCATATCTGACAGAAAGGCTGTGTCGACTTTGGCAGCAACTCTCTACAAGGGCTTCTTGCGAAGGGGCGACATTGAAAAGACGCGTCTCGTAGACAAAAACGATCCACAAAATGTCGGAGATCCAAAGAGCTGCACGTTGTGGAGCGACACATGGCCTGACAGAGACTTCTTGGATTATTCTTACAAGAGAAGCTCTAGCATAGATGCAGGCGAATTGGAACAAAATCACGTGGCTGTAGTCGAAGGATTGAAATCTATACTTTCAAAAGTTCTCCCGGTCAGGTTTAGCTTCGACTACGACAACAGAATAAAGTACTGGTTCGGAGAAGCAGGATACGACTATTTTTCAATAGTCTATACTAATTTAACAGACAAGCAAAAGGCGTGGAAGTCTCAATACTCTACCACAGGTGTAGATTATAAATTCAGAGAGTCGGTGAACAGGCGACGCCGCAGGATCTGAAGCAGGATTGTCGATGAAAGTTTTGGAAAAAATATTTCGTCGTCTCCTGTGGGAATCTCAGCTGTCCGGTGACGAGCTGGCTGCGAAGATACCCGCGAGAGTAGAAAAAGCTGTATCGATTGGACTCGCAATTTACGTAGAAGGTACAAATATAATTCTCTACGATCCTCGTCCCATTGTAAACAAGATGGCCAGCATCGACTGGCGCAAGATCCAGTGGAAAAGCAGGAGTTCAGCAAGTGCGCTGGTGGGGGAAATAATGTATGAAGCTTCTTTGAATGCGTGCATCGGCATGATATCCGCCGACTCGAGTGACCTTGATGACACGGGACCTTGCAATGGAGCTGCTGTGGTCAGCCTTGCAGCATCGCGGCAGGGATACGGTCCAATGATCTACGACATCGCGATGCATTTCGCACAGGTGCGGGGCGGCACAGGAATGACACCCGATAGACAGTCTGTTACACCCGAAGCTGAAGAGCTATGGAAAGGAATGTTTAGACGACCAGACATAGAGAAGAGCGAATTTGTTCCATACAAACCAGGAACACCGAGACGGGTCGAACCGAATGCGTGCGTGCTGCATCCACCCAGCAGACCTTCTCTCAACTATTCTTACAAGAAAAGTTCGAATATAGATCCAGCGCCCCTCGTCAAGAGGCACGAAGACATAATCGAGATCATCAGATCAATGATGCCAACAGAACGGGCGGCGTCTGATTCTATCTTTGAATTCAAGGATTCTTTGTTAATGGCAGCGGACTCTCTGTTCAAGGACAAGTATAATTTATCAAGAAGGTCGTAGGTTTTAACATGAAGATCTTGGAAAAAGTATGCAGACGCCTCCTCAGAGAGGCCGAAGAACTATCGGGAGAAGAACTCTCCGCGAAAATATCGTCCAGGTTGGAACGTGCTGCGAGAGAAAGACTCGCAATCTACAAGAGTTTTGATTCAAACTACGGTGATATCATCATCCTTTACAGTCCCGCCACCTTCATTACACCCCTACAAAAACTGGTTTTCGACGGCATTCCTGTTTCTCGACCCTTCTTGAATGAAGCAGTAAAAGATGCAGCACGTGACTCACTAATTGGACTGATAACGATAGACTCGACTTCGAAAATATCCATCTATGGACCGTGCGACTCTGCAGCAAAAGTTGGATTCGTCGCTGCGAAGCAGGGTTTTGGCCCGCTTCTCTATGACATAGCCATTTCTCTGTCTCCCACAGGCAAGATAATGTCAAGTAGAGACGCAGTCACAGACTACGCACGCAGCGTCTATGGAGGAATGCACAGGAGGCCTGACATCGAAAAGAAACCATTTGTCAACAAGGACGACAGTCCTGAGGCAAAGACTTCGGCAAGATCTTCATATGGAATGAATCCCCAGGACGACAGCAGAGACTGTGAAGTGTGGTATCCGACAAATCCTGACAAAAAAATTCTCGATTATTCTTTTTCTAAAACGTCTTCCATTGATGTGTCAGGCTTGATTAGGTCACATGATGTGACCATTGAGGGGCTAAAGAGTGTGCTGCAGTCGATTCCTTCAATGGGCAGAAAGAAACACAGTGAAATATCCGCCGAGGAATTTTTCCTGCAGATGATGGGCACAGCTGCGACTGAATATTTTGAAGAAGAATACGGTAAAGTACCCCAAGGAATGCTAGGTAAAAAATGATGCTATTAGAAAAAATATACAGGCGCCTCCTCAGAGAATCAGCATGGCCTCAAAATCCTAGCAGAGCTGCTCGCAAGGAGCTGTCCGGCGAAGAGCTCTCAGCGAAGATAATCGATAGGGTAGAAAGAGCCTATTCAGAAAACCTTGCCTTGTGCGACCTGTCGATGGGTAAAAGTCGTCAGATACTTGTGCTCTACAAGCCGGGACCGATATTTGATATCATGATTAAATATGCTGAAGAAGCAGAAGAGCAGGTCCAAGGGGACCCAGCGACTGCCGATCAGGACGTAATGCGACCTCAAAGCATGGACGAGAGAGGCGCAAAATTGTTGAAGACAGTGAAGCATAAGTTTGTACAAGGCATAGTTGGAATGGTCGACATCGCAATTCCTTCTTCTACGACAGGAAATTGTCACGGTGCATCTGTGGTGCAATTCTCTGCGTCCGACGATGGATATGGGCCGATGCTCTACGACATAGCAATGACGTTTGCTCCCAACGGGAGGATCATGTCTGATAGAATCTCAGTGACAGTACAAGCAGCAGAGTACTACAAGAAGCTGAGCTCGAGGCCAGACATTACTGCAGAACCTCTTGTGAAGAAAACCAGGGACAACCCAGACGATCCGGCAGCTTGTAAAATCTGGGGAGAGAAATTTCCAGAGAGGCAATTTCTCGATTATGCTTACAGCAGATCGACGGACTTTGATGCCACGAAGCTGCTGGATGCCCACGACAGCACCGTCAGCGCGGTCGAAGAAATGCTTGTAGAGCTAGGATTTAAGCCGAGAGACATAGACGCAGCAGTCAGGGACGGATTTAGAGCAGCCTCTTCTCTGTTCTTCAGCAAGAAATATGAAAAGGTTGCTGAGAAAGACCTCGTCAGCATCTACGACAGATAATTCAGCCGACGTATTTGTCCACGTCAAAGTTTTTTGCGACTTTTTCGACCAAATTGACTCTAATTTTTGTGACTCCAAGCTTCGTCAGGTGCTCTTCAAAGGGTCCAACGTGATCCTCTCTGTCTTCCCACATCTCTACAAAATCCACCGTCGGAAATTTCTCAAGCAGGTCGTCGATCACAGACAGTTTGAACTTTAGGACGTCGCCTCCTGGGCAGAGGTGATATTCATCAAAATCTAGACCAATTGAATCGAGCATCTCTTTTATCCTGTTCTCGAAAAGCTTCAGCCGCCCTGTCAGCAGAACCGCGTAGACCTTGTCACGGCCAATCTCGCGCCTCGCTTCAGAGACATTGCCCGTGGACCACCAGTCGCCTGTTGGATACTTTGGCACGTAGGGCGGGCTGAGAGTCTGTATTTTACTTCCAAATCCGTGCATGGGCCACCACTCAGGTTTCTCTGGAGAGGCGAACAGGGTTCCGTCGAAGTCAAATATTGAAATTTTCTTTATACTTCCCGTGGCATCTTCCAACAATCTTGAATATGCATAATCTTCGCTTGAAAAATTTCTTTTCATATGGCTTTTATATTTATTTCATGGAAAATAATCTTTATAACTATCGGATCAGCATAACAAAAGTAATAGACGGAGACACGGTCGTCGCCGACGTAGACTTGGGATTCAGAGTGATTCTTCGAGATCAACGCATTAGACTCGCACGCATCAACGCCCCAGAAATGCACGGTGAGAGCAAACAACAGGGTGAGTTGTCCAAAGTGGCTCTGATGAACAAGATCTTTGGCAAAAAGGTCACCATGCGGTCCTACAAGTCAGACAGGGAAAAATACGGTCGTCTACTCGGCGAACTGTATCTGGAAGACGGCACGTGCGTCAACGACTGGCTCGTGTCGGAAAGCCTCGCCAAAGCATTCATGGTCTGACTGGAGTCGAAGTGACGGATCTAAAGAACTTTCCGATCGATCTCGTTGAAGAGTCGGTTCTCATCTCTCGCGCTGATGCGCAGGGGAGGATAACGTACGTCAACAATAAGTTTATAGAGGTGTCCGGATGGAGCTTCGAGGACGCTGTAGGGAAGGACCATCGCATCGTCAATTCGGGAGTTCACTCGAAGGACTTTTGGTCGAACATGTACACTCAGACGATCAAGGAGAAGAAGATCTGGAATGCGATAGTCACAAACCAGACGAAGAACGGAACGTTCTACCACGTGGACACTTTCATAAAAGCCGAGTTCGACGACAGCGGAAAGCACACAGGCTTTACGTCCATACGACAGGACGTCACGCGGATCATCGAGACTCTGGAGACTCTCAACAAGAAGAACACATATCTCGAGCATGCAGCGAAGATCCTCCGCCACGACATGCACAGCGGCATCAATACCTACATACCGCGTGGGATAACTTCTCTTGAACGACGTTTGACCAGAGAAGTCATAGAAAAATATAAGCTAGAACCTCCTCTTAGATTACTAAAAGAAGGTCTGACACACACGCAGAAGGTCTACAAGGGGGTTAGGGAGTTTACAAACTTGGTCAGGGACAACAAGAACCTCAGCAAGGACGACTGCAAGCTCAGCACAATCCTGAAGAACTTTCTGTCGTCGACTTCCTACAGCGACCAGGTATTCATTGAAGATCTTCCGACGGTTGAGGTCAACGAACCGTTGTTCTGCACTGCAGTCGACAACCTGATACGCAACGGGCTAAAGTACAACGACTCTGAGACGAGGCTCGTCTGGATCTACATGGAGGACGGCGAGTCTCTCGTGGTGCAAGACAATGGACGCGGTATGACGCAGGAAGAGTTTGAACAGTATTCAAAGCCCTACAAACGTGGAAAAAATCAGAAGGAAAGTGGCACGGGCCTCGGATTAAACATCTGCGTCGCGATACTTAGAGAGCATGGTTTCTTTGTAACATGTGAGAAGATAAATCCTGGCACAAAGATAAAGGTGAGGCTGCAATGATCGATTCCATACTCCTCGTCGACGACGAAAGTTTATTTCACCTGGTATTTGAGGACGCATGCAACCTCCGAGACGTGGCTCTCCAGCTGCAGACGATAGACTCTGCAGACGGAGCCGAGAAGCTGTGCCAGCGCTGGAGTGCGGGAGAGATTAGCAAACCTGACTGTGTTTTCGTCGACCTCAACATGATTGGCTCTTCCTTCGACGGAATCGAACTCGTCCGCCGCATCAACGAGATCTACGGTAACGGCGTCGTCATCGGCATCATCTCGTCGTCGGTCGACAAGAAGGAGATAAGCAAAGCCGTCGCCGCCGGTGCACAGTTCTGGATCGTCAAGTCCGACGACATCGAACCTCGCCTCGACAAGTTTAAGATCGACTATGAAGGTTACAAGAACAAGACGCTCGGCTTCAAGGTGTATGAATGAACGTTCCTTCAGACGCCCGCCGCGCGCTGATAGAACTTGCGAGAGACAAAGGCATCTACCTCGAGGGAAACATCCTCAAGCTTCTCGACGCAGGCGAGGACGACGAATTTGCCGCATACCTCGCGGAGGCTTTCAGACGCGACAAAGAGTTTAGGAGAAAGCGTCTCGACATAACGAAGCAGGTTCAAGTACAAAATCGAGAGCTGCAGGAGGCACAGGTCAAGCTACAGGACGCCCTTTCAGAGGCGGAAAATGCGAAGCAGGAGGCACTACACGACCTAGACCTCCTCCAGAAGAAGACGCAGTTCGAGCTGATGTCTCGCATCGTCATGGTCGCTTTGTCCCTCGTCGTCGGTATCGGTGTGTCATCGACCGTCCTCTACATTGCTGCATTAATAACCGACAAGGACACTGCTCTCATCGGCAACGCATGGTCGTCGACCCTCGGTATCCTCCTCACCAACTCGTTCAGCATCCTCGGCACCATCATGGGCGTCAAGTACGCTTCCGAAGCCACAAAGCCTCCGGAAAAGAAATAAGCTGACACCAATTGTTACAGCTGAGAGCAGCGACGAGTCCGCTCGATTTACCCGTTGTTCTCGTTTGCTAAAGTCCACTCATGTTGCAACATCAAAAGCAATCGAAGGCGTGGGACCCATTTTATTCATTTCATATATGAAATTATTGGTCCTTTTGCTCCACGATAAGCTCGTGAAGTTTTTCAGCCATATTGATCCAATATTCGCGTCAAAGTTTAATTTTATTTCGACTCCGCACGATATTGGCGCCGCACCTCCTAGGGGTGTCACGGTAATGCCAAGATCGGAAACGTCGTTTCTATTTCCTGCTACTCCATCGACTTTTATACTCCCCTTTGACGAATTTACGCTTTCAAGTCCCTGTGCAATTGTTCGTTCAAAGATAAATCCTCTATTAGGTGTTCCCCTCGCCTCTCTCAGCAGGCTCGTTAAACTCGTCAGCAAAGTTCGAATGTATTCTCTCAAAAGATTTGACATCTTGGCCGCATTATTGTAATTCACGCTGCATCTAAATATCTGTGCAGAGTCCTTATTGATCAATACTTAACGGCATGTTTCAAGGTACGCTTGCGCTCCGACGTTATATCAGAGAAATTATGCTAGAAGCTTCCCCGTCGACGACGAAAGCGGCGAAATTGTGGGGCCCAAAGCCCAAACCAGACCTCGCTGTCGTCATGCAGGACAGGGGTCATGAGAGGCTCGCAGCTTTCTACAATGCAGCCACTCTGCTGGATATCGTAAAAGATGGGCGTGACAGCACCAAGAAATTTTTTTCCTACCAAGTGTCTGCTAGATTTGAGGAAGCAGTGGATCGCGCCGTCTCCGGATTCATCAGCATCAAAGCACCTTACCGACATCCCTGCAACGGTGCGTGGTCAATAGTGGCTTCTTGGGGACCCGGAATCGGAGAAGCTGTGTACGGCACTGGGTACGTGATGTCTCCTACCCATATGCTGATTCCAGACAGGAAAGGTGTTTCTGCGAGTGCTGCAGGCGCATGGAAGAAGGCTTTCGCAAAGAGCAGTATCATCAAGACGCCCGTCGACAATGCAGAGGATCACACAAGCGGCACTCCCCATGATCCGCAGAGAAAGGACTACCTCAACAGACTAGGCTTCGAGGACCACACCGAAGATCCTGCCGACGACTGCAATCTGTACCGCGCGTATACGACGAGAGATCCGGAAAAATTTGAACACCTCAACTTCTACTACGATGCTTCGCCTGACATTGGTCGCTATTCGCAGATGCTTGAGAAGATGAAGAAGCGACACGAAGAAGTAATGGACAGCATCGAAGCCTCCATAGAACGTAAGTACGATTCCGACAGGGTGAAGAGCTTTGTTCCTGTCCTAGAGGAATACATCTTCGATGCTGCAGCCGAACGGGCTATCGATGCAATTGAGCCCGCAATTTAAAAACGAGGAATAATTATGAAGCAACACATGTATACGCAACATCAGCTCCTGCAGCTTTACGTAAGACAGCTGCTTCTATCGGAGTCTTCCTCGCCCATCAGAGATCTCGCTGTTGTTTTGAAGGACCGTGGCGACAAGAAAGCAGCAGCTTTTTATGACGCAGGTCTATTCTTGTCTCTCATGAAAGGGGCACGTCAGTGGGAGCAGCTCGACGATGCCATAGAAAAATCAATGGCTGCATTTGTCAGCATCAAAGAGCCTTACAAATATCCCTGCAGCGGTGCGTGGTCCATATCGCTCGCTTGGGGTCCGGGATACGGAGAAGTGTTGTACGGTACCGCCTATGTCTTGTCGCCTAATCATACTTTGATTCCTGATAGGCACAGCGTCTCCGGTCGAGCAGCAGAAGCCTGGAAGAAGGCTTTCGCAAAGAGTGGCATCATCAAGAAGCCAATCGACAACGTAGAGGATCACAGAGAAGGTATGCCGCACAGCGAAAAGAGAAAGAACTACCTCAACAGACTAGGCTTCGAGGACCACACCGACGATCCTGCCGACGACTGCAATCTGTACGATCCCGCAACAACGAGTGACCCAGAAAAATTTGAACACCTCAACTTCTACTACGATGCTTCCCCTGTCATCGGTCGCTACTCGCAGACGCTCCAGACCATGCAACAAAGAAACGACGAGGTCATGGAAGAGCTTACGTCCGTCTCGGAAGAAGAATTTGTCTCAGGAAACCTGAAATCTCCTTTCGACCGAGAAACGCTAGAGGAAGAAATTTATGACAAGACTCACGACAGAGCCATCGACGGAATCGAGCGAGCGCTGTAATCTGTCTTAGACTGGCGTGAGGAACGACATCGACAACGTCTTCGCTGCGCCACCCAATTTCTTGTCATCGAAGATCACCATCACCTTGTCGCCGTCGAGCTTCTTGACGATCGTCCCCGCACCGAATGTCTTGTGAGTCACTCTCTTCGCACCCGGCGTTCCAGGTGCTGCCATCGTCGACGGATTTGGGAACGCCGATCTCTGACTCGTAGCCGCAGGCCCCACCGTACTGGGTCTTTTGATCGGAATGGGCGGCATTTCCCATTCGCCCGCTAGACGGTCGACAATGCGACGTGCCTCAGTGGGATCGAACTTGTCGTGTCTCTCCCAGAATGCCATCTTGCGATCGCAGATCTCAAGCTCGTGTGAGGCCTGCGTCTTCTCTGCAACAGTTCCGCTCTGCAGGTAGAACATCAGCTCGTATCGATTGGCTGCGTGTTTTCCCCAAGCACCCATCACCTGCGGAGCCTCCCACTCCGGGATCGGCGTCATCGACAGCGGTCCTGACGGACGGCTGCTCACATCGTAGTCGGAAATTATGGCTTCTTTGATCAACTTCTTCAGCGTGCTTAGACGAATCTTCATGAACCGTAAGTATCCTGCACTCACTTGTAGACAGCAAGAAATAGGGAATTGAAACCATCCTTGAGGACCTTGTTGGACTTCTCTAGTAGGCCACGCTCACCTAAGATCCCCATGTGCTGTCGACCCTTCTTCAGCGCGTCCAAGACATCCGACGGGAGCCCAGATTTCAGTTTGTATGCTGAGTTGAGGACGAAGTTCTTTTGATGCACCTTACAGTCGTCTTCTTCCGGTTCAGTCCACGGCATCTCAATGTCGTCAAATTCTTCTCCTGTCACAAATCCCTTGCTGACTAGACTCTTCCACATTCCTACTGCGCTGTCAGAGACGCTTTCTCTGTCGGACGTCATTGTGCCGAAGAAGTCGAGAGCAGCGAGGTAGACCTTTGTTCCCCATCCTTTGACGCTCGATGCAGACTTCTTCACGACTGCTGCGTCATAGCACGGACCGAGACGTGCCTGCCTACTCCCCCACACTCCGGCGACAACAAAGCTACTCTTTCCTGACTTTTCTGCTGTCAAGAAGGTCTCAAGCTCCGAAATTTTGTATGCCACTACGTAGGCATTACGTTGATCTCCGAATATCGTAATCGCAATGTCTTCTCCTTCCAGCGCCTCTCTGATTAGACTTCGCAGAGACCCAAGCCTCATTCTCAATTTTTTCATAAAACCTGCTCTTCAATAAATATGAAACATTATTCTCGTGTCAAATATATTATCAAAGTGATACTTGAGGCCATAATCCTCTTTACCTCCGTGCAGTTATCTCTTCTTGTGGGATTTCTGCTGGGTAGATCGAGAAGCAATCAGGCACTCAATCAAAATACTGCTGGAAATCAATCTGAAAAATCCTTGTTCTCTCATCAAACAAAGCAAACAGCTCAGAGAAAGTCAGTAAAGATCGACAGCAGCACATTCGTCACAAAAGCAGACGAAGAACAGCTGACAGGCACCGGTCGGGAACTTGGAAATCAGACGATCATTGTCGACGATGTTTCCGCTTCCGCCTTCAAGCTAGCTCAGCTGAAGAGAAACAAATAGGTGTTGTCTTTCTCGCATTGAACATCAGCACACAAAGTTGAATAATCCACACTGGAGACCCAAATGGCAAAAGGATTAGACGTCGGCACATCATTCATCGTTCTTGCTTCCGAAGGTTCCAAGGGCAAGGTGCTCTACAAGGACTTTCGCGACGCCTTCTACGTCATCAAACCATCCACACCAATCGCCACCAAGATGATCGAAAAGGGCCTAGCCGGTAAGACGTTCGTCAAAGACACCGATGGCTCCTTCATCCTCCTCGGCAAGGACGCCATCGAAAAAGCCGTTGAACGTAACGAATCAGCCAAGCGTCCAATGTTTAAGGGGGTCGTCTCGTCGAAGGAAAAGGACGCACGCCGCATCCTCACCTATATCCTCAAGGAAGTGGCAGGAAAGCCTGTAAGTGAAGGCGAAAAGCTCGTCTTCTGCGTCCCAGCCCAACCTATCGACCAAGAGGACGACGACTTCGACGTCGGCTACCACGAGGACGTCATCGTCAAGCTCCTCGCCGACGTCGGCTACTCACCACGTGCCATCAACGAGGCCGAAGCCTTGTGCTACTCAGAACTCGAGAAGGACGACTATACAGGCGTCTGTCTGTCGTGGGGTGCAGGCATGGTCAACGTCTGCGTCATGCTCAACGGCGAACCCGTCGTAAAGTTCTCAACGACAAAGAGCGGCGACTGGATCGACCGCATGGCCGCCGTCGCCACCGGCGAGTCCGATTCAATCGTCCAGGCCGAGAAGGAGAATGGCGTCTTTTCCGTCGGTCAACCCAACGACAACCAGGTGCTCGCCGCTGTTTCGGCTTACTACGAGCGTCTCATCGATTATACGACGAAGCAGCTCGCCGCGGCGATGGAGGACCACAAGGCACTTCCAAAGTTCAAGGATCCATTGCCAATCGTCGTCGCCGGAGGAACTTCGAAGGCGAATGGTTTCGTCGAGATGTTCGCCAAGAAGCTGGGGGACAACGGCTTCACCCTGCCGGTCAAGGAGGTCAGACACGCGGCTGATCCTCTGCACGCCGTCGCCAGGGGTTGTCTCATCGCTGCACAGATCATGTAAGATATTATTACTCCTGCGATAGGAAGCAAAAAAGGCCAGGAATTACTCCTGGCCTTTGATGAGGATCTTCCATTCCTCTGGGAAGAGGTGATGGTGGTGGGTGGTGTTGTCCCCCGGTACCCAGTAGTGGATGAGTTGGGCTTCGTGTTTCCACATCTCTTCGAAGGGAGGTTGGACGGAGAGGACGACGATGACGAGCGGGGGTAGGTACGTGTTTGTGTTGAGTGCGACGTCACCTGGGAGTAGTTGTTTCTTCATCTTGGTGACCTATGACTGTCCATTCGGAGGCGAGGATGAATCCGCGGCGGAGGAGGGCGGGCCGGTAGTAGAATCTGACCCCCGGCGGGTGGCTGGGGCACAACCC
>Ga0172372_10001391_pt1 | contig 37512 bp, 30 predicted proteins | sample LakKiv5m_2_FD_114544 | JGI IMG/M metagenome (GOLD analysis project Ga0172372, IMG submission 114544) | Freshwater microbial communities from Kabuno Bay, South-Kivu, Congo - kab_092012_9.5m | ecosystem: Environmental > Aquatic > Freshwater > Lake | place: Democratic Republic of the Congo...
CGAGATCAAATAAATTTTCGATGATTTAGATTCAGAAACTCGAATTAAAATCATCGAAAATTTATTTGATCTCGGCGTCATCGAATTCCACAAACACCACCTCGGGTGTGCGTTAGAGTGTTTCTTAATTCTAAGATATTTAAGTCCTGAATCTCAAGAAGTATGGTGGAATGTAGCGACCATATTAAATTTTCACGCTTTTGACGGCTATTCCAATCTCGTTAAAGACAGAAAAAAAACGGCCCTAGAAGCCTATAAAAAATTCGAGAAAACAGAAGGGGTTAGTGAATATTGGATCAAAAAATCTAGAGACCTCCGTCAAACACTGGAACTAAAACATTTCTAAGAAATGTCCAAGTAACGGGTAACACACTCCAATAAAAAATGCGCTAATGGCCATCATCGTTCCAAAAGGTTGAGCTATCGATTGTTCTCTAAACTTTTGAATCATTGCAAAAAGAACACCAAGAATGCAGGCGAAACCTAAAATCAACAATAACAACCACGGGCCAAACCACCAACCTAACACCATGGCCATTTTCACGTCTCCCAGTCCCATCGCTTCTTCTCTTGCTATTTTAGAAGCGATCAATCTAGTCGTCAGAAGTAACGCCATAGCCAATCCCAAACCCATGTAATTTTGTCGATAAAGTTCCACATTAAAATTAGACTTGAGCATCACCCATGCCACCATTGAAAATAACCCTATCCACAAACAAACTTTCACCCATCGCCTAGACTGATATAAGTTATAAATCCGCCATTCTGCTTTTTCACCACAGAGAACTCCCACTAACCCACGACATGCATCAATAAGCCAAAACGGAAAGCTCAACCAATACAACAAGCACAATAACCAACCATAATTGCTTTGAAAAATTTCTACGCTAGGAACGGCTATAAGTGTCGCTACTATCAATGGCGGCAATGTCACTCCATCAGGTAAAATTTTATGATGATAATCTATCAAGCCTAAAACCACCAGCCAAGAGGTTATCATCAATGCCCATAACCAAGTTAAAGGGCTGTTCATTTTAAACAATGTGACCCATGTCATTAAAGCACCTAAGCAACCCATGCCTATTTCAACCCATAAGTATTGAATCGGAATGATCGTATGACAAAATCTACATTTTCCCTTTAGGCCCAACCAACCAAAAATCGGCAAATTATCCTGAAAAAGCAATTTTCGTTTACACTCCGGGCAATGGCTTTCTGGAACAACAATACTAATTCCATTTGGAATACGATAAGATACCGCTTGCAAGAAGCTTCCCCAACACGTCCATGTCAGCACGCTAGTGATCCATAACAACCACGGTATATCATTTCTGACTAAATCAAAAATGCCCTCCCACCCCAAATGAAAAAGCGTCACGCTTTAAAAGCCTAAACTTGATCGCGATTGAATATCTTCATCCAAATTGGATTGGTAACCGTTTTCATACATGACTAAAGCTGCTCTGGCTATCATTGCTCCATTGTCTATGCACAACGATAGTGGCGGAAAATGCACACCAAACCCATGCTTTGAACCTTCATACTGAAGCACTTCCCTCAACCTACTATTTGCGGCAACACCGCCTCCGACGTAAATGTTTTTGACCTCATGCTTCAAGGCATTTTGAATCATGCTTTTAGCCAAGGCCTTGGCTACCGTGTCTTGAAAACTAGCCGCCAGATCTGGCCACTTTGCTTCAAGTAAGGCCTGCTTATTTTGTTGTCCTTGCACTTGATAGAGGACGGCTGTTTTCAAACCAGAAAAGCTAAAATCTCCTTCGAGTGTTTTAGGCAACGGCGACGGTAGTTTTATCGTTGCTTGCCCCTTTTCTGCAAAACGTTGGATGGAAGGACCACCAGGGTAGGATAAATTCATGAGTTTTGCCGTTTTATCAAAAGCCTCGCCTGGGGCATCATCTCTAGAGCGAACCAACAACTCCCAATCCATGTAAGAACGGCCTAAATAAACATTGCTGTGAGCACCTGAAAACACTCCCGCAATACATGGAAACTCGATCGGCTCAACAAGATCTGGTGCAACTAGATGCCCTAGCAAATGATCGACACCCACCCAAGGTTTGCCCAACGTGTAAGCTAAAGTTTTAGCTAACGTCGAACCGACTAATAATCCGCCAATTAATCCCGGTGAAGTGCTCACTCCAATCAAATCAACTTCTTGTATCGTCTTTCCCGCCTTGTTCAAAGCTTCATGCATCGCAGAAGCCAAATAATTAAGATGCAAACGCGAGGCTATTTCAGGCACAACACCACCAAAACGTCGATGTTCATCGATTTGAGATTTTACGACATTGCTGAGGATTTGACGTGGACTGCAAATCACTGCAGCACTAGATTCGTCACAAGTAGACTCCAAACCAAGTACAATCATTGTTCACTCACACTCTATAAAATTTATTTTGTTCCAAAAAAAAACGCAGGCCAAGACCTGCGCTTTATCTACATAACTTTTAAAGTGTTTATGCGTAATATGCAAAGGCCTTGTTGGCTTCTGCCATTTTATGTGTGTTTTCACGTGTCGTTATAGATGTTCCTACTTTATTGTAAGCATCCAAGATTTCATTGGCGAGTTTTTCAGCACTACTACGACCTTTTTTCTTTCTAAACGCTAGTTTGATCCAACGAAAAGCCAAAACATTTTGACGCCTTGGTTTAACTTCAACCGGAATCTGATAAGTCGCTCCACCTACCCTTTTAGAGCGAACCTCAACCAATGGTTTAATATTATTCAAAGCTGTCTCAAATACTTCAACTGGAGTTTTATCCGTAACTTTATCAGCGATGATGTCCATTGCACGATACACAACTTTTGAAGCTGCATATTTGCGGCCATCCAACATGACCGTGTTGATCAACTTGGCAACTAATTCACTTTTAAATTTTGGATCAGGATGAATTCCCAAACCAACTAAAGTCACTTTATGTACGGGTAGCGGCTCAGCCTCTTCCTCACGACCATACTGTTGTCTATCGTCTTGATGTCTGTTATCACTCATAATTTTACTCACTTAGGTTTTTTGGCACCGTATTTAGAACGGCCTTGTTTACGATTGCTCACACCAGAGGAATCCAAGGTTCCCCTTACTGCATGGTATTTTACACCAGGAAGGTCTTTCACACGACCACCGCGAACCAAAACGATCGAGTGTTCTTGCAAATTGTGACCTTCACCACCAATATAAGCAGTTAACTCAAAACCATTGGAAAGACGAACACGAGCGATCTTTCTAAGAGCAGAGTTAGGTTTCTTAGGCGTGGTGGTTTTGACTTGCAAACATACACCGCGTCTTTGAGGACACTTATTCAGCAAAGGTGACTTACTCTTTTTGGTCGGGGACTGACGTCCCTTTCTAACAAGTTGGTTGATGGTAGGCATTTACTACTCCTTACATTAGAGCAAAAAAGGATTCGGCTTCTTGATCCACTTCTTTTTCACCGAGTTTGAAACCGGTGCCAGCAGGAATCTTATGTCCAAGAATCACGTTCTCTTTCAAACCGAGTAGACGATCGGTTTTACCCGCAATCGCCGCTTCTGTAAGAACTTTAGTGGTTTCTTGAAAGCTCGATGCCGCAACAAAACTGTCAGCCATCAAACCCGCTTTGGTGATGCCCATCAGAATTTGTCGACATGTCGCAGGTCGTTTCCCAGCTTCGATCAATTCTTTATTTTTATCTTCAAATCTCAGACGATCAATGATGTCGGTCAAGAAATCGGCATCACCAAAGCTATCTATTTGAACTTTCTTGAACATTCTTGAAATGATGATTTCAAAATGTTTGTCGTCAATCAACACGTCCTGATAACGGTAAACATTTTGTATTTCATTTAAAATGTATACCTGAACATGCTCGATACCGCGAATGTTCAATAACTCTTGCAAGTTAACAGAACCTTCAACCAACGGGTCGCCCGCTCGAACAACGTCACCAGATTGGACTCTAAGATGTTTTCCAAGTGGCACGAGATAATCAACCTGCTCACCTGATGGTGTAGTCACCGTAACGACACGTTTACCGCGTTTCTTGCCGCCAATTTCAACGGTACCACTGATCTCAGTCATAATGGCCGGTTCTTTTGGTTTACGCACTTCAAGCAACTCTGTAATCCTTGGGATACCACCCGTGATGTCCATGGTTTTTTGAATTGCACGTGGTGTCTTAGCTAGCAACGCACCAGGTTTAATGATCTCACCATCTTCAACTTCTAGAATCGCCTTTTCAGGAATCGCATAAATGCCCAAGTTATTGCCATTCGCGTCTTCAAGTAGAATCTGCGGATGCAAATTGCCCTTGTGCTCGGTAATCACTTTGTGGCGTAGTCCAGTTTGAGGGTCAGTTTCTTCTTTGTATGTGACGTCTTCTTCCAATCCTTCAAAAATGACTTTTCCTTCTACCTCAGAAATAATAGAAGAGAAATACAACTCCCACTGCATGACCAAGTCATTTGCCGTGATCGGATCGCCATCTTTGAAAAAGACTTTAGCACCTGAAGAAGCGGCATGAGCTTCAAGTTCGCGACCTTTAGAGTCGACAACCAATACCTCACCATTTCTATTGAGCACCAAGGTTTCACCCTCTTCATTCACGACACTTTTAATGCCTCTAAACTTAATAAAGCCTGAGTTTTTACAGCGAACACTCGACGCTTGAACCGAACGACTCGCAGTACCTCCAAGATGGAACGTGCGCATCGTCAACTGAGTTCCTGGCTCACCAATCGACTGAGCAGCAATGATACCCGCCGCCGTTCCCATTTTCACCATTTGTCCAGTGCTTAGATCCATTCCATAACATTTTTGACAAATGCCAAACTTAGCTTCACAGGTCAAAGGAGAGCGCAAACGGATTTTTTCATGCATCTGTTCAATGCGCGAAGCCATCTCTGAAGTGATGATTTCGTTTTCATGGCAAATCACTTCTGAAGTGACCAAATCGACAATGTTGTCACGAGCTACACGACCAACGATAATGTCAGCCAACGCAACCTCAACTTTCTCACCTTTATAAATGGTTTCTTTAGTCACCCCGCGAATCGTGCCGCAATCCTCTTCAAATACGATCACATCTTGAGCTACTTCAACCAATTTACGCGTTAGATAACCAGACTCAGCGGTTTTCAAAGCCGTGTCAGCCAAACCCTTGCGCGCACCATGCGTTGAAGAGAAGTACTCTCGCGTAGTCAAACCCTCACGGAAACTAGCTTTGATAGGCACTTCAATTACAGCACCGTTTGGTTTTGACATTAAACCACGCATACCCGCCAATTGACGAATTTGAGCAGCAGAACCACGTGCACCACTATCCGCCATAACGTAAACAGGATTCAAATATTTCACACCCTTTCTAATGTCGTCTTTCAGCGCCGACATCAAGGATTCCGAAATATCTTGATTAGCTTTAGTCCAAATATCAATGATCGCATTGTATCTTTCACCATTCGTGATCACACCTTTGTTGTACTTTTTAGTGATGCCCATAACTTCGGCATCGGCTTTCTCCAGTACTTCGCTTTTGTTCGTGGTCACATCCAAATCGATGTATCCGAAAGATAATCCACTTTGGGTTGCATATTTAAAACCCAAGTCCTTAAGTCGATCTAAAACATCTACCGTATCGTTGATGCCACAGATTTCATAAGAGTCAGAAATCAAATTGTTAAGCGCCTTCTTGCCCATCAACACGTTATAAAATGGCATGTTGTCATCTAAAACTTCGTTAAAGATGATACGACCTGGAGTGGTGATGACCATGCGGTTTGCAGGGCCCTCGTCATCGCCTTTTACAGCGGTTTTTACAGGCACACGAATCAAGCTATGAAGGGTTAGCTTGCCCTCGCCTAGTGCCAAGTGAACCGTCTCTTGGTTAGGGAAGTTTACAATATCCTCGTCTTTAACAGCGTCACTAGGAGTGCGCCAAGTCAAATAATAGGTTCCAAGTACGATATCTTGAGTTGGAGTGATGATTGGCTTACCATTAGCTGGTGAGAACACGTTGTTCGTCGAAAGCATATGCTCAGTCGCTTCACGCACAGCTTCTCTTGATAATGGCAAATGCACAGACATGGTGTCACCATCAAAGTCAGCATTGAAGCCAGAACACACTAAAGGGTGTAAGTTGATGGCGTCGCCTTCAACAAGAACCGGCATGAAAGCTTGAAAACCCAAACGGTGCAGAGTTGGAGCGCGGTTCAACATCACAGGGTGATTTTGCGTCACTTCCTCAACAATGTCCCACAAGTCTGTGTTTTCATATCGGTCTGAGCGTTCAATGATTTTTTTAGCACTTTTAACGGTATCAGCCAAACCTCTTTCTCGCAAGCGGCGAATAATAAAAGGTTGAAAAAGCTCCAAGGCTATTTTCTTGGGCAGACCACATTGATGCAAATTCAATTTAGGACCAACCACGATAACAGAACGAGCTGAATAATCGACGCGTTTGCCCAAAAGATTTTCACGGAAACGACCGGATTTACCTTTGATCATATCTGTCAAAGATTTCAACGGACGCTGTGAAGTTCCCACAACTGGACGTTTGCTCCTTGAGTTGTCGAAAAGCGAATCAACAGCTTGCTGCAACATGCGCTTCTCATTTCGAATGATCACTTCAGGTGCATTCAAATCGATCAATTTTTTAAGACGATTGTTGCGGCTAATCACACGACGGTAAAGGTCATTTAGATCTGAAGTCGCAAAATTCCCACTTTCCAAAGGCACTAAAGGTCGCAATTCAGCTGGAATCACTGGAATGGCATCAAGGATCATGGAAGTAGGGTCCTGACGACTTTCATAGAAAGCCTTGATCACCCTTTTGCGTTTTACCAAATACTCGCGCATTTGAGCAGATTTAGTCGTTTCCAAAGCTTCTTCGACCGTGTCATGCAACTTATCGATGTCAACTTTGCTCAACAAAATGCGGATTGCCTCAGCACCCATTGCCGCTTTAAAAGCCGTTGGATCTATACGACGGAATTCGCGATAACGCTCTTCCGTTAATACTTCACCAATCTGCAACTCTGGATCTTTAGAATCAGACTCTACGACCAAATACTTTTGGAAATAAATGATTTGCTGTAAATCGCTAGCTTTAAGATCCAACAACATACCAATACGACTAGGATTCACTTTGTAAAACCAAATGTGAACCACGGACGCCGCAAGGTTAATGTGACCCATACGCTCACGACGCACTTTACTTGTGGTGATTTTTACACCGCAACGGTCACAAACGATATTGCGAAACTTAATGCCCTTGTATTTGCCACAAAAACACTCGTAATCCTTCTCGGGGCCAAAAATTTTCTCGCAGAACAGACCGTCTTTTTCACAACGATAAGTACGATAATTAATCGTCTCTGGTTTACGCACCTCTCCGTGCGACCAAGAACGTATTTCGTTAGCAGAGACGAGTCCGATAGATACGGAATCGTAATCTGTTATCGATTTTTCTTCTTCCTCAAAAAACCTCACAGTTCACCTCCCTCGCCGAGTACTGAATTTAATCCCGCCAACGGGGCGGTCTTGTTCAAACGTATATCTAAACATAAGCCTTTGATCTCATTGATCAAAACGCTCAAAGATTGCGGTGTACCCGGATCGAGTACACAATCGCCATTGATCATCGAATCGTAAATTTTAGTACGACCTATGATGTCATCACTTTTAACCGTCAAAAACTCTTGTAACACGGTTGCTGCACCATGCGCTTCGAGAGCCCAAACTTCCATTTCTCCTAAACGCTGACCACCCATGCGAGCTTTACCACCCAAAGGCTGTTGTGTGATAAGACTATAAGGACCGGTCGCTCTAGCGTGAAGCTTATCGCGAACCAAGTGATGTAATTTAAGCATATAGATGTAACCCACGGTCACTTTTTGTTCAAAATACTCCCCTGTCATACCATCTTTAAGTCTCACCTTGCCCTCTTTTGGCAAGCCTGCTGTTTCAAGTGCGGCGATGATCTCTTCTTCAGACAACGAGTCGAAAACCGGCATGCGAGCCACAGTGCCCAAACGCTTCATTGCCCAACCCAGATGAGTTTCCAAAATTTGACCAAAGTTCATGCGCGAAGGCACACCCAGTGGATTCAGCATGATTTCAATAGGTGTTCCATCATCGAGGTAAGGCATATCTTCAATAGGAAGTATACGAGAAATAACCCCTTTATTACCATGACGTCCCGCCATTTTATCACCAACTTCAAGCGTGTATTTTTGAGCGATATAAACAGAAACTTTTTCTAACACCCCATGAGGCAAGAAATCACCGCGCTTGATAGTTTCTTCTTCAATATTGAGACGGTTCATGTAAATAGCTATCTCGCGATCGTGTTGGAACATTTCATCTTCAGCTTGCTTAGCTTTTGCTTCATCAACTTTAAATTGTGATAAATCAAAAGATTCATGAAAACTCACTAGCACAGCACCGTCCAAATCGGGATTCAAATAATAAGGGTAACCCGTTTGTTTGTTTTCGAGTTCATTGCCGAATAAATCAATGAGAATCGTAATTTTTTGACGTATCTCATCACATATCTTCGCCATGTAAAACTCTTTAAGCTTTTTAATTGCACTACGATTTGATGCTTTGTCTTCATCTGAAAGCAACGATTTGCGACTGAAGCGCTTCACGCCCACCACATAACCCTCAATGCCTGGCTTAACAGTTAAACTATCATTTTTAACATCTTCACCAGCACGACCAAAAATAGCATGTAAAAGTCTTTCCTCTGAGGAGAGTTCAGTTTTGCTTTTTGGAGAAATCTTCCCGACCAAAATGTCGCCTGGCTTGACATAAGTTCCAACACAAACCAATCCTTCCTCATCCAATTCAGACAATGCCGTTTCGCTCAGGTTTGGTATATCGCGAGTCACCTCTTCCATACCTAACTTAGTTTCTCGAACGGTGATGGATTGTTCAACAATATGAACCGAAGTGAACGTGTCCCTTCTCACCAACTCTTCAGATATGATGATCGCATCTTCAAAGTTATGCCCTTTCCAGCTGACAAAACCCACCAGAACGTTTTTACCTAAAGCCAACTCACCATCTTGAGTGCTTGGACCATCGGCTATCACTTCACCTTTGCTGACATTTTGTCCCAATTTAACAACAGGGCGATGGTTCAATGCAGATTTATCATTTAAGGGCACTAACTTATATAGTTCATGCTCAATGTCGTTGACGACAATTTTCTTGCAATCCACATAAGTTACCACACCCGTTACGGATGAACGCACGCACATAGAGCTATTTGCTGCGACCAATCGTTCCATGCCGGTGCCGACAACTGGAGCTTCAGGTATCAACAATGGCACAGCTTGACGTTGCATGTTTGAACCCATTAGAGCGCGATTCGCATCGTCATGCTCTAAAAATGGTATCAAACTCGAGGCCAAACCCACTGTCTGTTGTGAGGCAATGTCCATGTATTGAATTTTATCAACATCCACAGTTTCATAGTCACCATATATTCTGGCCAATACGTTTTTATTGGCTATTTTAGTGCCATTTTCAATTAACTTAGTATCACCAGGAACAATGTGACACTCGGATTCTTCATCGGCCATCAATTCGACGATTTCATTGGTGACCACTCCTTTTACAACTTTTCGATAAGGTGTCACCAAAAAGCCATAATCATTGATTTTGGCATAAAGAGACAATTGCATGATCAACCCAATGTTCGCGCCCTCTGGTGTTTCAATAGCGCAGATACGGCCATAGTGAGAGGTGTGAACGTCGCGAACTTCAAAGCCAGCACGTTTGCGGTTCAAGCCTCCTGGGCCTAGCGCAGACACACGTCTTTCGTGAGCCAACTGAGAAAGAGGATTGGTTTGATCGACCACTTGAGACAATTCACCACGAGCAAAAAAGTAATCGAGCGATGACATCAAGGGTTGTGTGTTAACAAGGGTGCGTGGCGTGATCAATTCGTCAGAGCCATTGGCATCTGCCCTAAGCTGCTTCAAATTCATGCGCTCCTGAATGCTGCGCTTCATTTTCCACAAACCACTTCTAAATTCTGTTGCCACTAAATCGGCAATGGTTCTAATGCGTCGGTTGCCCAAATGGTCGATATCATCAACTTCAGCTTCACCAGAACGCAATTTAACAATGTGATTGAATACATTCAAAAGGTCTTTGGGTTTAAGTTCAACTTCAGACTCAGGAATGGTCTCGCCAAACTTGCGATTTAGTCTAAAACGACCTACACTGCCAAAGTTGTAATAAACAGGATTGAGAAAACGCTCATTGATCAATTCTTTTGCACGCTCTAAATTACTCGGAGTACTTGGACGCAAACGCGAGTAAATATAAAGTGCCGCTTCATCAGCATTGATGGCATCGTACTCTTTCATCTCTTGGCGAATGGTCTCCAACATCAAAGGATCTTTGATTTTAGTGATCACATCAATGCTTTTTAAACCCGCATTGTATAAGCCTTTAATTGTGCTTTCTTTAATTTCTGAAAGAGCTGGATACAAAATCTCTTCCCCTTCAGATTGAAGAATATTATCAACTAAAACTGCACCAACCAATTGCTTTTTAGCATCGATTTCAGCAAGTTTCTCAAGGTTGATGGTTTCAATAGTATAAAAATGTGAAAGGAGACTGCGATGATCACTTTTATCACCCGACAATGCTCTTAACAATATCGTTGCAGGCAATTTACCACTCTTATCAATTCTCATCTGCAAGGCCTCTTTAGAACTCACCTCGAGCTCTAACCAAGAACCTCTTTCTGGAATGATTCTAGCGGTATGCACTTTCTTACCGGTGGTACTCAATTCATGGCTAAAATCAGCACCAGGACTACGTTGAATTTGAATGACCACAGTGCGTTCAACGCCATTGATGATAAATTCACCGCCCCCGATCATCTCGGGGATCTCTCCGACAAATATCTCTTCTTCTACAAAGTCTTTGTCTTCAACTTGCACGCGAACTTTCAGACGAAACGGGCAACCATAGGTGAGGCCCAAATCGCGGCAATTCAATATGTTTCTAACCGGTGGGTCAATCCGAAAACTCACATACTCAAGTGTTATTTTGCCATCATGTGACTTGATGGGAAACGTCTCCCTGAAGATGCGCTCCAACCCAGAGTTGAGTCTGGAAGCTGGGGCGACATCTGCCTGAAGAAAATTCCGGTAGGCTTGCTCTTGAAGAGAGTTAAGCTTTGGAATTTCATTTAAGCTTTGTGTGCGATCGAAATCTGATTGACCCATGCGGGAAGATCCTGTTAGAACGAGAAGAGAGTTTTATTTAAAAAGATTTTGAAACAACGTAAACGTTACGTTATTTCACTTCAACAGTTGCACCAGCACCTGTTAGCGTCTCTTTAATTTTCTCGGCCTCGTCTTTTGTAACGCCTTCTTTAACTGGTTTTGGTGCTGAGTCTACAAGATCTTTTGCTTCTTTAAGACCCAAGCCAGTGATTTCGCGAATGGCTTTGATCACAGGAATTTTAGATCCACCAGCGTTAGCTAGAATAACATCAAAAGCTGTTTTCTCAGCAGCTTCGGCAGCGGCGGCAGGTGCAGCGGCAGCAACAGCAACAGGTGCAGATGCAGACACGCCGAACTCTTTTTCAAAAGCTTTAACAAGTTCAGAAAGCTCGAGCACAGTTAAATTTTTAACTTCGTCGATAATTTTAGTGAGTTTCTCGTCCATTATGGTTTCTCCTAAAGTAAATGAATGTGGATGGAAATTAAGCTACTTTTTCTTTATTTTCTTTGATGGCATTGAGCACTTGAGCCGGACCGCGGATGTTTCCACCCAACACTGTGACTAAGCCGCGCAATGGTGCTGCTACTACGTTGACAAGCATGCCAACGAGAACTTCTTTCGATGGCAATTTGCTCAATGCTTTGACATCGTCTGCACTGATCACCATTTTATCAACGATACCACCAAGAGCAGCACCGCGTTTACGTTTCTTTTCAAATTCTGCCGCCGCTTTGGCCAATCCAACTGGATCTTCTCCAATCAAAGCCAGGCATGGGCCATTCAAAAAAGATTCACATCCTTCGTACCCCAAGTCTTTCAAAACGATGGTCGCAATCGAGTTTTTGACAACACGAGCAGTACCACCAGCTTTCACAGCTGCAGCACGAATATTTAGGGCGTCATCTTGATTAAAAGTGTTGTAATCCAACACGATAATAGCTGCGCTTTCTTCAAAAACTTTTCTAGTTTCTTTGTAGATAAGTTGATTCAGTAAACTTGGCATTTGAACTCCTTAATTATATCGTAGTCAGGACGCCAGGTCCCATCGTTGAAGAAATGGCAACACTTTCGATGTAATTGCCCTTGACCCCTGAAGGTTTTATCGATTGAATGTGCTTGTAAAAAGCCTGTATGTTTTCACTTAATTTTTGAGCTTCAAATGAAGCACGGCCTACCACAAAGTGCAAGTTTCCACCGGCATCGTTTTTATACTCTTGGCGTCCAGACACAAATTCAGCTACTGCTTTAACTGGATCGGGAACAACCGTGCCAGCTTTTGGAGAAGGCATCAAACCTTTTGGGCCGAGAACACGGCCCAATTGACCTACAACGCGCATCATTTTAGGCTCGGCGATAGCGACATCAAACTCAAACCACTGCTCATCCTTGATTTTATCCGCTAAATCCTTTCCGCCGGCAGCAACCGCGCCAGCAGCCAAAGCTGCATCAACTAAAGCATCGTCAACAAATGCTATTACACGAACTTCTTTGCCAATTCCATTGGGAACAGAGAACGAACCGCGAATAGCCTGATCCACCTGCTTGGCATCAATGCTCAATTTGATGGCGATTTCGACAGTTTCGTCAAATTTAGCCGTTGAAGTTTCTTTTACCAAACCAACGGCTCTATCGAGCGGATAACGCTTGCCTTTTTCAATTTTGGCGGCTAGTGCTAAATAACGTTTGCTTTTTGTTTTCATAGTTTTTACCTCAAGCCTCGATAGTCACGCCCATGCTTCTAGCTGTACCAGCGATGATGCGCTTCGCAGCTTCTAGATCGTGTGCATTTAAATCGGGCATTTTAGTTTTTGCGATCTCTGTTACTTGTGCGTCAGTCAATTTGCCGACTTTATTGGTGTGTGGGATAGGTGATCCCTTCGCCAAGCCAGCTACTTCCATAATCAAAGAAGAAGCCGGTGGCTGTTTGATGATAAAATCAAAAGAGCGGTCAGTATAAACAGTGATTTCGACAGGCAGTGTTTTGCCGACTCGATCTCCTGTGGCGTCATTGAAACGCTTGACGAATTCTCCAATGTTCACCCCATGCTGGCCCAATGCTGGACCGACTGGAGGGGCTGGTGTACATTTTCCACCTTTGACCTGGAGCTTAATATAACCTTTTATTTCTTTAGCCATCTTACAACTTCTCTACTTGGTAGTATTCCAACTCAACTGGAGTGTGACGTCCAAAAATGAGCACCATCAATTTCATCGTTCCTTTTATTGGATCAATGCTTTCGACTGCACCTTCAAAATTTTCAAAGGGCCCCTCTTTCACTTTGACTGTTTCGCCAATGCTAAAAATAACTTTTGGCTTGGGACGATCTTGCTGCTCTTCTAGCTCAGCCATGATTCGATCAACTTCATGATCTTCCATAGGTATTGGTGTGCGGCTGTCAGTTCCAACAAAACCACTCACACCCTGTGTCTCCAAAACCACAATACGGGTCTGATCGTCCACTACCATTTGTATAAAAACATAACCAGAATAAATTTTTCGAGCTTGTACAATTTTTTTGCCGTGACGAATTTCAGCAACTTGTTCAGTCGGAACTAGAATCCTACCAAATTTTGCTTCGAGACCTTCTTTCTTGACCGCTTCAATCAATAGGCCTTTGACCTTATTTTCGGCCTCTATTTGTGTTTTTATTGCGTACCATTCCATGCTTATAACACCAGATTCCTAAGATAAGTTAAGCCTAGATCGACCACAAAAAGAACGGCCATCAAAAATATCATCACAACGGTCACCTGTGCCGTTGATTTTTTCACGGTCAACCAATCCGGCCACGTCACTTTTCTAGCTTCAACTTCGACATTGATTGCAAAATCAGACGCCTTAGGATGAATATAAAGAAAATAAAAGCCGGATACCAACACTACAAACAACAGCAAAAGCGAAATCACATTGACCATTGCCGCATCATCATTGCCAACCACTGAGTAATTGGAGTAAAGCGAGTAGGACAAATAAGCACCTACACCCGCCGACAGGCCTAGGCCTATACCGCGAATCAGTCTTGCATCTGTTGGTCTATGTAACACTCTATTTTAATTTCCTCGTTTTTAAAACAGGCCAGGAGGGACTCGAACCCCCAACCCTCGGATTTGGAATCCGACGCTCTACCATTAGAGCTACTGACCTTTAAATTTTATAACCTATGTGAGCCCAAGCTAATTTTAGCTCAGGCTCACTTTCGACTCATTAAGTCACGATCTTAGTAACAACACCTGAGCCTACAGTTCGACCACCTTCGCGAATCGCAAAGCGGAGGCCTTCTTCCATAGCAATAGGTGATAACAGTTCAACGCTGATTTCCACATTGTCACCAGGCATGACCATTTCACGACCACCTAACAAGTTAGCCGTTCCTGTCACGTCAGTTGTGCGGAAATAAAATTGTGGACGATATCCAGGAAAAAATGGCTTATGACGACCACCTTCTTCTTTGGTCAAGGCATAAATTGAAGCCTCAAATTTAGTATGTGGTTTAACTGAACCTGGTTTACAAAACACCATACCACGCTCTAAGTCTTCTTTGCCAATACCGCGAACCAAAAGGCCAACGTTATCGCCAGCTTTACCTTGATCCAACTCTTTATTGAACATTTCAACACCTGTACAAGTGGTTTTTTGAGTATCACGCAATCCGATGATTTCCATCTCGTCACCAACACTGATGACGCCACGCTCAATACGTCCAGTGCCCACAGTTCCACGACCTTTAATTGAGAACACGTCCTCAACTGGCATCAAGAATGGGTTGTCAACGTCACGAGCTGGTTGTGGGATGTACTCATCCACTTTATCCATCAATTCATAAATACACGCAGCTTTTGGATCTTCACGCTTTCCAGAGGATTGCATCGCTTCAAGCGCTGAACCTCTGATGATTGGAGTATCGTCGCCTGGGAAATCGTATTTGCTTAGCAAATCGCGAAGTTCCATCTCAACAAGCTCAAGCATGTCGTCGCGCTCATCTGCATCCAATTGGTCCACTTTATTTAAAAAGACCACGATAGATGGCACGCCAACTTGACGAGCCAATAGTATGTGCTCTCTAGTTTGTGGCATAGGACCATCCGTTGCAGAAACAACAAGAATAGCACCGTCCATTTGAGCCGCACCTGTGATCATGTTTTTAACGTAGTCAGCGTGACCTGGACAATCAACGTGAGCGTAGTGACGTTTATCCGTTTCATATTCAATGTGAGCTGTGTTGATAGTGATACCACGCTCTCTTTCTTCAGGAGCGTTATCGATATCCTCGTAACTTTTTGCTCCACCAGATAAACAGGTACTGATCGCCGCCGTCAATGTGGTTTTTCCATGGTCAACGTGACCGATGGTACCGATATTGCAGTGCGGTTTGTTGCGCTCGAATTTTGCCTTAGCCATGCTGGTCTCCTAAGAAGGTATTTCCTCGTGATTGATACTTAATTTCGCAGAGCTGCTGGTGGGATTTGAACCCACGACCTCATCCTTACCAAGGATGCACTCTACCCCTGAGCTACAGCAGCAATTGCAAAGAGCGGGTAGAGAGAATCGAACTCTCGTCATCAGCTTGGAAGGCTGAGGTTCTACCATTGAACTACACCCGCGTGCGATGGGGAGAACAGGATTCGAACCTGTGAAGGATTAACCAGCAGATTTACAGTCTGCCCCATTTGACCGCTCTGGAATCTCCCCGCGCGATGGTAGAGCCCCCTATCTGATTTGAACAGATGACCGCCGGTTTACAAAACCGGAGCTCTACCACTGAGCTAAGGAGGCGTGTCCCGCCAGTAGCGGGACGGGGGAATTTATAGGGGCCCTATACCTTGTCAAGGCGCCCAAAACAAGGTCTCTTAATTTAGTTTTTATAAATAAACTATTGTAAAACAAATATTTATTTCTTTAAGCTTTTAGTGTTTCACGTTTCTCAGGTCCCATAACTTGCAATCTCTCCTATCAAAATGAGGAATCATCACCTTAACTCATTCATCTCGAACTTCAAAATTCTTAAGAATTATTTACCACTGTATCTTTAAAAAATACACTATTCTATAATATTTCTTTTTATGAAGGAAACTTTCAAAAGCATTCTACAGGAAATCTGGAAATTCGGTCTACCAGAAATTCAACCACGAAACCTTATCTTACCTTTGAACACTTCTAAATTGATTTGTTTATCTGGTCCAAAAAGAGCAGGAAAAACCTATCTTATGTTTGAAGGCATCAAAAATTTACTCAAACGCGGTGTGGAAAAACGACATATCATCTATCTATCTTTTAAAGATGGCAGACTGGACTGCCAAATAGATGAGTGCAAGCTAATCTTAGAAGCTCATTTGGAACTTTTCCCAAATGCTGAAATCGACCAGCTGCATATTTTCTTCGATGACATAGAGCAACTCGATAGCTGGGAGTATTTTATCAGCCAGCTCTTCAACCATGTCAGTCAGAATATTTATCTTTCAACCTCCATAAATAATTTATACGACCAAGTATTTTCTGGTCGATTGAACCTCCAGTCTATTCACTTAGAAGTCTTTCCCCTGGCCTGGAATGAATTTTGCCATTTCCATCAACTTTCCTTAAAGGATAAAAGCCTTCAAAACAAGGCTAAGCTCGAAAGGCTTTTTGATCGATACCTCTTGCAAGGTGGATTCCCAGAACTCAATCATTTGGACCCCAGAACACATCGCCAAAAGCTAAGTGAAACTATCAACAGCCTTTTGTTTCAAAATCTTCTCATTCATGAGCGAATTTCTTCCATTTCCTATCTGATCTTCACGATCAATCGGCTTTTACAAAACCAAACTTCAACCCTTTCGGTTCATAAGATTTTTAACGATATTAAATCACAAGGTTACAAATGTTCAAAAGCCATCGTTTATGATATTTTTCAACATCTCGCTAACCATCAACTTTTTATTGCTTGCTTAAAATACGATAAGGATCTATCCAAAAGTTTAAGTGCCGAAAAAAAGTTTTACGCTATAGACCATAGCCTATTGGACCTTTATGATTTCAACAACACCGATCGTGAAAAAAAACTAGAGTTGTTGATTTATCTTGAAATAAGAAAAAGAACTGAGCAAATTTGGTATTATAAAAACGGGCATAAAACTGATTTTGTCGGCAAATGGTTTGGAAGCTGGAACGCTATTCAAGTTTGTTGGGCTCTCAATGACGAAACAAGCATTCACCGAGAGTTTGGAAATTTAACCAAAACTTGCCACAAACTTGGAATTGGCCACGGCTGGGTGGTCACTCGCTCCACTAACGAACTATTAACGCTCGACGGCATAGAAATTCAAGTGATCTGCGTGACAAATTTTTTAGAGTCTCACCCTTTGTTCACTAGAAAATAAAAACTTTTTAAACTATCGATCCCAATACGCTTTTGGATCATTCTTAGGGTATTGAAACCCTATTTCACTTGTGAGCATGTTTTCACCATGCCCGTCAACATACATCGCGTTTGTTTTGTCTAAATGACGATTGATCACGCGTGCTGGTGACGTGTTGTACCATGGCACATTGCTCGGCGTTCTAAAATAGTACGTCCCAAGATTCGGATTGACCTCAAACCATAAGTCTGGATTGAGCTCACTCGCATTTTGAATAACCGTCGCATCGGCAAACATCACTGTTGCTGATGGTGCTCGAACTTCATCTATTTTATAACGCTGACTCAACCAAGATCCGAGCTCTGGGTGGTTCATGCCTATTCCATACTTATCTGTGGAGACACAAGTCACATCGTTCAAATTGCTCATGTAGCTTTTCAAAAGATCAGGCCACCACGTCACAGTACTTGAAGGGATAATGGCCTTTGCACCAGCCGCAATAGGCAATGCCAAAGCCACGATGAAGTCATTGTTATCTTGTATAAATAAACTTGAACACACATGAATATTTTTTTGAATCGATAAACACTGCGTTGAATGTGCACTGCCGACGATACGCGATAAAGCTGGTTGAAGCAGCGACATCACCACAATTAAAGTGGCAAACACAATCAACAACTCTGTCAGTGTAAAGTTTAGTTTTTTCATTTCAAAATGCCCAAAAAAAAATGCCAGAGCGACTGAGCTCTGGCATGATTGTAGCTTTGAACTTTAAAAAACTATCTGATGATTGACATCAATTCTTGTAGCAATTCATCAGATTTGGTGACCACACGAGCATTGGCCTGATAAGCGCGTTGGGTGATAATCATATTCGTGAACTCTTGAGTGATGTCCACATTGGATAACTCAAGCGATTCGCCACGAATGGCGCCACGCTCGCCGGTCAAGGCTTCACCTATCATGGCATTACCAGAATTTGAACCCACTGTAAACAAACTGGATCCGGCACGAATCAAACCATCGGGATTGGCAAAAGCAGCCAAGGCGATTTGAGCCACAGTTTCAGTTAAACCATTGGTGTAAATGCCCGTCACAGATCCATCGGCGTTCACCGTGAAACGGTCCATCACACCTTGGGCATAACCGTCTTGGTCACGCACATCGATCTGCGAACCATTGGTGTTAGCAAATGCCGTCAAAATTGAAAAATCTGGAGTGATATTCAATGCTGAATCCGTGTCCTGACCTTCAATGGGAATAGAGATCAAGGGTTGAGTTGGTTCAGAGCGAATAAAACGACCAAAATTATCAAAATGGACCACGCCCGTTCCCACGTTGACCGCAGGGGTCAAACCACGCGGGTCGCCCACAGGGAAAATACCATCAGATCGAGAAGCATCTGCTGTTTCTGCAAACCAACGCCAACTCGCCGTGTCGTTATCTTGACCTTCCAGTACAAACGTGATGTTCACATCGTGTGAAGCACCCAACGAATCGTACACCACAATATTTTGCGTCACAGACTCACCCGTAGCTGAAACTTCCAATGAAAATCCATTGCCGGAAGAGTCGGCCAATGAGCTTGCACTAAAAATATTACGCTCAACCGAATTGGTGCCTGAAATAAAAGAAATGCCGCTCAATTCATTCACCGTTCCAATTTGACCGCGGATGTGAATCGAACCTGACTGAGCCCTTACTCCATTCACTATACTTGCATCTGGATTGTTGATGGCAGCAGTACCTGTAGACATTGTTGCAATGGATTGATTCGAAATCAAGACAGTCTCAGCAGCACCTGCCAACCCATCAAAATCTTCATCGATAACCCAGTTGATGCGTCCATCCACCGAATACTCGGCCACTGCCGCAACCGCTGTATTGGTTGGTTCAGAAGCGACAACATGGTAGCGGATTTCATCGTAAGTACCACTATTCATTTTATCTAGATACACTAAATTATGATCACTATTATAAGCAACAGGTACCTTGCGATATACATTACCGGTAGCTGTATCTGTATATACAATAGCGTTATCGCCATAACTGGACAAATCTTGTATTGGTGTTGAAGCAGTGATCGTCAGTTGCCCGTTTGAAGTTGCAACGCCGTCTTGAGCAATATCAATGAATAAATCACCAGATGTCGCAGTGCTATCATCCACTGAAGTATTCTTGATTCTAAAGACAGTTTCGTTATTGGCACCGTTGTTATTTGTGTCAAGGTAAGCAAAACCACTAAAAACGGCAGCCACAGCAAATGTTTCACCGGCAGCACCAGCTCTATCCATGTGGACCACATTGCCGATGATTTTATCGACAGTGTACACCGTTCCGGTGTCACCAACCACAGTCATACCCGTGATGATACTTGACGCATCTGCAAGAGTTACTGTCAAATTACCACTCGTCGCATCTGCTCCTGTTGCGGCAGGCAAGGAAGCCACTGGAGCATGAGAAACGCGTACAGTGACATCGCCATTCACAATATTGGAACCAGCCATGCCTTTCTCATTATCAGCCACGGTATTGTAAATAGAACGCCCCAAGAATTTATTTGTGGTCGGATGACGAGTCGCCAAAGGAGAATTCAAATTTGAAACCAAAGTTGAACCAGCTCCACTTGAAGAGGTGGCAGTGTAACCCGCCTGAACCAAACCAGCACCCATAAAAGTGACCGCCCCACCATTCAAACTATTGATGAACGCATTGGCCTCAGCACGATCAAAGGTGACCAACATGGTTCCCGCCGTCGAAGTATCGACTGATTCAACAAAGAAACGGACGTTGTTTACAGCGTCAAAAACAGACATTCCCGCCGTCACCGATGTAGAAGTCAAAAGGCTGTTGTCAGCAACCGTCAAATCAAAAGTTAACGTCGCATTTCCCGTGGAAGCATCCGCGCCGTCAGTTCCACCTGTAATTGTTGTGCCACCGGCAATGTCAAACACGTCATTGCTAAAAGCGCCTTTGACAATGAGGTCGATTCCCGCTGTGAATTGGCCATCGCTAGTCAAATCGATGTACATATCTGAGCCATTAGCCAAGACACCTTGTTCTGTGCCAAGCGATCTTAGCAACAGGTTATTGCCCGATCCATTGGGTTGAGCACCTTGAGTCACCGTTGAATTACCTGTCACTACATAACTTTGAATGCCCTCGAGAATAATATCTTTATCTGAATTAAAAGCACCATCTTCGTCGATATCGACAAAGCTGCTTCCAATTGTGACATCGCTATTACCACCCGCTAAAACTTGATACTCTTTCGTTCCATTTAAAAAACCAACTTTAGGTCCGGTGGGGTTGGTAAGACCAACAATACCGACCAGAGTTTCAATCTTCTTGGTCACGACTAAGTCAAACCCATTGCCGTCGGTTTCATCAGTAAAAGGGGTAGCAGAGTTTTTGCCCATGTCAACAAGGTCATTGGGGTTGTCACCATCGACCCCTTGCGCTCCATTAGAATCGGCTGCTGCACCTTTATCCTCCACTTGAATGAGTCCAAAAGCTTGATCAAACCAATCTAAGAAATCGTTTAAAGTTGTGCCATCGTAGGATTCAAGTCCCGCATCTGGCGTTCCATCCAAACCGAGATCACCCGTGACGTTGTTCACTAAATCACCTTCGCCATAAACAAAGATAGCTTCCAAAGGACGAGCGCCTTTATTGAGTTGAACCGTGATTTTGTCGCCATTGGTCAGAATTTTATTGGCATTCGCGTCAGATCCTGAACCTTGGAATAACAACACATTGTCCACTCCACCAGCAGGGTCCTTGATATAGATGTCTTTAAGATCCACTGCTCCAGATGGAATCTCGATGTCTCCTGTTTCGGAAATAAACAATCTTTGAGAATTAAAAATTGTGCCCGTAGAAGCGATGTCACCAGCATTGTTGAGATTGCCATTTAACGTGACTTGACTGGTTGACTTCGCAATGCGATTATCGCCAACAGGTATGCGAACATCTGTGATGGCCCCACCTGTGTTGACGTTTGAATTGCCCGCATTGTCGCGTGTTTGATTCCAGCCTTGTACAATCATACCTGAGGCATTGACCAACTTACGGTCAGCACTTAAGTTGAAAGCACCATTTCTGGTGAAGACTTGTTGGCCATTGTTTTCCAAAACAAAAAAACCATTGCCTTCAATGGCGAGGTCAGACGCAATACCAGTCGTTTCCAATTCACCATCGCTAAAGTCGGTGTCAATGGCAGATATGTCTACCCCTGCACCCAATTGTGATGGATTAGTTCCAGCATTGGTACCAGACGGCGCTGTACCAGACTGTATTGTATCGTAAAGCAGATCTTCAAAAAGAACGCGTTGAGATTTATACCCGTAGGTATTGACGTTGGCAACGTTGTTACCGATGACATCAAGACTGGTTTGAAACCGCTCCAGTCCCGAAATACCGGCAAATAAAGACGTAGATAAGCCCATTTATTAACTCCTTTAGTTTTCCACCGCTTCGGTCGTTCCGCGGTAGCGACATTCCCACTTGGGGTCCTGCCCTGGTTGAAATAAAGAAGGCGAGGTGTTATTCAAACGCCACTCCCTCGATATTAGTGAATACCTCACGATCGCGCGAGGACATGATGGTGATGACGGTTTTATTGCTCACACTCACGACAAAACGCTTGTCGTCAACAACAATTAAACCGTCTTTTACACCTTTGTACTCCAATGCCTTAAAACCACTTCCCAATCGGGCCTTATCAGCAGTGCTTAAATTCAAACCTGCACGCTCAAGTTTTTGCTGAGCATTTGAGCTAAAGCGAATTGGATCCTTATGATCTGTTGAAAAACGATCGAAAACTTCACGGAAGTTTCCAGCCTCTAACGGCTCTTGAGTTTTTGCTAAGCCCCTCAACTCGAGCGGAAGGTTGCTCGGCTGAAATGAATTGATGATGGGCTTATCCAACTTGATTTATTTTAGTTTGCTAGAACAGCCTCTTCAACTGAAATCAAATCGCCTGAAGCCATGTTGACCGTAGAACCATTCTGAGTTAGCATGCGATAAACCACACTGCCATTCTCGACTCTAACAGCTTGAACCTGACCCGTTGTTTGAAGATTTTGTCCACCAACCGATACCACACCCGTTATTTGCTTGCCAATCAATGCTGCACCTGTCGCAATGGACGACTGTAGCAATAAATTGGCGTTGGTTTGAGTGAGCTGCTCTTGTTGATCAAGCGCCTGCAATTGCGCCAATTCAGAAACAAATTCTTGATTTTCCATTGGACTCAAGGGATCTTGATTTTTTAACTGCGCGACCAACAACTGAAGAAACTGATCCTCAAGTTCTTGCGATGAAGTTCCAGACTTAGCCTGTGCAACTGTCGTTGCAGATGAAATGTTTGTGGTTTCCATTTTACGCTACCTGATCAATGAGTCCTTTTGCTTGAGCCAAAACCGCTTCGGCGCCGCTATTGTCATCCTGCAACAAAGTTTCAAGCTCAAATTTGGAACTTGAAGAAGATTTTCGGTCTGAAAAGCCTTTTTGCTGCTCTTTTACATCCACCTGAAAGCCCGCAACTTCCAACCCTTGCTGCTTTAAAATCTCCTTCATTTCATGCAAATGAAACTGTAAAAGATCTTTTGTCATTTGACTTTCTGCCTGAATTAAAACACCTATTTTTCCTTGTTCCACAATGGTTTTCAACGTGATTTTCCCCAATTCAACTGGCTCAATTTGAATGCGCATTGCCACATATTTTTTATCGACCCAAATTTTTAAACTCTCACGTGTCGATTCTATAAATTTATTCAAAAGTTCAGAATCCCAGCCAGAACTTTGTGGCACGGGGGTAAATTTTGGCGCCGCGCTAGTGTGCTCCATTTTTTGTTCACCTGATTTTGATTGAGCTAAGACCTGAGAATTCGCATCTTGCAAACTGTGATGCTCCAATTTTTGAAGACTAGGCAGTTCAACATCAATTTTTGGGAGGGTATAATTTTTGAGAGTTTGCTCAGTTTTATCAAATGAAGCTTCCATTTTTACCACTTGATAAACGTCTGCCAGCGCTCTTTGAAACCGAGTCGCGCGCGATTTTTGTGGCTCCGACTCCAACCCCTCCTGCTCTGAAGATTCTGTGTCGGCCTGAAGCTTTTGCAATGGATCAAGCAATCCTTTTTGATTGACATCCATGCGTCGCAATTGGCCTAAGCGCTCTAAATGCTCCAACGTTTCTCCAACCGACTTTGAACGTTTCGATTGCATCCAAGCTAAAATTTTAGACCAATCGTCATCCTCCATAGATTCTGGCTTACCTATATCTTGCAATTGTTCAGCAAACCAATCTAAAGCTCGATCAATTCTGGTTTTAACTTGAGGCAAGACCACTGTTTGCTGCAACACCTCTGTTTTTACCACATCATTTTTCTTGATCACCTTATCCACAAACTCTTCCTCAGCTTGAACCATGATTTGATCTGCACCTTCAAGCTTAACTTCAGGGCTATTGGATTTTTCCAATTCCCCAACCTTCAATTCGAGATCTAATTCATTTTTAACTAAAAATTCAGCTGCAGCAAGTTTAGTTTTAACCTGTATATCACTTTGCAAAAGCGTCATCTGCTTTGGTTTAGTTTCCTCAACTTTAAACGTGGTAAAAAATGGAATTTTAAAATTGCTTTTTTTTGTTGCCAACAGAAATTGATCCATCTGCTTTTGCTTTTGTGGCAATACTTTTTTTTCTGATTCGATACGCTGTAGATACTCAGCCGCAGGAACCAATTCATGCGAAGCAAAAAATTTGGGTTCTTTACAATCCAAACAAGGTTCATGTTTGAGCCAATGTTTTACATAAGCACTCAATTGAGTTTTAGCTTCTTCGAGAGTCCAGTTTTTATTTTCTACTTGAGACACGCTGTACCCAATTGCCAACTCCAACGAGCGCAATGCAAAACCCGGAGAACCTGGAACATCTGATTCTAAATCAGGTTCAACGCCTTGTTTTTGAAAAAGTCCATCAAGCTTTAAATACGGCTCCTGAAATGCAATTTGCACCTGCACCAAAAAAGACATCAACAACGACTTTTGTTCAGCGCTCAGCGTCTCTAAAACTTCATTAAACAAATCCTCTGCTAACACAGAATCTTGCTCCAATTGATCTTGAGTCGCAGCTTCAAGAAACGTGTCAAAAACCGATTTAAAATCGCCATTTTCAAGTGCATTCGAACCCAGAACGTCGAACACACGTGGGAGTTCAGCAGGTGCTAGGAGTTGAAGAAGATCTATCAAAACGCTTGAACGATAACCACTTTATATTAGGAAAATCTACCAAGATTGTTAGAAACAATCTTGGCGGTCAAGTTATTGTTTTTTACTTGAGGCCCAACACCTTGTGCATTTGTAAGCTCAAACGCCACTTTGGATGAGCCAAGCAATAAGCTTGAGTTTCAGACCAATGACCACCGTTTTGATCCCAAAGGGGTTGTAAATAAAAATACTCAAAATCCCATGAATCAAGTTGTTCTGGTCCAAATCCCACTTGCGGATAAACCATTTTCACCTCGTTGCCCGATCGAACGATAACCTCATTTAAAGAACCTTTGGGGCTCACACAAACCCAATCTAAATTTTTTGGCAATGGCCGCGTGCCATTGGTTTCAATAGCGGTTTCAAAGCCTGCATTTTTAAAAGCCCCTACGATAGATTCATCCAACTGCAAAGAAGGTTCACCTCCAGTAAAAACAACGTAAGGCAAACCTGCCCGCTCAGGCCATAACGACTGAGCTTTTTCAACCAATCCTTTCTCTAAATATCGGCCACCAAAAGGACCGTTCATTTCAACAAAATGAGTATCACAAAAGGTACAAATGGCACTGGCTCGATGCTCCTCTTTACCACTCCACAAATTGCAACCAGCAAAGCGAACAAACACCGTAGGCCGCCCCGTTCGTAAGCCTTCGCCTGCAATCGAATAGAAAATCTCTTGTACTTTGTATTGTTTCACTTGAAAAGCATGTTAGAACTACCCCAACTTCAACAATCAAAGCAAAATCAGAAATCGAAAGTTTAGGTAACCATACATGATAACTATCATTTTTGATTTTACGACGTCGTGGTAACCTTTTAGACTCAACCGTTTATTTAATTTCGCCATTCCCGCTTTGAGTTTTCCAATGGCTTTTTTATCGTTCAATACCTGCTCACTGGCGCAAAGCATGAACTCTTTTTTTCCCTTTTCCACTCTAGTGGTTCCAGTTTCGTGATTGTACACCTCAATGCTCTCGTGGTGCTTGAGTTGAATGGCCTTGAACTTTTGAAAAATTCTTTCCGTGGCACTAAGCCATAAACGCTGTGGTCCTTTTTCAATTCGACACGCGCCCGTATTTTCATCAATGACTTTAGCATACTCACCATTTTTAAGACCCGTCGCGTAACGCTTGAGCATCTCGATTTTTGAGTCCAATAAAATGAGTCCTGGACCTAAAATCAACTTTTGTCCATCAGAAGTTTTCAACAACGCTTGTTCATTTCGTTTCAAATAGCAAATTTTTAAACACCACCACATTGCAGCACTCCTATTTCAAGTTTAGCCACAAGCTTAGTGTCGTTTAAATTCACAATGGTGAAATTATTTTAATGTGATTTTTATTACATTTTTAATTTAGGAGCTGTTGCTACAGGCTTGGAGGCTTGCGTTCAAGGTTTATACTGAGCCCGACTCTATTTTAAATTCAATTCTATGGACCTTTCCGAACTCGATAAAATGATCGCTAGCCGTGAGTCTCGCATCACAAAACGCAAAGAGGATGGCACTTTGTTTGAAGAAGAGTTTGTCAAAAACGAAAGCGAAGATGCACGCCTAGAGGCTGAAGTAGAGAGTCAGAAAAAAGCTATGCAAGCACGCATGAACGCAAAATTGCCCAATTGTCCTCAATGTGGCGAAAAAATGAAATTGATCCCAGAACAAAGCGTCATCGCCTGTGAAACCTGCGGCATCGGCATGCGCATTTAAATCAAGCCTTTTCGATCAATCCCACTTTCAATAAAAAACAAAGCACCTTTTCTTTCTCGACCGCGCTTCCGAGTTCTTGCGGCAAATCTTTAATCCCTTTGGCTTGGTGACATGAAAAGACTTTCAAAATCTGGTTCATCAAGGGAACCGCTTCCAAACCGCCATAGTTAAACATCGGGCTTTGCATCAATTTTACCAATTCAGCTTCGGCGTTTTTTGAAGTTTTAAAAAACCCATCATTCTGACTCAAACGTTGTGTTGGATAAGTTGGAAAGGTTTCAAATGGCGTCCGATGCGCTGGATGCACCTGATCTTTTTTACGCAACTTTGCATTGCCAATTCTAATATCGTGCAATTCCCGAAACAATGTCACATATTGATGGATGACTTTTGTCCAACTAAACTCTGACTCGACTCGCGCCCTAGCTTGATTGCCAAATTTCACACGCAACTCAGGGTGTTCCACTAAAGTCAAACAAGCTTCAGTGCATTTTTTGATATCAATGGCTGTGGTATGGGATACTTGACCAATATAGACATCGTAAGTGCTCAGACCAGCTTCATAATTGAGCGTCTGTGGTAAATGGGCCTCATTATAAGACGGAACCATTGTTGGAATGCGAAAACCATCAACACCATGACGCACGGTGTCTTTGTAGCCATTCCAATCGCTCACCACTGTAGGTAGACCTGATGCCATAGCCTCGATGGGCGTGAGTCCGAAAGTCTCCTGTATGTTATCAGATAGTGAAATAAACACATCACAAGCATAGCGGATTTCACTACGCACCTCTTCTTTTCTGCCATCTATAAAGTATGATGCGACATCTGGCGCCCAAGCGTGAGCCTCAACTCTAAAAGTGGTTTCTATGCTTTCATTGGCAAACCAGCCAACGTGCAATAGGGCTATTTTTTTGTCACTCTTCTCCGCCACGGCTTGTAAGGCCCGATACATTGCTATGGGATTCGCTTTAGCGTGAAAACTTAAACGACCAAAAAACAAAAACACCACCGTGTCTGGTTGAATCTTCAATCCCTTGCGCCATTTCACTTTTAATGCTTGACGTTGCGTCATCGTGGTTGTATCCAATTCAACCCCCAAAGGTAGCACTGGCAATTGCGGCAAGGCCAATCTTAACTTTGTGCCAAATCGCTCTGATAAAAATTCTATATTTCGTTTAAACAGTTGCATCACAGCATCCTGCACCACTTTCGACGTGCAAATCAAAGCATCCCACGGGTAAATAGGCGCGCTCAAATAACTTGCAATCATCTCCATGGTCGGAATCGAGGCTATCGTGTGTGTGATGCCACACAGACTGTAATGATAGCGACCAACTCTTGAACGTTGATTGGCAAAAAGAATCAAATTGGGATCGGGAACATACAAGCAGCCTGATTGTTTTAATTGAGCAAAATCCAGTACGCCACAGACCTTAACATTGCGATCGATCCATTGTTTATGAGTCTTAAAAAAATGCACAAAAGACCTTGCGTCTTTTTCAGACTTAACCATGCCCACGATCTCATCAAATGGGGCATGGTTCATCCAAGCTTTTAAAAATGCTTCACTAGCCGCATTGCGACCCATGAGTTTCTTGGCTGAAGTACTATAATCTAAAGATTGATAGTAGACAATCGCGTTTCCTTTCTGACTCACTTCAGCCATTGGCTCTCAATTTTTCTTGTCACTTCATTTGAAAATTTCCGAACCTTTAACTCCAGTCGCATGTCACCCCAACCATTTTTACTCCAGCGCTCAACGGCTAAGGCCACCTCGTTGACCCCCTCTTTACAACCTTGCGGAGGCTCTTCTCCAAAATCACGGTAAATCCCCGGATAAGTCAAACGATAGCAAATCGTTGCACCGCCGGTATGTGCGACTTTGAGTTTTGCGTCTTTAATAAATTTCCACATCACTCGATCGCAAATGGCGTGAAAATCATTTGGAATATAAAACCAATGAGCTGCAATTTTTAAACCATTTCTCGTGAAGAACATGCAATTGGTATCCGCAAAATTTTCGGCATCGGAATTTAAACACTCGCCCAATAAAGTACGATCTGGTCTACAAAAATAGCGGTAGGAGGACACAAAATCAGCTTTGTTTTCATCAGCGCATTTGATCAGTGACTCAATGTGATTTTTTAAAAACCAATTGTCTGCATCTAAAAATGCAATCGCGTCATAACCGCCCCCAATCGCATCGACGGCGCCAATACTTTTAGCAGTATCGCCATAGTCGCCATGAGCGTAAGGTAAAACAATATGCCGAACCGCCCAACGGTCGACCTCAGGGTTAGGGTGCCCATCAGCGACCATGATATGAGTGCAATCGACACTTTGTTTCATCACCGACTCATGGCAAAGTCTCAAATAATCAAGCGACTCTTTGTAATAAGGGGTGACTACAGCTACTTTCATCGCTATGGATAATATAAAAGCTTCTTAAAGCTCCAGCACTATGATTTCTAACAGGTTTGATGGAAGTTGTTCAAAAATATACTCAAAAAATGAGATTAAATCCTACTCTAGTTTACAAAAAGATCTTTTTCAAGAGTTTACCGTAAGTAAATGAAAGTTTTATTTCTTCATCCCAATATGCCCGGACAATATAAACACATTGTTCGGGCCTTAGCGCAAAATCCAAAAAATGAAATAGTTTTTCTCACCAAACCCACCCATGTAACCATTCAAGGCGTGACTAAAGTTGAGTACAAAGTCACTCGCCAGCCACAACCAGAAACCCATCGCTACCTTCTAAGTATGGAAAGGGCCATTTACCAAGCCCAAGAGGTTTGGCGCGTTTGCAAACAATTACGACTAAAAGGCTTTGAGCCCGATGTGCTCTGCGCCCATCCTGGTTGGGGCGACACGCTGTTTCTACGCGATTTCTATCCAAAAATCCCCTTCCTCTACTACATGGAATTTTACTACCATGCCTTTGGAGCAGATAGCAATTTTCTAAATCAAGGCGACAGCAACGATGATGAGGTTGCTCAAATTCGCATTAGAAATAGTTTGCATTTAATGAATCTCGAAGCCTGCAATCACGCCATCACTCCGACTCATTTTCAGGCCATTCAGCATCCCAAAGAGTTTTTATCTAAATTCTCAATTTTACACGAAGGGATCGATACCGAATTGATTAAACCCAGCCCGCGTACAGAACTCAAACTTCCCAATCGTGTGGTCATACCCTCCTCAACACCACTGATCACTTATGTGACTCGAAACATTGAGCCCTATCGTGGCTTTCCAACCTTCATTCGTGCCGTAGTAGAAATGCAAAAACACCACCCCACTTTGCAGGTGGTCGTCATTGGGGGCGAAAGCAATGGTTACGGGAAGGCAGCACCTAAAGGCAGCAGTCACAAAGCCATGGCGATGGAAGGTTTGGATTTAGATCATTCGCGTTTACATTTTTTAGGCAAAGTTCCCTACCCGACTTATTTAGAAGTTTTAAAAGCCTCCTCCTTGCACATTTATTTAACCGTTCCCTTTGTCCTTTCATGGTCGCTTATGGAAGCCATGGCCTCAGGTTGTTGCATCATCGGCTCCGATACCGAACCCGTACGAGAGGTCATACAAAATGGCCAAAATGGCATGCTCTGCAACTTTTTCGATTTCAAAAAATTGGCAGATACCGCTTTGATGCTATTAAAAGACCCAGCCCTTTGCCAAAAACTTAGAGCTAATGCCAGAGACACCATCGTAAAGCACTATGCTCTCAAAGACCTCTTGCCTTTACATCTCGATTTGATCAAGACCTTGTCTTCAAACAAGGACCCTAAAAAATTGCTTAAAAAAATTGAAACTCGCTCCAATCAAACTGAACCAAAAGCTTCCTCATGAAAAAAGCTGCCGTTCAACTTCAAAACGTATTGCACCTGTGCGATGTCAATTCAGAATTTAACGCCCTTCCCTCCTTTTTTACAAAAGACTGGAAGGAGATAAAGTGTTCTGAAAGAGCTGAACAAAACCCCGATATCCTTTGTAGTTTGCTCGACTTAAACCTGCTTGGCGATGCTAACTTCGACGCCATTTGGATGCCAAGTGGCCTCAACACCATTCACCCCATGAAATTGCAAGCCTTTCTCAAAAGCCTTTTCAAATTGCTCAAGAAAAATGGTTTTTTGTGTCTCATCACCCCCAACATAAAAGAATTGGCGCGACTGATTTATCAAACAGCCTGGAACGAACCAATTCAAAATTTAAAACAAAAACTAAGCCCCAAAAATCTGCTTTTTAGCCCCAACATTCTGCATGAACAAGCTTATGTCAAAAATGGTTTCACAGCAAAAGATCTAATTGACAGTCTCACCCAAGCGGGTTTTGGAAAACTTGAAATGATCGATCAAGGCCTAACTTTAACAACAAGAGCCTTCAAGGTTCCGCTTGCAAAGAACGAAACATGCCTCGTTAACTTTCAAGAATTCGACCTCAATCAAAAAATACATCAACGCGATTCAATCCATCGCGAACCTACTCTAGCTGTGGTCTATCCACCTAAATCATGAAACATACTTTTATCGCCTTTGTTCTTTTTTTAAATTTGAAAGTTTTAGTTTATTCACAGGAACAAACCTACCAAACCATGGTTGATCTTTGTGCAACCCTATCTGATAAACACCCTAGTGTGCGTTCAGCACAAGCGCTTGTGCGCTCAGCCAAAGACCAAGTGAGTGTTAGCTTAGGCGTCTATTACCCCGACTTGAATCTCAGCATCGACCAAAGCTTCACCAAGTTAGAAAATCACAACAGCACTGACCCCAGTCAGGAACAACGCGATGTCAGCGCTTCCATTTCACAACTCATTTACGACTTTGGAAAGTCCACTATCGACATCAAAATTGCTTTCGAAGAGGTGCGCAGACGCGAGTATGAACTTGAAAGCGCGAAACAAAACATTTTGATAGAAGGGCTTGAAGTTTGTCTCGATTATTCAAACACTTGGCAACAAATCGATTTTGAAGCTCAATCTGCTGATAATTTCAAACGCCAAATGGATCTCGAAGCCACCAAAGTCCAAAAAGGGCAAGGCTACTCCACCGATGTATTGCAAGCCGAAGCACAGTGGTTGGGTGCAAAAAATCGCCAACTCCAACTCGAAGCTGAATTGCAACGGCACAAACACAACTTCGAAGCCTTGTTTGGGACTCAGGTCTCTGTCGATGTCTTGAACGGCGAACTCATTCGCAAAGTCGATTTAGAATTTCCAAGCGAATTTCAAAATGCCTCAAGTTCGAACACTCTTAACACAACTTCGGCAAATTTGAACCTTGAAGTTCTAACTCATGCAAACTCTGCCCTAAAACTCAATACCACAAATCCTATCAGCTCCTTGATCCACCAAAACCCTCTGCTTTTGAGTTTAAAAACCGCCATTGAAATTCAGCATTTAAGACGCTCTGCCCTAAAACGCAATCGTTTCAGCCCTCAACTTTCAAGTGTGCTCGCAAGCGAACTCAACCAAACTGACAGTCGCACCAACCCTTTTCAACGTGAAACCTCTGCCTCACTTCAGTTGAACTTTCCCTTCAATTTAGGTTTCACTTCACTTGATGAGATCTCTGCACTTTCTGAGCGCATCTACAGCTTGCAACAAGATTACGAAAATGAACAACGCAATTTACTCAAAGCCCTTAAAGATCACCTCGTGAATTGGAATGTCGCGCTCCAAAGTCGCGCCTTACTCGAACGCCAAGTGTTAATTTCACGTAAGTTTCTAGATGGCGCAGAGAAAGAGCGCACCATGGGAAGGCGCTCATTGATTGATGTTATCAACGGTGAACTCATACTCATTCGAGCTAAATCCAGCTTGGAACAAGCTGAAATTCAAGCCCTAAGATCTTATTTTCGATACCTGTCTACTATCGGAATCTTGTCGCCTAGCAAACTGTAATAAAACTCACACTTAATCCCTCGTTTGACGACTCGGAATCCCGTTAAGACTAACAAAAAGGTGAACCAATATGACGTTGATTAAACTTCTATCTTTTTTAGCTCCTCTAACCATCGCATTTTGTGCCTATAGCACAGACTCAGATGGTGGCATGGCCCAGTTTTACATAAACTTCAAAACCAAGCTCGAAACTGAATCCAAAATGATGGATAAGAAGTTTTTCAAAAAAATTTTTGAAAAAGAAAACATCACAAAACTCTTTGAGCAAGTGTTAGAAGAAGAACACACCTTGGTCCCACAAGCTATCATCTCCAAAAAAGTTCGCGCCCTCTCAATTTACCCAAACGAAAATTTTGTTGAACTCGATAAAAAAATCGATCTCATCAAGCACCTCTCAAAGAAACCCGTTGACTTTTTCAACACTCCAACCGCAGGTGGTCCAATGGCAACTTGGCAAAGCCTGATCGACATGAACGAACCTTTTCGCTCATTTAACAATGAACAACAATTAGAGCTCTTGATGCTGTGGCGTGAACTGTTTAGGCAAAAAGTTCAAGATTATGTGGCTTATCGAGCTGGTTTAAAACCAACTTATGGAGTGAGTTTAACTTCACTCAGTGCTTATGATTCAAACGTCAACCGCGCCCCAGACGACAATTCAGCTCCAATCGATTTATCAGGTAAAGACGACATTCAACAGACCTTTGTTTTCTCATTTGATTGGAAACCGCTCATCAACAACAAAGCTTTTTCCAAAAACTGGGAATTCAACCAAAATATCAATATGGTCTATTTATCGCAAGTGGCCCACAAAGAAAATGAAATGGCGATCATCAATTTAGAGCCCAAAATAACTCGAAAGTTGCGCGGTTGGCTAACAAATGCTTCTTTGTCTTATCGTTATCACAATTTTTATTTCGACACCAACACCAACGCCGCCGATCCAGACAATGCTTACGAAACTCGTCATGTGCAATCCTTTTTTGATTCACACCGTTTAAAATTGGATTTAACTTCCAAACTTTACGGTGGATTTAGCTTCATCTCCTCACAAAAATCAGCTTTTAAACTGAGCTACGAATCGAGAAGTTACACTGACCCTACTCTTGTCGGACAAAATTCAGATGCTTATGTCATTGGAGTAGCCCAAAGCTTTTTTTATGGTTCAAAAAGCAATTCAATTGTTTTCTCTTTAGATTATTCAGATTACACAACCGATCGTCAAATAGACAAAGATTTTTATTATTTTCTCCCCAGCCTTGCTTGCAGCCAAAACTATGACATGGGTTGGAAGTTTCCAATTAAATTCAATCAGAGCGTGTCTTATCGATACAAACAATGGGACGATTATCTTCCTACCGGTTCTAGAACCGAAGAGCTCACTACGATCAATCTAGGCATGTCCTCTCAACTTTGTAAACAAGTGCTGGTCATGTTTAATATTAGCGAAACATTTAGTCAAGAAAAAGAAGAATCCATACCTGTTGCTGAAAAAGATGCCGACCAATTCAAAGCTATGCTCGGATTCACATGGTTTCAATAAGGAATAATAGTAACTCTATGACCTACAGAACTTATCTCATTTCCATCGTTTTGCTTCTATTGGGAAGCAGTCATCTCTTTGCCGAACATAAATTTAAAGTCACTCAAGTTTCAGGCGATGTCACCTTCAGAGCTTACAAGTCATTTAAAAATGAACCCGTACAAGTGGGCGACGAACTCGATGCCCAAAGCAAGGTTGCCTTAAAAGATGGAGATTCTCTCGAAGTTAAAACTCCAATGGGAGATGTCCTATCTTTCAAAGATAAAACCTTCGCCACGCTCTCTAAACTCACTGGAGTGGGCGAAGACAAACAAATCGAAGTCAACATGCCCTTGGGGAAAATCAATTGCGATGTTCAAAAACTCAGCAAGGAGTCTTCTTTTCAAATTAGAACCCCTTCGGCGGTTGCAGGTGTTCGCGGCACAAAATTTGGCGTAGAAATCAACCAAAATGGCACCGCAACCATCAATGTCAGTGAAGGTTCAGTTGCTGTAGCACCCTCAACCGGTGGTGGAGCGTCTGTCAGTGTTGGTGCTGGTCAATCTGCTTCTGTAAAAGCAGGTGGGAGTATTAAAGTGGAAACCACCAAAACTGAAGGCAAAGGTGGTGGAAGCACTGGCGGGGGTGGCAAAAGCGATGGCGGAAGCACTGGTGGTGGTGAAAGTGGTGGTGGCGAAGGTGGAGAGAAGGATGCTCCAGAAGTTGAGGTTCCCGATCCACCAGTCGATGTTGACGGTGTAGACGATATTATCGAAGAACTAAGACTCAAATTTATTGAATTCAATGTCAAAAGATAGGCTTAATATGATTCAGTTAAACCAAATTATTCCAATCTTGCTACTGGTTGTTTTTTCAGTAGCATGTGGCGGAGGCGGGGGTGGCTCGAGCTCCTCATCTCAGGATGTTAACTTTCGTTTTGCAGGTGGTAAAACAGGCGATGAGATCTATGTTTATGGATTAGATGGAACCTTTAGTGAACCTTCTCCATTTGTAAACTCTGCCACGTATGGTAGCGATGGAATAGCAAATATCGAATTGGATAGGGGAAATTACCGCGTCAGGCTTAAAACAGTTTCAAACAGCAGCGTTGCCGCTTTTGAAGCTTTAGAATTCATTATTCTCGAAAGCGATTTTGATAGACTCGAACAAGATGGTGGGCTAAACATGGGAGAAATGAATGCTGCGACAACTTACATTTCAGCCAGAGCTTTCGCCTCCATTGAATCGGTGTCCAGTAAACCTAGAGCTGCTGCAGGCAACATCACATCGTATCTTTCCACCTATTTTTCACAACGCGGTTTAACGAGCTTTAGCAATGCAACGCTTACAAATATTGCCAGTTCCACCGCCATGAAAGATGAATTGCTATGGATCAACCTACTCGCTGTCAATTTAAGAAGACTTGAAAGCACCTCTGAAACAGGGGACTGGTCTACTGTTATCAATAGTATTGTAGGAATAGCCGAAGCCTTTGAAGCTGATCCTGACAACATCCCTTCAAGTGTTTATCTCGCTTACACACAGGCGACAAGCTATTTAAGTGACATTGATTCAAGTGCCATTTCTGATGCCTTGCTTGGTGTGAGTGATGAGCAAGAACTCGCAAATATTTTGAACTTAGCTCAATCTTCTAATGCGTCGGATTTTAGCAGTAAATATAGCGCCTATCTTGGGACAGTTGTTGAAGACGACTACGCGCGTTTGGACCTAAGCACTGGAGAGGTCTCTTACTTTGACGACTTAACTTTAACCGTCAGTGACAACAGCGATTTTATCGTGTTCAAAAAAGTTCTAGCCTCAACTAGCCTTTATAGAACTTCTGAAACGGCGACCACTTCCATTTCTTTGAGCGAGTACTATCTTTCCGTTTTTGAAGTGACACAAGCTCAATACGCTAAACGGATGATCACCTTTCAAGCTGATGAAACAAATAATCCCATTACAAGCATTAGTCAAGCAAACGCAATTTTGTACACAGACTCACTAAATAACTTGGAATCTGGTTTGACTTTTAAATTGCCCACAGAAGCTCAATGGGAAACAGCCGCTCGCAACAGCCAAGTCGCTGAAAATGATTTTAGCACTAAAGTTTCTGGCTCGGACAGTTGGATCTGTTTTGACAATAACGGTTTAGACACTGAAGACGAACCCGTTGGCCTCAGCGCGCCTAACGCCTACGGATTTTACGACATGAACGGCAATGTCGCCGAAATGTGTCTAGATAGCTTAACCACTGTCACCTCGGGTCAGCTTAATCCCATTGGATCGACCACAGCCATTGCCATTCGTGGCGGATCCTTTATCAATCCAATTGAATTTTGTACTGTAGGCGCCAAATCAACGGCAAGCACTACAAATACAAACCCCGCAATCGGTTTTCGAGTTGTTTTTACGAAATAAATAGAACAGGCTTAGAACAATGGAAATTCAAACTCAGATCCTAAAGCTAAAAGAAGCTGCTGAAAAAGCTTACCAACAAGTCTTGGCCAAAGGCGGACCTGTTGAACAAGCAAACGCCGCTGCTCACGATGCCTTGGTTCAAACGGCTCAAAACCTTGGCCTATCGCAAGATGTCATTGCCGGCTTAAACCACCTCACGCTTCCTACCTCTGGTGATGTAACCTTTCAACTCGAAGCCTTAGAGACACAACTAAAAACATTGCTCTCTACAGAAAAAGATGGTGAAGATGCTCAAACTGAAAAGTCAGAGGAGCAATTTGTTGTTGGCAGCGGGCTTTTAGACCCTGTCGTCAGTGCAGAACTTTCTCCAAACAACGCTTCAATCGACTCAGATGCTTTAAGCGTTGACTCTCAATTTTCAGAACACCTGCTTTCCGTCGAAACGCTCAGTGAAACCTACCTTTCTAAAACTGCTGCCGTGCGTTCTGCTTCTGAACCTACCAGCAGTGTAGAATCCACTACTGGTGTTTCGGAGACCTTGGCTCCAACCACATCAGATGATTTCGTCAGTTATGAAAATGACACGGGCAATGGCGTCATCGTTGACCTCAGTCTTGGCATTGCATCTGATGGCAAAGGCGGAATAGACAACATCGCCGGATTTGTTAATGTCAAAGGCAGCAACGCTGACGATTATTTAAAAGGGGATGATGCTGGAAACTACATGAGTGGTTTAGGTGGCAATGACACGCTCAGTGGTGGTGATGGCAATGACACCTTGGAAGGAGGCGATGGTGACGACTTTATCCGCGCAGGTAGTGGCGACGACACACTCAGCGGTGGCGCCGGCGACGACACCCTAATTGGCAGCACAGATGGCAACAGCGATATCTCAGGTGGGGCCGGTGATGATTACATTTATTTATACAACGACTATAACTTAAACGTCTCAGGCGGTGAAGGCGAAGACACCTTGTCGTTTGATTTTGCGTTTCTCAACAGCACAGAAGGCGTGGCTGTAAATTTGGGAAGCGACGTCACAGGTATCGAAAAATTGATTGGCTCCAAAAATGCCGATTACATCACAGCAGACACTGTTGCCTCA
>Ga0172372_10001392_pt1 | contig 37509 bp, 33 predicted proteins | sample LakKiv5m_2_FD_114544 | JGI IMG/M metagenome (GOLD analysis project Ga0172372, IMG submission 114544) | Freshwater microbial communities from Kabuno Bay, South-Kivu, Congo - kab_092012_9.5m | ecosystem: Environmental > Aquatic > Freshwater > Lake | place: Democratic Republic of the Congo...
ACCCATTTGCGATGGGACGCATCATCCCGATTAGCAACCCCCTCAAAAAGCGCTACGAGACCGTCTACCAGATCTCACTGTCACGCCGTGATGCGGCCCAGATTGCCTTCAAGAACGCTCAGGTGAACTTCGAGCAGGCCCAACAGTCCGAAACAGTAGGGGTGGCTACGGCCGAACAACAGGTCGAGCAGGCTCAACTCGCACTCAATCGCTTGATTGCGCCAACCGGCAAAGACCGCGCCGCCCTCGATGCCGCCCTCGCCACCGCTCAAGCGGCCGTCATCCGCCTCGAAAGCCAGCGAGCTCAGACCCAAGCAGCTGTGGCGCAAGCCGAAGCCGCCCTGACGCTGGCCAAACTCAATCGCGAGCGTGCGGAAATCCGCGCTCCCTTTGCGGGCGTGGTGTCGTTGGTGAGCATTGATGTGGGCGATAGTGCAGCCCCCGCAGGGCGCCCCGTCATCCAACTCATCGACACCGTCAACTTGCGCGTTGAAGTGCAGATTAGTGATGCCGACATTGCCAAAGTGGCCGTCGATCAAGCGGTCACCGTGAGCGTCGACGCGTTGGCAAGCCAGCAATTCACGGGCACGGTGACGTTCGTGTCGCCAGTGGCCACGGTCGTTGGCAACGTGCGCTCGTACACGGTACACATCGTCCTCGACGACACCACCAACCTGCGTGCAGGCATGAGCGCCCGGGTCAACCTCCTCGGCAATTAGACCTCGTCAGGCCTCGTCCAAATGGCCAATCTCAAACGCATATTTCCACCAGTCGCCCCACACACCCTCGACCCAGTCGGGGTGGTGGGGCAGGTGTTGGAGCCACCAGATGTGGTGCGCACGCATGTCACCGTTGCCCCACTCACTGCAATCTACTTGACGCAACGACCGATTCCCACCGTACGGGTATGTCCGCCACCAGTCGCAGTGCGACCATACCGCTTGCCGGTGGCCCCAATCGTAATCACGGCGACTGTTGGGCGCAAAATGCACGTTGCCACACCCAGCCGGCCCAGTGCCCTGCTGGTCGTAGCGACAAAAATCCTGCCACAACTGTGCGGTGCGCGCATCGCGGCGTGACCAGTACGCCAACATCGACTCCATGCGATGCCCGAAATTCTCGAGCATACAGCCCACGTCACGCTCCACATTGAAGCCCATCATGACCATGTTGGCACGCAAATCTGTGATCCGGAGCGCTGGCGCATTACACCAGATGGCCGTCGGTCCAATCATGATGGATTCATATTCACCCGCATAGGGAAACGAAAACACCCATACCTCGTCAAAATCACCGCGGTTGAAGCGGGAGACGAGGTCAAACTGCTGCACCCGTTGTCGATAATCGAGACCGTCAGGTTGATGCATGCGGGCCGCACGCAACCCCTGCAGGTAACGATCACTGTCGTAGCAGAACCCGTCTACTTTCACCGGGAACCACGGCGCATCAATGCGCTCACCAATCTCGTACGCCACCGCACCATGACTCGCCAGCCGGATGTCGGCCTGGTATTGCGTCGCTAACGCATCTGGGTCGTGCCAACCCATCTGCTGGTGCAGTCGCACCCCAGGGGCCACCCACGGGTCGTGCACAATCATCAACACGCGCGGTGTATAACGTGGTAGGGTCATCGGTAGTGTCTTTCTTGCTCACAGCCAGCCGCGATGCCAGCCATCTCATAGCCGTCTTTGCTATTGAAAATACCATAAAACATGGTATAATCATTACGCAGTTCTTTGGATGTGCTTGCGATAATTTGGATTTTCTTCATCTCAGTGTACCTTTTTTCACCTCCTCCGTATGCCTCTGAGCCACGTATACGGCATCCTCGGCTCGCGCACACCCTGCGTGTGCACCGCCTAATGACACCGATGACACACATGCACTTCTACAGATATTACGCTGATACGCGCCACCGCATCATTTCCATCGCATAACGTTATTTCATTGTTTTTAAGGAGTTTGGAGTGCCACGCATTCGTAGCAAATTATCCACTGCAACCAACCCCGCACCAGATGCGCCTCCCGCCAATGCCGTTGCATCGGCCGATGTCGAATACGAGACTCCCAAAGTCGAGGCAGTGCGCACCATTCCTGTGCCCACCCAGGGGACGTTGCCCATCGACCCCCGCCCCAGCCTGCCCGTAGAATTCGAAGGGCTCACCATCCAAGAGCTCCGCGAAATGGCCCGCATGAGCGGCATCACGGTCACACAACACCTCAAAAAACAAGACATCATCAATTTGTTGCTCCAAACCCCACCGTCCGCCGAAGACACGTCAGCAGTCAACCTCACCAGTGAGGGTGTGCTCGAAATCGTTTCTGATGGTTATGGCTTCTTGCGGGGCGAGCGCATGCTCGAGAGCCCCAATGACGTCTATGTGTCGCAATCGCAAATTCGCCGTTTTGCGTTGCGCACCGGTGACAAAATCGTTGGGCAAGTGCGCCCCCCCAAAGACAACGAACGCTTCTTGTCGTTGTTGCGCGTGGAATTCATCAACGGCATGGATCCCGACACCGCACGCAAGCGCCCTGCGGCCGATCAGCTGACTCCCATCTTCCCCAACGAGCAACTCAAACTCGAAACCGAACAACACATTTTGTCGACCCGCCTCGTGGATTTGGTCGCACCCGTCGGTCGTGGCCAGCGTGGTCTCATCGTGTCACCACCCAAGGCCGGTAAAACGTTGTTGCTCAAATCCATTGCCAACGGCATTACCGTCAATCACCCCGACGTGCATCTGATGGTGCTCCTCATCGGCGAACGCCCCGAAGAAGTCACCGACATGCGGCGCTCCGTGCAGGGTGAAGTCATTTCGAGCACCTTCGATGAGCCGGTGCGCGACCACGTGAAGGTCGCCGAAATGACCCTTGAGCGGGCTAAACGCCTCGTCGAAATCGGCCGCGACGTGGTCATCTTGATGGACTCTATTACGCGCCTCGCCCGCGCCTACAACCTCGAGATTCCGCCGAGCGGCCGCACGCTGTCTGGTGGTATTGACCCCATTGCTCTCTATCCGCCCAAGCGCTTCTTTGGGGCAGCCCGCAACATCGAAAACGGCGGCTCGCTGACCATCATCGCAACCTGCTTGGTCGATACCGGCAGCCGCATGGACGACGTCATCTACGAAGAATTCAAGGGCACCGGCAACATGGAGCTCCATCTTGACCGCAAATTGGCCGAAAAGCGCGTCTTCCCAGCCATCGACATCACCCGCAGTGGCACACGCCGCGAAGAGCTCTTGCTGGGGACCGAGGTCATCAAGCAGGTCTGGACCATGCGCCGCATGGTTACCATGCTCGGTGAAAACGAAGGCACGGAGCTCGTGTTGGCACGCATGACCAAAACACGCACCAACGTTGATTTCTTGGCGTCACTCTCCAAACCCAGCTAAGTACCGTGCAACTTCCCCCCGCAGTGTGTCGTCTAGCAAACACACAACGGGGGGAGTTTTTTGTGGCCTGCGAAAAATGCTACAATATCCCCAACATCCAGAGAGGTCGTGGTTATGTCGTCGTTGCTCGCAAAATTTGAAGCATTCATGGAACAAATCATCGAGGCATCGGTGGCGCGGTTCTTCAAGAGCCCGCTCGACACGTCCACGCTGTCACGCCGCCTCGAGCGCACCATGGAGGCCAATCAGACCATTGAGGGGAATCGCATTCGCGTACCGCATACCTACTACACCTACTTGAATCCCGCTGAATACGCCTCGTATCGCCAACGCCAAACCCGCGTCGAACGCGAGCTGACCAGCTACCTGTTCCAACTTGCCCAAAGTCGTGGGTTTTATACCAGTCAAAACCTCGCCGTCTTTTTGCGCTCGGATGCAGCCGTACAACCGGCCTCCATTCGCATTGACGTTGAAACAACCGTCAACGGGGCGAGCGATGTCACCGCTGGTGCTCCCGTGATAGGCGGAGGCACGGTCGACCTCGACGAACAGCGCCGTACCGTCATTCATACCGCCCCAGAGCACTACAACCCGCAAGCACGCTACGTCGTTGAGGTGCGCATCAACGACACCACCCAGATTATCCCCATCAAAACCACCGAAGTCACCGTGGGACGTGGTCCCGGCAACAACATCATCCTGCCCGACCACCAAGTGTCACGCAATCATGCCCGTATCCACTACGGATTACGCCATTTTCGTATTACCGACCTCGCATCACGCAACGGCACCTATGTCGGTGACCGACGCATCGTCAACGACACCGTCAGCCTCGACGATAATACCGTGGTGACCATCGGCAGTTATACCATCAAAGTACGGAAGTACACCCATGAATGAAATCGTCAATGCGTCTCTTGAATTCATCATCTGGTTACTCCGACTCGCACTCGTGGGGGTAATCTACCTCTTCATTTGGCGTATTTTTCGCACCATGATTCGTGGCGACCAAAACAAAACCAACATGGTCGGCACTGACTTCTTTCTCATTTTGCACAAACCGGGCACCACCATGTTGTCACGCAACAAAGTCTTTGAGCTCTACGACAACACCACCATTGGCCGGAGTAGCGATTGTTCGATTGTGCTCAACGACCTGCTCATTTCGGATAAGCACTGCCAGATAATGCGCATCGGTGATATCTGGCGCATTCGTGATCTCGGCAGCACCAACAAGACCTATCTCAACGGCCTGCAAATCATCAGCCAAGCCGAAATCACCGACGGTGACATCATCTCGTTGGGGCGAGTCGAACTGCGCATGCGTGATGTCACAAAGGAAGAGCATGAATAACCTGCCCGACCTCTACCCCATCCGGCTCACACGCCGCCTCGAAAGCCGACTCTGGGGAGGACAACAGCTCGCAGATTGGTTGGGGATCAACGATGCACCGGCGCAGCTCGCCGAAAGCTGGGAAATTTATGTCGATAACACGATTAGCAACGGCGCTTACGCCGGCCAGACCCTGCGCCAACTTGTCGCTCACCACGGCGCCGCAGTGGTGGGCAAACGGTCTTTTCAGCGCTACGGGGGCGATTTCCCGCTCCTCGCCAAATTCATCGACGCCGGGCAGCCGTTGTCGGTGCAAGTCCATCCTGATGACGCCTATGCGCACCAATACGAGGCTGCAACCGGCTTTCATGGCAAAACCGAAGCCTGGCACATCATCGCCACTCAGGGTGACTGCGACATCATACACGGTTTCAACCGCCCGCTGAGTCGCACCGCCTATGCCGAAGCAATTGCCGACGGCACGCTTGAGGCCCTGCTCCACCGCACACCCGTGCGCGCCGGCGACACCGTGTATGTGCCAGCCGGCACCGTACACGCTATCAATGCGGGCATCGTGTTGTTCGAAATCCAGCAGACCTCCGACCTCACCTACCGCGTCTACGATTACCAACGCCGCGATGCCCATGGCAACCTGCGTGAGCTCCATATCCCGCAAGCCATCGCCGTGTCGCACCTCGACGTGAGCCCCACCGTTGTGGTGCCCCCGACTCCCGTTGCCCCCGGAGTCACCGAGTTGGTGCGATCGGATTTTTTTGTGATGGAGCGCATCACGGGCACGCACACAATGACATGGGCGCACCCCGCTGATTCACCCCATCTCATCACCGTACTTGCTGGCACATTGACAATGACCCATGCTGGTCACAGCGAAACACTGACTCGTGGACAGAGCATCGTCATCCCGGCCGCTCTCCAGCAGCTCCAGATTACTCCGCAACCCGCGGCGACGTGGCTCCACTGCTGGGTGCCGGAAGCGTAGGCATGCTGGCGAGCATGTTGCTGCCACCAGCCCGAATGCGCGCCGTCTCTTGGCGCAGTGTCGTCAACGTGTGCTCCGCCGTATCGAGGCGCGCAACTTCGGCGGCCACAAGGCGCGCATAGGGCGCCACCGCATCCCGCATACGCCCAATCATGCGCGTGAGTTCTTGCTCAAACTGACGATCAATGGCGGCCACCAGCTGGAGTCGCACATCAGCAAGTCGTTCTCTAAGCTGTCGTTTGAGGGCGGCACGCCGATTGGGGATGATATACAGGCCTCCAAGCGCAATCACACTGGCGGCGATGACCCCCGTGGTGTCGAAGATGGCCCCTTTCAACAACGTCGCAATCAACGCCCCAACGCCCACGGCGCCCACCTGCACGACTGCCGTGGCGGCAACAGCACTCCGGAGCTCACTGGCCACATGCGCGGCCTCCACGCTCCGGTCATACCCGGCCACGATATCGCCAGCAGTTGCAACGATGTCACGAATCAAGGCCTGCCGGTTGTAGGCAAACGGCACGGCGCCGTCACCGAGCAACTGGTCACTCGGTTTGGTGTGGCGGCGCAAATAATCGCCCACCCCTTGCCACACCTGCAAATTACGCTCAATCATCCAATCAACGAGCTCCTGCGAACGCGTCTCAATGGTCGCAGCCAAATCAGCGGCCACTTCTTGCTCGAAGGCGTGTTGCAGGGCATCACCACGCATCAGCCGATGCAAGTTGAGGATGCGAATGTGCTCGTCAAAAAACGCCAACCCGCGCAATTCGGCTTCACTGATGGCCTGAACCAGACCAGCACGATGCCCGGCCACATCGCGACGCATGTCGGTGGCAAATTGTTGAATTTGTGCCTCGAGGTGCGCCACCGTCTGCACATCGGTGCTCACTGCCCGCCGTTGTTCCACGATGCTCTGTGCGAGCACCTGATGCGCCTGATCGGCCACTCCCAAGGGCGACTCTAATTTGATGCGCAAACGCGTCTGATCGTCGAGACGATCGCCCAAAAACGCCCGCAACGCCGGCATTCCCGAATGCGGAGCGGTCTCGGTTTGCCGAGCGAGACGCGCCGATAGGGGCATGATTTCGGGCACCGCCCCAAAGACCATGCGGGCTTGATCGGCCACAAAGTCCAGCACTGCAACCCGTTCGTGGTCATTCAAAAGGTCGATTTTGTTGACCACGATGACCACGTTGCGTTGCCACTCGTTGAGCATCACCAAGAACGTGCGCTCTGTTTCACTAAACGGCCGATCCGCTGACGTGATAAAGAGCACCACATCGGCCCGGGGGACAATCTCGCGCGTCAACACCTCGTGGTGTCGCATGACCGCATTCGTGCCCGGAGTATCCACAATCGACAGGCGCTGGAGCAACGGCACCGGCAAAGCACGCACCACGTACCCAGCCTGCTCAATCAGTGCCAGAGCCTCGGGTGCGTAGCGGAGCACCGTCACCGCATCCGTGGTTGGCGTCGCGCCTTCGGCCATCACCTCGCTCCCGAGTAGCGCATTGATGAGGCTTGATTTGCCCGCATTAAACTCCCCTGCAATCACCACCAAGAAGGGGTCGGTCAAATGCTCGCGCGTTTTGAGCACCACGTTGCGCTCAACAATTTCGTGCGGTTGCGCAAACACGTCGGCAAAGAGCTCCCCGGTAGCATCAAGCAGGGCCTGTGTGCGGATACGCAGGTGATTGAGCTCAGCGTGCCATGATGCGGTCATTCTTTACACTCCTAAAAAGCGCACAAACCAAGCAATGGTGCGGTGCATATGATCGATTTGGTGGGAGGGCTCACCACTACGGGTCAGCTCGTGCCCTTCACGTGGGTAGCGCACCAGTTCCACCGTACGACCAAGACGACGGAGCATCGTATAAAGTTGCTCTGCCTCGCCGATGGGCACTCGGAAATCCAGCTCACTGTGCAGGATGAGGAGCGGAGCGTGCATATCCGCTACGGCTGCAATGGGCGAGGCCTGCCACAATTGAGCGGCGTGTTGCCACGGCGTCATTTCAAACGAGTACTCGACGAGCTCATAGGCGTCACTCATGCTATGCTCGGTAATCAGGTTGTACACGCCACGCGCCGACACCGCGGCCGCAAAACGCGGACTATGCCCGATCAACCACGTGGTCATGAACCCGCCGTACGAACCACCGGTCACGCCGATGCGGTGTGGATCAATGGGGTGACCCTGCGCAAGGACCGCATCGATGCCCGCTTCGAAGTCGCCTTGATCGGCGTGTCCCCAACGTGCCTTGGTGGCAGCCTGCCACTCCAAGCCGTAGCCCTCAGAGCCACGTGGATTACAAAAAAACACGTACATGCCAGCAGAAGCAGTGGCCTGCCATTCGAGCCACATACTACGGGTCCCGGGGCTCCACATGGCGTGTGGGCCCCCGTGAATGTGGAGCACCAAACCGTACTGCTTGCCCGGCTCGACCTGCGGTGGCGCCAACAACCAGCCCTGCACCATCTTGCCGTCTGGCGCCTCATACCACATTTCTTGGAAGGGCACCGTGCTCCGCTGGTTGGCCAGCGTGCTCGTCAACGCAGTCAGCGCCTGCACGCCGTTGGCGTCAGCCACGTATAATTCACTCGGCGATGCGGGGCCGCCTTGCGTATAGGCCACCCGACCATCGTGTGCCACCGAGAATTCGTCGATGACCATGCCCATGCCAGTGGTCGGCGTTGCCACGTTCATCACCTGCGCACCGTGCAACCCCATCAGTTGCAGATTGCCTTGCCCTTGCCACTCCGCCACGTAGGCAATCCCGCTACTGTCAGGGAGCCATTGCCAATTCCCAATGGTAATCTCGCTGAGATCACACGGCGACCACGACGCGCTCTCATCGAGTGGACGCTTTAGCAAAAAGGCCCCGCCATAAAAAGGCCGATTGGCGATTTGTGCAATCGCGGCCATCCAGCGTCCATCGGGCGAAATTTGTGGTGCTCCCCCAATCGACCAGTAGTCATCGGCCCATATTTCGACCGTGCTGACGTCGGCCAAGGTGATTTTGGCAATTCCTCGCCCTACGAAGTAGTGCGTTGCTGCGGGGTCGATTTTGGCCAGCGCATAGAGCGTCTGCCCGTCAGGTCCCCAACACGGGGTGCCATAATCGCGGGCATCGGCAGTCACACGTTTGAGGGAGCTCCGCCCTTGGGCCACGTCGACCACGTACAAATGCCCACGTCGCCCTTCGATGTAGTCGGTACCCGTACGAAAGGGGAGTTCGTTGATGACCCGTGGATCAATGCGGAGCGCATCTGTGTGTTTTTTGAGGGCCTGTTGTTGCTCGGCCTCAAAGGCGTTGGCGGGCGCCGTGGTTGGAGTATTTTCTGCATCCAAATCACTTGGGAGCGGGTAACTGACCAAGGCAATCCGACTCCCGTCAGGGCTCCATGCGAAACCGCCGACACCGGCCGGCACACTTGCCAACAACTCGGCTTCGCCGCCATCCGCCGCAATCAGGTAGAGTTGGGCGCCATCACCACCACGACTCGACACAAAGGCAATATGGCGGCCATCGGGGCTCCACTGCGGCATGCGGTCACTCGCAGTGCCCGCACTAAAGCGGCGTGGAGCTTCGGCGCCCCGCCGACACCAGATACTGCGCCGGAAGGAGTTTTTGACACGATCGGGCGTGACCCGCACGTACAACAACGTCGTACCATCGGGACTCCACGCGGGTTGCTCCACGTATTCGATTTGATGGACGTCGGCTGGGGTCCACGGGGGCAGAGTAGTCGTCATCGCAATGCTCATTTCGTTCCAAATACGGCTTCGTCACTTTACGTTCATCATAGCACGACAAAAAGGAGGTGTATGTGGGCACATACACCTCCTCTGCGTTTGTTTGCGGATACGGAGCGGCGTTTAGTGGGCCGCAGTCCCGTCTTGCCAGCCGGCCACATCAAATGTTTGAGCGGACACGCGCAAACTGCGGAGCTGATCGTCGCTGACGGCGCTTTCACCACGGTAGTGCTGAATGTCGTTGTGGAGGTCGTAGTTGTAGCGCTGGATGACCCATCGGCCATGCGCCCCTTGGCGCAACACATCAAACAACCAGACCTGCAGGTAGTCGTCGTAGGTGGCAGCCACCAACCAGACCAACTCGCCACGACGCAACGTGGCGGCTAGGCGCCGCAGACCGTCTACACGGGCACTACTCGAAGAACGAACCGGAAGAGTGGTCATGATATGCAATCTCCTCGCACACGAACAATCAATGTTGCTTCATTGCGCCTATTATACTCGCTTTTCACATGCTCGGTGTCAGGGGTGTGCTGGGTGTACAAACAGACCGAAACACTCTATAATGGGAGCGGATTCCCTACAAGGGCGCGTGCCGTTGCGAGGCTCCCACCTGCGGTCGCCCGCCTTGGGTTGCTCGCATATTCCCACGCGCATCGAGAGATATTATGCGTATCACGCTCCTCGGCACCGGCACATCCACCGGTGTGCCCATGATTGGCTGTGAATGCCCGGTCTGCACTTCTGCTGACCCTCGAGACCGCCGCATGCGCACCTCTGCACTCATCGAAACCCCCAATGGCAACATATTGATTGACGCTGGCCCCGACATGCGAACGCAATTGTTGGCGGCACAAGTGTACTCGCTCCACGGCGTATTGCTGACTCACGAGCATCAAGACCATATTGGCGGACTCGACGATCTACGCCCACTCAACTACCGCATGCAAGCGGCGATTCCGCTCTACGGGCTCGAACGCACCCTCAACGCAATCAAGCACCGCTTTCACTATGCATTCGGCAACGACAGCGGCGGTTCTTCGCGCCCCAACCTCAATTTGGTCGCCATTGAGCCATTCAAGGCAATTCGCGTGGCCGGGTTGCACATCATCCCGCTGCCCGTGCAACATGGGCGCATGAGCATTGTCGGCTACCGCATCGGGGATTTCGGCTATATTACGGACGCGAGCACGCTCAGTGAGGCAACGTGTGAAGCGTTATACGGCGTCAAAACACTGGTCATCAATGCGCTCCGTCACGACCCGCACCCGATGCACTTGTCGTTCGATCAGGCGCTCGATTATGTGAACCAAATTGCGCCACAGCGTGCATTTTTTGTGCATCTCAGCCACGATATCACCCACGCCGCCCTCGCGCCCACGTTACCAGCGCATGTACGCCCTGGGTACGACGGGCTCCAGTTTGAGGTTGATGCATGAATATCGTGATTGATGCGCGTCTCAACGCCTACCGCAACGGTGGCATCCCTGCCTATACACGCCAACTCAGCACTGCGTTGGCCCAGATTGCACCACAGCACCATTTCACGCTTCTGCAACACCGCCGCCAACCAGAGCGCATCGTAAGTGCACCCAACGTGAGTCGGCGCGTGATATACACGCCCCCACATCACCGCTTTGAGCAATGGGTGTTACCGATCGAAATCGCTGCCACGCAACCAAGCGTTGCGTTGTTTCCTGATTTTGTGGCGCCACTGCGACGCACCTTCCCGGCGGTGGTAACCATCCACGATTTGGCGTTTTTGCACTTCGACGACTTGCTCGACGACGCTGCACGCGCCTACTACGGTCAAGTAGGTGCCAGTGCGCAACGTGCTGACGGCGTCATTGCGGTCTCTCAGTCGACCAAAGCCGACATCATGCACTTTTTTGGTATCGCCGCTGAGCGCATTCATGTCATCTACGAAGCCGCGCACCCACAGTTCACCCCTTTGCCGCAAGTAGCGCACGAACGCCGACGCATCAACCAACACGACATCACCGCCCAAGCCTACGTACTCTTCGTGAGCACCATTGAGCCGCGCAAAAACATCCCGGTATTGCTCCAAGCGCTACGCATCTGTCGCGATCGTCATCCCCACCGCAACTACCACCTCGTGTTGGCGGGAGCCCGCGGCTGGCGCGAAACGCCCATTTTGGCGCTGATCGATCAACTCCGCCTCCACGAGGCGGTCACACTGCTCGGCGCCGTCAACGATGCCGATTTACACTGGCTCTACGCCAACAGCCGCATCTACGTGAATCCGTCGCGCTACGAAGGTTTCGGCCTGCCACTCATCGAGGCACTCGCCTGCGGAGCTCCTGCGTTGGCCAGCGATAGTTCGAGTTTGCCCGAAGTCGGCGGCGATGCCTGCATGTACCTGCCCGTCGATGACCCGGGTGCCTGGGCCGACATGATCGAGACGGTGTGGGCCGATGAGCACTTGCGCCAGCAAATGGCCGCCCGTGGCCCACGCCAAGCCGCCAACTTTAGCTGGCAACGATGTGCCGAACAAACCCTCGAGCTCCTGCAAACGGTCAGTCTGCCCAGATAACTGAGGTGCTCTATTCATGCCCACATGCGAAAGAAGGTTGCCATGACTCCTGCGCTTGTCGACACCACCTGGCTACGTACACACCTCAATAGCGCAGAGGTGGTCGTAGTGGACACACGCTGGTACCTCACGAATCCCGCCCAAGGCGAGCAAGAGTACGCCCAACAGCACATTGCTGGGGCGGTCTACCTTTCCATTGAGCACGATTTGTCAGCCGCCGCCTGGGATGGTCCTGGTCGCCACCCACTGCCCAAACCCGAGCTCTTTTGTGCGGCCCTCGGACGCGTCGGCATCCACAATCAGAGTCACGTGGTCATCTACGACAGTGCGGGTGGCTCCATTGCAACACGGCTGTGGTGGATGCTCCGTTACTACGGGCATGAGCGCGTTTCCATTCTTGACGGTGGTTGGCAAGCGTGGCAGGCAGCTGGTGGCGCCACTGCGAGTGGCGTTGCCACCCCCACGCCGGCCACCTTTGTGGGCACACCGCGCACCGACATGACGGTTGACGCCGATCAGGTCGATCAATTGCGCACAAATCCACAGGTGTTACTCCTCGATGCGCGGGCGCACGAGCGCTACACCGGGGCGGTCGAGCCCTTTGGACCACGCGCCGGGCACATCCCCGGGGCGCAGTCGGCACCCTTTGCGGGGAACCTTACCGCCGATGGTCTGCTCAAAAGCCCCGCCGAATTGCACGCGCGCTACCACGAACTCGGCGCCACCGCCGCCGACCAAATCGTCTGTTATTGTGGCTCTGGCGTGACCGCCACCCATGACATTTTTGCGCTCCACTTGGCGGGCTACCAAGCCCTACTCTACCCGGGCTCATGGAGCGACTGGAGCAGTCAAACTGAGCGCCCCATTGCCACCGGCGACCACCCGCTGGGCACGGATACGCAGATTTCGTAGTCCCCGTTGGCTCTTCATTGCATGCGAGGTTCATCAGCACCATGATCGACAGTCAGCGCATCTTGTTAGGCATCCTGATTAGTAGCGCCATTGGTGCCATCGCCTATCGGCGTGGCTCGTTGAGCCGTAGCGGCTGGCTCGGCGCCATCATCACCGGGACGATTATTTTCGGCGCCGGTGGTTGGGCCCACGGCATCACCTTGGTCTTCTTTTTCGTGAGCTCCACGCTTTTGTCACGGTGGCGCACCGCCTACAAAGCCACACTAGAACGCCAGGTGTTTGAAAAAGGCTCGCAACGCGACATTTGGCAGGCACTCGCCAATGCAGGCGTAGCGGCCACCGGCTGCGTACTCCTCGTGGTCGTGCCCGCGGATGCGCTCATCTGGCACATGCTCTTTGCTGGTGCCATGGCAACTGTCGCCGCCGATACATGGGCCACGGAGCTCGGCGTATTAGCGAAAACGCCCCCCCGCCTGATTACAACGTGGCACGCCGTACCGCGTGGCACATCGGGAGCAATCAGCGTGGCGGGCACACTGGCCACGGCCGCCGGAGCACTTGCCACCAGTGCCGTGTTTTGGGGGTGCTTGGCGGTGTTCACCGACACTCCCCTCACCACATCGCTCGGTCTGGCCGTTGCCGTGGCTGGCGGTGCGGGCATCATCGGGAGCCTCAGCGACAGTCTGCTAGGTGCCACCGTACAACGTAGTTTCACCACGCCCAACGGTCCCAGCGAACGCGCCCATGCGCCTGACGGCACCCCCTACCCGCTCCGTAGCGGCTGGATGTGGGTGAACAACGACGTCGTTAATGCGGCGAGTTCGGCCTGTGGTGCGCTAGTGGGGGCGGGGTGCTGGTGGCTACTGTTCCGGTGATTCGCTCGCATCACTCGAGCGAGTCACCGGCTCGAGCGTGATAGGGCCAAACAATTCGGTTTGGTTGGCGACCACGGCCCGACGCTTGACCATCTCGAGCACCGCCCACAACGACACCACGACTTCGACCCGACTCCGCCGCCCGGGTGCTGGCAGCAAATCGGTGAACCGGAGTTGGGTCAGTCGTTGCAGTCGATCGTGGATGGTGGCCACCACATCGCCCACCGTGAGGATTTTGGGGGCGGGCACAGGAATTGTCGGGGCCGGCACATCAACGAGTTGCATGCGCAACTGCCACGCTCCCAACAGTTCTGCGAGGCTCATTTCGAGTGGCATGGCCGCCACCGAAGCCGCCGGCAGAGTCGGCGGTTTCGCAAAGCTCTGCCATCCATTTGCCTCACGTTGGCGTAGCCATTCGGCCGCCGCCTTGTAGTGCTGGTATTCTTTGAGTTGCCGCACAAGATCAACGCTTTCGTCTGGCTCGTCGGCCGTGCTCGGCGTTACCGGCAACAAAGCCCGCGACTTAATCACCAGCAGGCGAGACGCAAGCACCACAAACGAAGACATCTGCCCAGCATCCCGTTGCGCCATCGCCCGTACATAGTGCAAGTACTGATCGGCCACCTGCGCCAAAGCGATCGTGGTAATGTCGAGCTCGGCCCGCTCAATCAAACGCAACAACACGTCGAGAGGGCCTTCGAATTGGTCGAGTCTGACCGTGTAGAGTGCTTGATCGTTGCCTAGCATTGATTATCCGCCCATGCAAACCGCTCGATTTCCGGCGTGGTATGCCCATCTGCCAATCGTTGGAGCCACTGACACACTGCGGGACGAGCGCCGTAGCGCTCTGCCAAGCGCACACTGCGGTGTTCGTGTTTGGCGTGGCGTTGCAACGGCTCAAACCAACGCGTGGCAACCGTGTACCAGGCCGGACGTCGTTGCAACACGACCGCCACGCCGTACCACCACAGCCCCAACGGCGCGCCGTCATCGGCCGTTTTGCCACAGTCGTGGAGTAGGGCCATCGCCAGCAACGCAGAGTCATCGGTGCCGTGGCGCGCCATCAGTTGTGCCACATCGAGGGCATGACGCTGGTCGTAGCGTGGCATACGCACAAAAAGCACATGCTCGGCTGGAGTCAGCTGCGCCTGTACAAAGGCGATATCAGCCGGGCTCAGCCGAGCGGTGAGCGCCCGCCACAATTGCCAGAGTCGGTAGATCACCGTGACACCCTCGCTGTGCTCGTATAGGCGCTCTTAATCGAGAAAACCGCGGAGCTTTTTGCCTCGATGCGGATGGCGTAATTTGCGCAAAGCAACCGCCTCAATTTGACGGATACGTTCACGGGTGATGCCAAATTTATCCCCAACTTCTTCGAGAGTACGATACTGCCCGTCACTTAATCCATAGCGGAGCTGAATAATAAGTCGCTCACGCTCCGGCAAGCTCATCAACACTTCTTCGAGCTCACGCCGCAACATCAACGTTGACGCTGCTTCGGCAGGACCGGCGATGCGTTCGTCTTCGATGAAATCGCCCATGCGCCCTTCGCCCTCTTGGCCGACCGGCATCTCCAACGACAACGGCTGTTGGCCGGCTTGGAGCGTGCGACGCACCTTGGCGGGCGTCAACCCCATCACCTCAGCGATTTCTTCGGGGGAGGGCTCGCGTTGCAACGTCTGTTGCAGACGATGCGCCGTGCGTTTGACTTGGCTAATCGCCTCGCCCATGTGCACCGGCAGACGAATGGTGCGACTCTGATCCGCTATGGAGCGCGTAATGGCTTGACGGATCCACCACGTGGCATAGGTCGAGAACTTGTGCCCTTTGGTGTAGTCAAACTTCTCCACGGCGCGCATGAGTCCGATGTTGCCCTCTTGCACCAAATCCATCATGGTCAGGCCGTACGAGGTGTACTTCTTGGCAATCGAAACCACGAGCCGGAGGTTGGCATTGATTAATTCTTGGCGAGCCGCCTCAGCACTGCCCACCAAACTGTTGAGGGGGGGCAGGCGCAGGTGCCCGCTATCAGCGGACTGGTCGATGTACAGCACCAACAAACGCTCGACGAGCTCATCACGCGACAGCTCATGGGCCAATGCACGCATCGTTACATGTTGGGAACACACGTAATGACACGTCATTTCAATGACGCAGTGTTCAATGTCGTTTTTGGCATCGTGGCGCAACTCAGCCCCAACCATGCCGGCCACCAACGCCCACCACTCACGGTCGGCTTCCGCGCCCACATACCGACGGAGCCGTTGCGCTTTCACCAACTCAAACGCCCGCACCAACAACGGCACGTGGGTTTGGAGCAACGTCAACAAACGCGGCTCGACTTCGTGTCGTGCCAAGCCAGCAATCGGCGTAGATTCAATGCGCTCGTGGTCATCACTCAGCCAGCGCGTAAACACGCCAACCACCACCGGCGTCAACGGCGCCTGCCAATCGAGCTGCGGCAAGTAGGGCGTCAAGGCATCACTTGCATCAGAATTGACGTCTTGACAGAGCGCATGCACCCAGTACATCAACGTGGTCGTCTGCCATGCTAACGCACGCGCGCGTTGGGCATGAATGTGACTAACCATGCGTTGCGACCGCACCCGCTTGGCCTTTTCGCCGAGCTCCATGCGATGTGCAAGGACCACCTCATCGGCCGCACGCAACAGTTTGAATTTACCAATCTCTTGGAGATACATGCGTACCGGATCGTCAAGCGAAATATCCCCGATATGCGCATCATCAATGAGGTCTTCTTCGGAATCAAGCACCAAGTCAACCGTCTGAGAATCTTCTGTATCCCACTGTGGCAATTCGCCATCGCCACCATCGTTGTGCTCTGTGGGGGATGACTCGTGGCGCATTGGCAATTCGCCATCTACCATGGGTGATTCATCACTCATCACCACGATTCCTTGTTGTTGCAACACAATTCGAACTGCTGAAACAATGTCACCAGTCAGACCATGCACAAGCCGTTGCATGTCGGATGCAACCACTCGTTTTGAGGAGCCAGCCAGCCGCACTAGGCTTGCCACCAGTGTGGCCACTAACTTCTCGTCTTGCTCATACCGCAATGGTGCCATCGTATTACCTCACCGCAGCACGAATAAAACGTGCAGTAGGACGGCCGCAGTGGATGCATATACATCACCGATGTGCCAGACACGTAGACACCGATTCAGCCACCGTGCCCCGTACACAAACTGTGCATATGTTGTACTATATCACTTTAGGCAATACATCGTCAATAAACAGTTGCAGAGAGAAGGGATTCCCCATGAGTTTTCATGATGCACTCACACACCACATCCAGAGTCACAACAGTCTATTGTGTGTGGGACTTGACCCCGACCCTGCCCGCATTCCCGCCCATCTCGGCAGTGGTGCTACCGCGGTCTATGCGTTTTGTCGTGACATCATCGCCGCCACCCAAGACGTGGTTGCAGCGTTCAAACCCAATATCGCCTTCTTCGAAGCCATGGGGCCGGCCGGCATCGAAGCCCTCGCACAGCTGATGACCTTGCCCCGTCACAACCTGTGGATTCTCGACGCCAAACGCGGCGATATCGGCAACACGGCCAGTGCCTATGCCAGTGCCGCTTTCGATCAATTTAACGCTGACGCCATCACCGTGAACCCCTACCTCGGTGGCGATGCGCTTGCGCCGTTCCTCGAGCGCCCCGAACGGGGCGCGTTCATCCTCTGTCGCACCTCCAATCCAGGGAGTCGCGACATCCAAGAGCTCCCCCTCGCCGACGGGCGCCCGCTTTACATGGCCGTTGCTACCATGGCGCAACACGATTGGAATACGCAACGCAACGCGGGTCTGGTGGTGGGCGCCACCCAACCTGCCGCCCTTGCCGAAGTGCGCCAGCTCTGCCCTGATTTGCCCTTGTTGTTGCCCGGAATTGGCGCCCAAGGCGGTGATTTGGCTCAGGCCCTGCACGCAGGGCTCGACGCACACCGCGCTGGACTGCTCATCAACACCTCACGGAGCGTCTTGTACGCCAGCGCAGGCACTGATTTTGCTCAGGCTTCCCGTGCCGAAGCACTCCGCACCCAAGCCGCTATCAACGCCATCCGCTTCGCCTAATGCTCGTGCCCCCTGCTGTGCTACACGCACAGCAGGGGGCATCCAACAAACGGTACTCTGACAAACTACTGCAACAAATCACCTTGAATTTCACGCGACCGCGTCACAAACCAGTGCACCACGTTGCGGAAGCGCGATTCGCGCCCCACCAGCAAATTAATGACCCCGGGCAGATCGGTGCGCCGCGTAATGGTGGTACCACCCAGCTCGGAAGTGACCGCATAGACTTCGAGCGGCTGGTACATGATGATGCTCGGTGCGAGATCAATCCAGCGCTGTTGAAAGGCGCTATACAGTTGCATGCGGGTCTCGAGATTATTGTCGATACGCGCCAACGACAACGTGTCGTCGATTTCTGCGTCTTGGAGTCCCGAGTAGTTGCGCCCCAAATCGATTTGGCTCGAATGCCACAGCTCGTAGACGTCGGGGTCAGGACCGAGGCGTTGCCACCCGTGGAGCGCCATGGTGAATTCACCGGCCTCAAGCCGCTGTAGCAAGACTGCGCCGTCAAGTGGCACTACCGTCACTTGTATGCCTACCTGAGCCAGCTGATCTGCGATGTCGTTGGCCGCTGCATTCCGGTCCGGAGCGCCGTCCACCAACAACTCAAAAGCTAGTCGTATGCCGTCTTTGCTCCGCACACCGTCGTCACCAGCCACATACCCCAACGAATCAAGTGCAGCATTGACGCGCTCTTTGCTGGGAATGTACCAGACGGCACTCGGGTTGTGGGCCCACCATCCTGCGAGAATGGGCGTGTCTAACCGCATGACCTGACCAGGCAACACGCGCCGGATGAGATCGTCACGGTCGATGGCCTGGGCCATCTGACGCCGGAAATCAACATCCGCAAACGGGGCCTGACGCACATTGAACGTCAACACCGTGTAGGCGTCGATGGGCACGGTGCGCCGCACCATGCCACGTGGAACGTTGTACGAGCCCAGCGCACTCGTGCCCACATAGGCCAAGCCGTTGATTTCACCGCGGGTCAGAGCCGCAAAGGCGAGCGCATCGTCTTCGTAAAAACGGAGCGTCAACGAGGGGATGAGCGGCTTGCCGAGGTAGTAGTCGGGGTTGGCCGACAACGACATGCCCTCAGTGGTGATATCGTCGATTTGGTAGGGGCCAGTGCCAATCGGCTTCAGGCTGAAATCCGAGCTCGCCCACTCCGCTGGCTCAATGTTGGCCAATAGATGCGCCGGCACAATCGGCACCGTGGCAAATTTCAAGAAAGGGGCAAATGGCGCCTGCAGTCGACAACTAATACTCCGCGCACCCGCACGCTCCACAAGCACGGTGCGCCATACCGTGGCCACACTCGATGATCCTGTGTACGCAGGGCCTTGCACAGACCGCAACGTGAAGAGCACGTCTTCAACGGTAACCTCTTGGCCATCGTGCCATGTGATGTCGCTCCGAAGCGTGAAGGTGTAGACCGTGCCCGTATCGTCGATATCCCAGGATTCTGCGAGGCCAGGCTCGGGCAAGCCGTCGAGACCGATACGCACCAAGCCGTCAAATACCAGACTTTGTACATCGGCAGATGCGGCATCTTTGGTGATGTCACTTACAAGCGGGTTGAGCGTCGTCGGCAAGCCAACGATGCCTTCCACATAGGTGCCACCCGCAATGGGCCGCGATACAGCCGCCCGCGATACGGCCAAATATGCCATCAAGCCCAGCACCAACGTGGAGCTGATTACCGCAATCACAATTTGGAAACGGATACGACGCGACATGCTGGTACCGCTACATTCTCTTCAAAGATACGATTCGCACTGTATCTACCCAAAAATTGGCAAACTTGCGATCAATGCTACGATCAAAAACAACACCCCAATCAGAATGGTCGCTTGGAAAGCGGTCTTTTCGAGGCCACGCTTGGTCTGATAAATCGAAGAAGCATCGCGTGATTGCAATCCGGCTTTCCGCCCCTGCAACACCACCAAAAATGTCAGCGCTATGCTGAGGACAATTAATGCAATCGAAAAAGCCGTCTCCATGTCACTCCCTTTCTCAGATGCTCACAACGCAATATCACCGATAATCTTGAGCATTATACCATATTGAATGATAGGACTGCGCTTGGAGATATGCACAATCCTACTCCTCGCATGCGGCCGTACTTCGGTGTACAATAGGCGCACAACGGCGACATCTGCCCAGTAAGCACGGTATGGCAGGAGAAACACACATCATGGCGCACCTTCGTATCGCCAACGCCCCGTGTTCGTGGGGCACCCTCGAATTCGCGGATCTCAGTGGCACCCGCATCGATTATCACCAAATGCTCGACGAACTCGTGGCTACCGGGTATGTGGGCACCGAACTCGGTGATTGGGGCTTCATGCCCACACAACCATCTCGTTTGGCCGACACCCTGCGCCAACGCCAGCTCACCTTGATTGGCGCCTTTGTGCCGGTCAATCTGAGCGACATGCAGGCCGCCCAAAACGCCATCGCTCAAGCCGAGCGCACCGCTGACCTCTTGGCCAATACGGCCACACTGCTGGGTCAAGACCACCGCCCACTCATCATCTTGGCCGACGAAAACGGCACGAATCCGTACCGCACCCAGCACGCCGGTCGGATTCAGACTCCGAGTGATGCCCCCACCTTGATGCGCGCGGCGACCATTGCCAGCCACGTCGCACATCAGGTGGCGCGGAGCAGTGGCCTGCAAAGCGCATTCCATCACCACTGTGCTGGCATCGTAGAGACTCCCAGCGAAATCGCCACCTTCGTCGCGCACAGCGATGCCAGCGTGCTTGGGTTGGTCTTTGATACGGGACATTATCTGTTCGGCTCAGGGCGCAACGACACCGACCTCGTGGCCGCACTCCGCACGTATGCCGACCGCATCCGCTTACTCCATTTCAAGGACTGTAGCGCCACCGTGGCAGACCACACGCGCGTACAACACCTCGACTACTTTGCCGCCCTACAGGCCGGGATTTTTTGTGAGCTCGGGGCTGGTGCGGTCCCCTTTGCGGACATCGTGACCTACCTGCACACCACCGCCTATGATGGCTGGATTGTGGTCGAACAAGATGTTTTGCCGGGCATGGGGGCCCCGCGTGATAGTGCGGCCCGTAACCGTGATTTTTTACGTTCATTGGGGCTCTAACATGCCACATAATCAGACTACCGCCCTCACACTCACCGTGTGTAGCGCCAATCTGCGCAACGCCAACGCTGATGACGGCGCCGATGGCTGGGAATTCCGCCAAGCTGGGTTTGCTGAGCTCCTGCGAGCCCAACATGCGCACCTCATCGGCGTCCAAGAGGCCATGCCGATGCAGGTCGATTGGCTCGGCACCACCTGCCACGAGCATACCGTGGTACCAGGTCAGCCCTACGGCGATGTGCCTCCCCACGAATACGCTGCCATTGCGTGGCAACAAGCCACCTTTACGGCCGTCTCACACGGTGCCTGCTATCTCAGCACGACCCCCGATCGGCACTCGCGCTCGTGGGACACTTCGTGGACACGGGTGGCCAACTGGGTTGTTTTGACCCATCGTGCGAGCCAACAAACGATTTGTTATGTGAATACGCATCTCGACCACATGGGTGCTGAATCACGGCGCCGCTCCATTGATGTCATCATCGACCAACTCGCTCCCCTCCAACACCTCCCCATCATCATCAGCGCTGATTTCAACGCTGCTCCGACCAGTGACGTCCACGCCGCCCTCTGCGACCATGGCTTCATCGACAGTTGGCAGGCCTGTGGGAACCCCGACGGCCCCGGTGTCATGTCGTTCCACGGGTTTCACGGCGCAGACTGGCCCAGCCTGTCTGGTGAGCCCGATGATAACCGCATCGATTGGATCTGCTACCGCGACCCGGTTGGTTGCTTGACACCACAACACAGCACCATGGTGACTACGCGCCTCGCTTCGGGGCGCTTCCCCAGCGATCACTACCCGATCGTTACCTCCTTCACCATTACCCCGCGCTAACCAACCACACAGCATAGCGGAGCTCCCCGGCCGGGGAGCTCCGCTAGCATTCATCCACCAAACGTGTTACTTGGTCTGCGCAATCTCAAGCATCTGCGCGATTTCGGTCACTTTGACTCGCGGGCGTTGCTGGGCGGCTCCTTGGGCCACTTCGTGGGCATCAATGGCCTGCCAGCCCGCGTATTCGACCACCACGTTACAACGGGTCTGCAACAGCGGATGCACATCGGGCAACGATACGGCAGCCCGATCTGCCAAGGCCTCCCAGTCGGCTTTCATCGACTGCACCGTTGCCACTGAGTCTGGTTTGTTGGTGCCAATGATGCCCGATGGACCGCGTTTCGCCCACCCGACCACGTAGCTCCGTGGCCAAAGTGCGCCATCGGGGCGCTCAGTGATGCGACCGGCTTGATTGGGGATGAGACCACGGCGATCGTCGAAAGGCACCCCGGGAATTGGCACGCTCCGATAGCCCACTGAACGCATCACAATGCCACAGGCAATGGTACGTCGCTCACCAGTCCCCTCGGCTTTCACCCCGCCATTGCCGTCAGGAACCAAGCGGTTGCGCTCCACCACCACCCCCGTGACATGGCCACCGGCACCAAGAATTTCCACCGGTGACCACAAAAACTGCATGTGAATGCTCCGTTGCATGCCTTTGAGTGGGCGCACCAAGTATTCTTGCATCACGTCGTAGTTGCGTGCCGCCACTTTTTCGTTGGCGAGTTGCGTTTGACTGTCGCCGTCAAGCATGAAGTCTTCGGGATCAAGAATAATGTCTACGGCCGCTAATTCACCGAACTCCTTGAGCTCCGGAGTCGTAAATGCCGCTTGTACGGGACCGCGGCGCCCAAGCATGACCACCTGCTTGACCTGTGAGGCGCGCAAGGCGTCGAGCGCATGATCGGCCATGTCGGTAGTCGCCAGCTCATCGACCGGTGCCATCAAAATACGCGTGACGTCCATGGCCACGTTGCCGTTGCCAATCACCACGACGCGCTCTGCGTTCAAATCGAACTGCATGCTCCGATAATCGGGGTGACCGTTGTACCAGCCCACAAACGCCGTAGCCGGCACACTACCCAGCAAATCTTCGCCGGGAATGCCCATTTTACGGTCGGATTGAGCCCCCACCGCATACACCACCTGGTCGTAGTGCGCCAAGAGTTCATCGTGGGTGATTTCACGCCCAATGGTCACATTCCCAAAAAAACGCACCCGCGCGTCGGCCAACAATTTGTCGTAGATGCGCGTCACCCCTTTGATTGACTGGTGATCGGGCGCAACTCCCGACCGCACCAGCCCAAATGGGTTCGGCAAACGCTCAAAAATATCCACACGAACGTGCTGGTCGGATTTAAGGAGTGACTCTACCGCATAAAAACCCGCCGGACCAGCTCCGACAACCGCAATCCGAATCGGGCGTGCTTCACTTCCGAACATGCTCACTTCCTATCACTTGTCAAGACTTCGACCATTCTAGACGGGTGGCCATGGGTAGTTGCGCTCAGACGAAGGCTGGGGAAACTTGCGCTTCGCCAACAAGCGCTGAATCCGGCGCTGGAGCGCATGCATCTCGGCCGCACTCAACAGTTCGTCAAGCAGACTCAACGCGCCCTCGCGTTGTTCGAGGCGGGTCTGCAACCCGGTCACGTCACGCACGATGTCGGCAGGGAGCGCCTCACCTGCAAAATCCCACAACACGGTGCGGAGCTTGTATTCATCGTGGAAAGCAATGCCGTGGTCAATGGCCCACAACCGCCCATCGTTGCCCTTCAAGCAGTGGCCACTTTTGCGGTCTGCATTGTTGATAATGACGTCAAACGCCGCCAAGCGTGGCAAATATTCCTCAAACCCACCCGTTTTCTGCATCGTAAACAGGTGCTCTTCTTCGTCGTTGTCAATGTAGAGTTGCACCGACCCCTCGCCGTACGGACCATCGCGAAGCACCGTGGGTGGCACCAGATTCCACTTGAGTTCGTTGCTAATCACGAAGGCGGCCGTTTCGCGCTGACACAGCGTCCCAGCCGGAAAATCCCACAGGGGGCGCTCGCCACGGCGTGGTTTGTAAATAACGAGTGCCTGTTGCCCTTGGTATTTGGCCACACACAACAAGGTGGCATTGCTACTCCACGGCATGGCCGTCTGCGGCTCGAGTTCCGCATAGGTCAGCAATGCCAACATTTCATTGATTGACAACGCCGGCCGCATATCGCTCATTACAAGGCTCGTTTCATCGCACGCCCGCAGACGTCCTCTGCGCCGAGAACTAATTCATCTGCGGGCAAAAATGCCCTTCAGGATCCATTGGTCGCCCACAATTGCCACACAAGCGGCGCCCACCAGCAATCACACGGTCGGCATGCTCACTCAGGCCACGCATCAATTCACGCCGAAAGCAGATGCGCACCGCCGGCACTTCGTCTTCGTCGTCGGCCAAGCCCTGCAAAATCAACACGCACATGTCACGGTCTGCGTCATATCCAAGCCCGATCTGCGCAATGCGAAAGACCGGCTCAAGTGGCTCGGTCAACGACATGTCGCGCACGAACACCGACTCGTCACCCGGTGACACCAACGGATTGTTGGCGATGATTTCGTCGCTCAAGCGGTCAAGCGCCTGCGCCAAGGCCCGCACCTGCTCTTTTTCGGCCACAAGGGTCACGTATGTGCGCCCCTGCCGGGCTTGCAAATAAAACGTACGCTGCCCGGGTTTGCCCACCGTTCCCACGGTTACGAGCGCAGCATCATCAAAATCGTGCGAATACATCATGATGGTTTGGTCTCTGCTACGGCTGGCGCCGGTTCTGGTGGCTTGGGGATAAGATGCGCACAACTACCCACATCGTTCAAGCCCAGCAAACGTGGCCCCGCCTTGGTAAAGCGAAACGACGTGACCGAACAGGTGGCGATTTCGAGCCGTTGAAACAAGTCGAGGTGCATCCCCACGTAGTACGCACAGGCCAATTTAATCAAATCAGCGTGCGACACCACCGCAATAACTTCGTGCTCCGTATGCCGCTGCCGGATGGCATCGAGCGCTTTCACCATGCGCATCTGTGCCTCACCGAGTGTTTCGCCGCCGGGGAAGCGCGTCCCGCTCGGGTAGTGTTGCACACCGGGCCACAACGCATGCTCGTAGAGCACTTTGAGCTCGGCTCCCTGCCACTCGCCGTAGTCCACTTCGCGCAAATCATCGACCGGCACAATGGTCAATTCCCGATTGGCGACCACGTACGTCGCCGTCTCCATGGTGCGGTCGAGCGGGCTCGCATAGACCGCCGCCAACGGTACCTCGGCCAGCCGCCCGGCGACCGCCGCCGCCTGCTGGCGGCCTTCTTCGTTCAGGTGGATGCCTGGGATACGTCCGGCCAAACGGCCATGCACCCAGTCGTTCGCACCATGACGAATCAACAGCAAGGTCGTCATGTCGCAGCTCCTTTAAGCAGTTCTTCTCTCTTTATCATACCAAAAAACCGCTTTTCACGACTACGTTTATGCTTCACTGACATCGCGCTGATTAATCGACAACCGCGCCAACAACCCCATCACCACGAAATTCATCAACACCGCCGAGCCACCGTACGATACAAACGGCAAGGTAATCCCAGTCAACGGAATCAACCGCACATTGCCGCCAATGATGATAAAGGCCTGCACCACCAAAATAGTCGTACATCCTACCGCCAACAATTGCTCAAATGTGGAAAACCGCCCCGTCAAACGCATCGAAATACTATACCCACGCACTGCAAGCAACAAATATCCCATCAACAACCCGACCCCACCTACCATGCCGAGCTCTTCGCTGATGCTGGTGTAAATGTAGTCCGTATGCGCTGCCGGCACAATCGCTGGCATGCCTTTGCCAATGCCACTGCCAAAAACACCCCCAGATGCCAAGGCGTACATGGCCTGAATCGACTGGTACCCGCGCTCCTGCATCCACGGATCCAACCACAACGCGACGCGTAATTGCACAATAGGCAAAAAGTTGTAGAGCGCATATGCGCCAACAACGAACGCAAACAAGCCGATTCCCGCATACAGTCCCCGAGAAGTGGCCACGTAGATCATCGCCAAAAACACACTAAACAGCATCAACGCAGCCCCGAGGTCGCGTTGGATGACAATCAGCAACATGGCGAGTCCCCACATCACCAACAACGGCACCGTCGCGGATACCGCCGGCAACGCAATCCCCCAGACCCGCGTACCACCCACCACTTGTCCGCGGCGGTCGTCGAGATACGACGCCAAAAAAATCACCAAGACGATTTTTAACAATTAGGAAGGTTGGAAGTACAACGGACCGATTTTTAGCCAGGCCCGTACCCCGCTGTTGTTGGGGTCCGCCCCAAAAAAGAGCGTCGCTAAAATCAACACCAATCCCAACGACAACCAGCCGTACCGGTAATGCGCCAAGTAGTCGATGAGCGTCATGCGCGTGCGCCGCACCAAAATCGCATCCCACGGCACCAGCACGATGGCGCCGTATACTGCAATCCCCAAGGTAATCCACAAGGCCTGTCGAACATCAACATCAGGATAAGTGCCCGGATAGAGCGTGGCCAAGCTTGGGGCCAAACGCGCCGTAAACAGCAACCCCATGCCACTAAAAAAGGCCGTCAGCGGCAACAACAGCTGATCACACTTGGGCTGCCAGCGGTGAATCATCAGCGACAACGCCAAAAAGCAGATCAGTGGCGCCATCGAAGGCCAGAGTATCTGCAAGATGCCACGAGCCGTCGGCACCAAATCAGTACTTCCCGTGGTAAACGTCAACTGCACATAGCCGATGGCGTACACCAACAACACTAGCAACAACAACAGCACTTCGTCGACACGAATATAACGGCGCAAGAGTCGCATGAGCACCTCACAACACAGACACACAGCACCGGTAGTGACCGCTGTGATTCACGGCTAGTATACCATTCTCGTCCTGCTCACAAAAAACCCAGGAGTGGTGGAAGCATTGCTCCCACCACTCCTGGCAGAATCCACACACTCGCCTGCTACACGTTAAACAAGAAATGGCAAATATCACCGTCTTTGACGATGTACTGCTTGCCTTCGAGCCGCACGGTACCGGCCTTTTTGGCCTCCGGGATACTCCCAGCTGCCACCAAATCGTTGAAAGCGACCACTTCGGCGCGGATGAAGCCACGCTGAATATCCGAGTGGATGGCACCCGCCGCTTCTACCGCTGGTGAATGAAGCGGGATGGTCCACGCGCGCACTTCGTCTTCGCCAGCCGTCAAAAAGCTCATCAGCCCCAATAACTGGTACGACATGCGGATGACACGGTTGCGCGCTGGCTCACTGATGCCTAGGTCTTCCATGAACATCGTCGCATCTTCGTCCGACATCTGGGCCAACTCAGCCTCAATTTTGCCAGCAATCACCGCCACACCACTGTTGCGATGGTCGTAGCTCAATTCCAACGGGGTGTTGACGTCGGCATCTCCCACATTCACCACGTGCAACGTGGGTTTGGCCGTCAAAAACTGATACCCGCGCAACATGCGCTCTTCTTCGGCGTCGAGCTCTACGTCACGCACGTGCTGACCACTCTCAAGCGCCGCCTGCAAGCGCACCAAGGCATCACGCTCAATGGTGCGCATCTCGCGTTCACGTCCCGCCATTTTGCCGATTTCACCGCTCAAACGGGCCAGCCGCTTTTCGATGATGGCCAAATCCGAAAACGCCAACTCGAGATCGACCGACTCGATGTCACGCCGGAAATCCACCGTGCCGTCGGGGTGGCCGACCGCCTCGTCTTGAAACGCACGCACCACGTGCAACAACGCGTCAGCGCCGCTGATGTAGTTCAACAGAGCCGGCGGCAAACCACTACGGTTGCTCCCGCCGCTCAAGCCGCCCACGTCCACGTACTGCACATCGGCCGGAGTGATTTTGCGCGGCTTGAACATTTTTGCCAACGCATCAAGTCGGCTATCGGGCACTTTGACCATGGCCACGTTGGGCTCGAGTTGCCCCGAACTAAACGCCGCCGTCTCCGCTGTGCCACGGGTCAACGCATTGAATACCGTGGTTTTCCCGCTATTGGCCAAGCCAATAATCGCAATCTTCATGCTACTTACTCGTAAATCCAGCGGTCAACGCTGCGCTCCATGGCGACCAACTCGTTGCTGGCAAAAAAGATGCTCGTCTCGCGCTCGCCACTCTCGGGGGAGTCCGATGCGTGAATCAAGTTGCGCCCGATTTCAAGACCGAAATCGCCACGAATCGTGCCTGGGGCCGCCTTGACCGGATTGGTTGCCCCCACCATGGTACGCACCGTCTCGATGACGTTTTTGCCACGCACCACTGCCACGACCACTGGGCCCGACGTGATGTACTCAATCAACGAATTGAAAAAAGGCTTGCCCTCGTGCTCTGCATAGTGCTTGCGGGCCAATGACTCGTCGACTTGCATCAGTTTCAAGCCAATCAACCGCAAACCACGCTGCTCGAGTCGCCCCAGAATCGTGCTCACCAAACCACGTTGCACGGCATCTGGCTTCAAAATAATCAATGAACGCTCCACGGAATCACTCCTTCACACGGAAAACTTTGAATCACCACTATGTATCATACCATCCAACCAGCATTTTGCCACATCTCCCACACAAAACCCCCTGTGGCGCCATCGGCACCACAGGGGGCACAACATTCACGCCTCAATCGATGACCGCTCGGCCCCGATTATGTGTCATGCTATAGACCTCAACCGCCTGTTGGACTTTGCCTTGGCGGGCGTACGCATTGCCCAACAACAAACTACACTCACGCCGCATAAATGATTCGTCGATTTCGCCAATCAAATCACGCAAATCGTTGACCACGTCTTCTAGTAACGCACTCGCCCGAATCAAGTATTTGTACTGCTGAATCGCCGTCTCGTACATGCGACACTGCATGGCCACCCGTGCCACCGACAACCGCAATATCATGTTCTCTGGGTCATCGTGCAACGCCCGCAAATAGCCGTCCATGGCTTCATTGCCAGACTGTTGTGGCACCTTGGTCGGCAAGCTCTCAGGAATAAGTGCCGCCAAATGCTGGGCCCGCGCCGTTTGCGCACTTGTGGCCGCTGATATCACCTGATTCACCACCGGCGTAACGGGCACGTCACCACGACTCACCGTCTGCTTCGGCTCTGCTCCGAGTGGTCCGGTCGCCACTTGTGCCATTTCGCCCGTCGATACCCCAAGCGAACGCAACACCTGCTCCCCATTCACCGTCTGGTTGGGGGACGTGGTATCCGGAAAATCTCCCAAGCGCATGCCACTGCTCACCGACAGCCCGTCGATACTCATCTTTTGTGGCACATTGTCCGTCGGCGCCTGCTCCAACATCGCTTGGAGTGTCACGTCCAACGGGGTATCTGGTTGTGCACGCTTCTGCAACGATTGCGCCGCCATATCCTCGCTCAACAACGTCGTCAACGTGTCGTGGTCAGCCTGTACTTGCGCAGCATGCGCAGTCAACGTCTCATGATCGACCCGGGGTAACGCCGCCGATAAGCCACGCATGCCCTCGGTCAGACCACTCTGTGGCTGTGCCAACAAATTGGCCAACAAATCATGTCCCCCCGCCGGGGCTTCCACAGCCGGTGCTGGTTGTTTTTGCTCAAGCAACGACTCCAACGTCGCATTGCTGGCCTGTTGGAGCATCCGCTGGTCTTGACGCGACACCGGGCGCACCACCGATCCCCGCGGTCGCTCGATGACCCCTCCGCCCAAGGCACGTGCCACCACATCCCGCAAATCTTCGGTCTGACACGGCGCTTGTTGGATCTCCAGCTTGGCCAAGACCGCATATAAATCATCACTGCAAATCAACGTGCGCAACATGGCCGTGTCGATGCGGTTCACCGCAGGTACAGGATCTTCGGCGATGGTCGTCTTGCTGACCACCCCGTCATCTCCGCCGGCATCCGGTGTCTGTAACACGGTCGCCAAAAACACATCGTCCGCATCGGCCACCGTGGGCACTTTGAACGGAATCGCAATCCCCTGGTTCATCTGTACCGGCTCGGTCGCCGTTTCGTCAACCTCGGGCTCCACCGGGGTCGTCAATCGCTCCTCCACAGCCCGTATGTCTGCGACTGGTGCTTCCTCTGGGTCGAGCTCTTGCGTTTGCAACGGTGCACTCTTGCCACGTTGGTTGGCCATCGGTGTTGCGCCCACACGCTGTAGTTCAGCTTGACGATCAAGCGTGCGTTGCAACAACATGCCCGTGCTGTCTGGCGTGGATTCATCGGCTTCCATGCACACACAGTCCGCATCATGCTCGTGGTCGTGCCCGTGCGTTCCTTGCCGCATCTCGTGCAACACATCATCAATCACCACGTCTCCAATTGACGGAGTCGCTTCATTGCTCAGGTATTTCACCCGGATGCCCGAATCAGCGCTTCGCTGCAGATGATTTTGATACCACGCGACGTCGTCCCACGCGGGCAACTGCCATTCCCCGATATCGGGCAACGTGCTGCCACCGAACAGCTCGGTCGCCGTCTCGTAGAGCGGATCATACGCCTCGGCCGCCTGCCAGTGTGTTTCGCTTTTTTCGCTGTTGCGGCCCGTGTAGTACTGCGCCACGATGAGGTGCGCTTTGAGCGTCGTCGGGTGCTCCTCCAACATCGCTTCGCTTCGCTTGACCGCCTCGCTCTCGTCGCCGTAGCGCCACAATGCTTCGATCAGTGCCACCGCAATATCGTTGCGCTGTGGTTGCACCTCCACGAGTTGGCGAAATTCATCAATCGCCTGCTCAAACATGCGTCCGCGCACAAACAACCGCGCGAGCCCGACTCGGCTCAGCTGCAAGTAGACATCGTGACGCGCTGACCGCCGGTACAAATTCACCAAACGCGTGCGCAAATCGGCCATGTCGGGTCGCATCTCGATGGCCTGCTCCAAATGCGAAATCGCCTGCGTCAATTGATTTTGACGCTCGGCAATGCCACTCAACCCCACCTGTGCTACCACGTTCTCTGGGTCGCTCGCACATACCTCGCGCAACACATCACTCGCCTCCGGCAAACGACCCGCTGCAATGTATGCCTCGCCCAAGTACAACTTGGCCTTCAAATTATGCGGAAAGTATTGCAACACGTGGAGCGCGATCCCAGCCACTTTCTCGTGTTCACCACTGCTCACCGCCTGGCGCATTAACTCGTATGCGCTCTGTAGGCTGATTTCGCCCATCGTCGGCTCCTTCCCCCGCCACGTACTTCGGTGAATACTACTGTTTATAGTAAATTACAATTTGATTACATGTAAGCAGAGTGTAGCATGAAATGTCATGTTGGTCAACTACTTACTGTAGCAAATGTCATGATTTCTTCATATTTGAGCACACCCGCTCATACACACACAAAAAAAGACCGGTCACCCGCAGGTGACCGGTCACAACCCAACATCCAAATGCGGGTTAGGGGACGGTGCGCAGATTCATCATCACGCTCAAAATACGCTGCCCGTAGGTGGTACCTGGCACAGCCCATCGTCCGTTCATGCCCACAATCGTGGGGGCAACGCCACGGAGGTGGCTCGGCAAGGGGCGGTAGGCGAGTGCTTTGTCGATGAGCGCTTTTTGCGCTGGCGTTGCTTGATCATCACGGAGCGCGTAGGCCAACATGCGGCCGATATGCGCCGGCACGGCCTCGTCACCCCACGACGCAAAGCTCAGGCCTTTTTCCCAGCGGTTACGTTGCGAGTTATACACCCACCCCGCCACACCAGGATCACTCGCTGTACTACTGCCGTCCACACCGAGCCCGGCTGGGTTGCGTTGCGGGCGTGCCGACCAAAAGCTCGTCAAATAGCCGGTTTCGTGGGCCATCTGTGCCACCGCCAAAAACCAGTCCACGCCCACCGAATTCCCCACGCGCTCATAGGCCGACACAATTTCGAGCACATCCGCATAGCCGTATCCGTTGGCCGCAGCGCGTGGTGCCAGCACACGTACCGCCTCGTTGACCGTGCCACTCGGCATGCCGATAATCGGCGCATCGCTCGGCGGTGTCGCCGGCACATGATCACGCATCTCGTTGCCGAGCAACCCAAACAAGACATCGTACGGATCGCTGTTTTCGGGGTGCATCTCAAAGCGCGCCCGTTCAAACCACTGCACCTGGTACTCACGCCCGTCGCTCAAACGCTCGGTAATCACTCCCGACAAGGGCAGACCAAACAACGCTAAGCTCTCGGCTTCCGAAATCCCAGCACGACCGTCGATTTCGAGTCCGTAGCGCCGCCACATCGTCCAAAATCGCCCACATACCGCATGCCCCGTCTCCGCAAAAGTACGGCAACTGCTCGTGCCTGATTTCGCAAAACCAAACCAATCACGCCCCTGCTGATTCAAGCGATCTGCACCCAGCCGCCCCAACAACACGTCGTACGGTCGCGGGTTCTCTGGGTGAAGCTCCAAACGGTTGCGCTCAAATTGCTGCACCGTGTACAACTTGCCCTCAATGGGTGCCTGCATCTGTGGGCCAATCGGGTAGCCGAATACGCGTAACCCGCCTTGGCTCTCCCAAAACTCCCTGATGCGCCCCTCTATGCAATACCCCGTCTCGCTGAAACACCGCTGGCTACTCTGAGCTGCTATCGGCGCCGGTGGTACCAAGCCCCACAGCAACACGCTGAGACTAAAAATTACTAGTATGTGTCGTACCATAATTCCTCGTATTCTAGTTTCGTGCAAAAAACGCCGACTTGCGTCGACGCATCCCCGTGTACTTGATTAACGAGTGTTGTCTGGTCGGGGCGAGAGGATTTGAACCTCCGACCTCATGAACCCCATTCATGTGCGCTACCAGGCTGCGCTACGCCCCGTTACGACAACGTTGTTAATATTACGCTAGGAATGGTGACTCTGTCAAATACGAATTCACTCCATATGCCAATATTCGACGACAAACACCCTAAAACGGTTCAATCCCCACATCAGCGAGGTCATCAGCGAACGCTTCGAAGTCACGATGCGAGCGCAACGCAGGAAGCTGCTGTAGGAGCAGATGCCGTTTCACACCGGGCAACAACAGCGCACGTTCGACGTACTGTTGCAAATAAGTAACCAGCACCTTCCGTTGGGCCACACTCAATTCTTCGCCTTGAAAGTAGGCTTCAACGACCGTGGCCAACTTACCAGTTTGTTCCGTCATCCAAAAATGCGGGGCCACTTCTACCGGGAACGGGTATGGATAGGCCGGATCTGGCACAAATTGCAATTCCCCGATTGTCTCTGCCATCGCCTTGGGATCAGTCATGCGTCTACTCGATTCCTCTGTATGCAACAATGCAACATGCACCGTTCACAGGTACTCCTACCATCATACACCAAGCGTGTGCTATGTACTACAATTTGTTATTTTTTACAAAAACGTCAAACATCCATGCCCTAATATGCGGCAAAAGCGGGTTTGCAGTCAGAATCATCGTGCCCAAATAGTCCATTACCCGAATACAACCGTGCAAATGTTTATGTGATATTAATTTTTATGTTGTATCGTGTCATGGTAATGCAATCAAACCATCGATAGTTGTCATTCTAAACTGTAAATCGTTTTTATACACAGACTGAGCACACATATGAACGTATTGTCGTTTCTCTCGCATATTTACGCACGAAAAACGCGCTACGGCGGTTTTCTTTCAATCACGCATTTACGGCATTTTTCGGCATCCCCATGCAGTATATTCGCACAACGCTCACTGTTTTCATTACCACCTGTTGCAATTCATTAGGTTTTACAGTATAGTACTACTGAATTTCGCTCACACGTAGCCGCTTTATTATTGCGTGCGTTGTTGTGCATTATTTCACCGGTAGTAATTTGGTTATGTTCTGTCCATGGTAGACGCCGCACAGAGCGGGAGGCAGAAGCATTTCATATCATGATAACGACACAAATGCGTTATAAATCCAAAATCTCGGCAGATATTCCGGAGTACGTATGAACAGTATTGCAGCGAGCAATCCCCGTGGCGCCGTCGTGGTGCGCATCGACCCGAGTGTCCAGTATCGGCCACCTGAGCACGATGAGTTACAGGTTCTCCAAGCGGCCTCACATGCATCTCTCGACATGGTTGCACTGATTGGATCCGGTTCCCTAGCAGGGTATGAAGCCCTCCAACGCGATTATGACCGCCTATTGTTGCTCGAAAAAGCAGGCATCCTCTCTGAAGCCGACAGCGAGCGCCTCCAGCAGCACCGCAACTTACGCACGCGTACCACCATTTTGCCTGGGTTTATGACGCAAAGTAGCGATGGAATTTGGCTGAGTGCCGTCTTCGACACACAAATCAACCTCAACAACATCGAAGCCGTCATGCAGCACTTAGGCATCGACCCCACTTCGCACCAAGCCCGCCTCGATGCTGCTTCCATTTGTGCGCTCGTTCATGCTGCAAGTGGCTTGGCAGTTGCGCACCCGCACGCCACTCCAGCGCATCTACATCCGCTGATTCTCACACTCATCAACAATGGCGTCCTCCACGCCATCGACCGTGACATGGGAGAATCCACGCCGGCCATTTGCGTACTTGGTGGATCTGGCGCACAAACACTCGATCAAATCGGTGCCGCCTTCACCGAGGTCCACACCAACGAAATTTCCTTTGCGGCCTTGCGCGACACCATCATGCATCATGCGGTCGACGCCACCAAATTCGTCGATACACCGATTCGCCGCTGGGCCATCGATCAACTCATCCAAGCCGGCAACACCAACAACATTATTCACAGCATCGATGCCAAAGCAACCGAACTAGTTCCCCACCTAGCCGCACTCGCCAACGCAGAGGGCGGTATTTTATTGTTGGGGGTCGATAATGGCATCGTCGTCGGTATCAAAAACAAAGACAAATTGCAGGCAACGCTCCAAAAGGCTGCCGAGCACATCGACCCGCCAGTCCAGATAACCGCTGAAGAAATCCAGATCGAAGCACTTGCAATCTTCCGTGTCGAAGTTCGGAGCGATCGCCCACCTCACCTCAGCAACGACGGCCGTGTCTATGTGCGCCGCGACAACCAGACAGTGCCCGCCAGTGCGCAGGAACTACGTGACTTGTTTGCGCTGGCCAATGCGCACCATGCGGACCTCGATTTGCCACGGAGTGGCGTCTCCATTGTGTCGTCACAACGGCGCTCAGGGGTCTGGTACTACGAAGTCCGTGATTTGCGCACTACCGCTGGTGTCACCCGCGAGCGCGCTCAAGGGCTGTGGCAAGACGCCATCGACAAACACGAGGCCATCCGCAATGGCAGCGCTGATCTCGAAAAAATCAAGTGGATGGGCGCCATCGGCTACTGGGATCGCTACGAACTCGGCGGCCGCCCCAAGTACGACCTCGTCCACCGCAATAGTCAGGGTGAAATTGACCATATTTTTTATGGTGTCTCCGATTGGGGACTGAGCGCACAGTGGCAACAGCTCATCGACACCTTTGACCCACAGGCGGCAACACCGACACAACACCACCAAAGCGACGACGAATCCGCGGTCCAAACCTCCGCGACGAGCACTGGAGCACCGGTCGCCGTGAATGCGGCCCTCGCCCCTGCGTATCAGACCATTCAAGGTGAAGTACGCCGCCGCTGGCGTGGCCGTGGTGCCATCCGGCGCATCTGGCGCGACGAGCAGAGCAAACCTCGTTTCGATTTGTTTTTGCGCAACAAAGTCGATAAAGAGGGCGGTGAGTCGTTCGAAATCCAAGAGTACCAAGGGGTTACCCGCGATCAACTCAACCAAGCCTGGCTCGATCTCATTCAAGTCAAAAAGCCGCGCACCGGCATCGAAGTCGTCGAAGTTATCTCCGATGACCAAGGTGAAATGCGCTTCGTCTTCCGCAATCTGCGCAACGACGAAGTCAGTCCGCATCCGTGGCGCATGAACGACATCGAAGATGGCAGCATCCGCCAGTATGCTGCCCGCATGCACCTCGCCGACCAACAACTCGACGAAGAACATATCCGCTGGTGGGGGAATATCGGCTACATGCGCCCAATGCGCCGCCAAGTCGATCTGATTTATCGCGACGAAGAAGGGGTCGATCATATCTTTTATGCGGCCCGCCGTGATGAACTCACCGGCGAATGGAACGATCTCTTGGCTGAGTACGAGGATAGCGCCGAGTAAATCCCCGTCTCTCACCACAGACCTCCACAAACCAATCCCCCCTCCTTGCTGTTTGCAAGGAGGGGGGTTCCGATACAATGACTGCGCGACTCAACGATACAACAGCTACGGAGCCACATGCCGCAATCGGTCTCTCACGTGGCTTGCCCTAAAACGGCAAATCGTCTTCGTCGTCCACGGGAGGCGGAGGAGTACGCCGTGGGGGATTGGCGCGGCTCCGTGATGGTGGCGGCGTGTCAAACTCCGCATCAACACCCTCTGAACCAATCGACTGCACTTGGTTGCGTGGACGTGACTCACGTGCCGGCGCTGGTGGCATATCCGCAGGTTGGCTGTTGCCCCCACGCATTGCACCTGCGTCGCCGTACGGTGCATCGCCGCCTTGGTCGTCACGTCGACTCCCCAACATAATCATGTCAGAGGCAATCAATTCGGTCGAATAACGGTCGTTGCCGTCACGATCTTGGTACTTGCGGGTCTGCAAACGCCCTTCCACGTAGACTTGGGTGCCTTTGGTCAGGTACTGATTGCAGATTTCGGCCAGCTTCTCCCAAGCCACCACCCGAAACCACTCCGTGTCGTTGTGTTGGGTGCCATCCGCCGAACGCCACGTGCGCCCACTGGCCACACTAAAGGTGGTCACCGGGCTCCCTTGGGGTGTGTAGCGCATCTCGGGGTCTGCTCCCAAGCGGCCAGTAATCATTACTTTGTTCAAGTCGCGGGCCATGCCGTGCTCCTCTCGTATTTGCAACGCATTGACTCTTATTTGTTCGTGATCCGCGATCACTAGGTGTAGTGTAGCATGTTTGTTCTAATTGTCAATAGGGAGTCACCGCTCGTCGTCCGTGCGTGTATCGGGGGATGTCAAGACGCGCACAAGGCTCACTGCTGGGTCGATTTGTAGCTCGCCATAGGTGGGGAATTCCGCGCGGATGTACTCGCGCCCATTCACAAAAAAGCTCTCAATCACGTCGCCATCCCCATACGGCAAACAAAAAATCCGTTGTCCCGGAGCAAAGCGGTGCACATCGGTTTGTGGTGCAGTCGTGCTAGTGCGTCCATTCGATTTTGGGGCGCTGTTTCCCGGCAAATGATCGGCGATTTGTTTGCGCAGATTGGCCATAATCCGGTTAATGTTGGGTTCCTCGGGTGTCGTGGGCGGCGGCACTGGAGTACGCCCAGATTCAGACCGGGTCGGCGCCGGCGCTGGCGGGGTGCTCCGTGCTGATTCACGCGCTGGCTGGGGTGTTGCCGCGGGAACCGCTCCAGCCGCCGGCTGTGGCTCCGGGCTCGTTACACGTTGATTCCAGCGTCGGCGGGTAGCCGGGCGGCTCCCGAATCGATTGGGTGCGGTCACATCGCTGCCCGACACTGGATTCGGATTGGTCATCACAATCGAATCACTCGGACCACGTATCTCGGTGAGCGGCGGTGGCCGCACATCACCTGCCACCCGCT
>Ga0172372_10001394_pt1 | contig 37492 bp, 35 predicted proteins | sample LakKiv5m_2_FD_114544 | JGI IMG/M metagenome (GOLD analysis project Ga0172372, IMG submission 114544) | Freshwater microbial communities from Kabuno Bay, South-Kivu, Congo - kab_092012_9.5m | ecosystem: Environmental > Aquatic > Freshwater > Lake | place: Democratic Republic of the Congo...
AGGTGGGCCGGGCCGCCGAGCAACGCGGCGGGGAACACCTTGACCATCGCCGCGCCGGCGGCCCGCAGGGCCAGCACCTCGGTCGGGGTCGCGGCGCCCGGGAGCCAGGGCAGCCCGGTCGCGGCGACGGCGTCGACCAACGCCGGCGACGACCCGGGGCTCACGAGATAGGCGGCGCCGACGTCGCGGGCCGCGGCTGCCTGCGCGGGATCGACCACGGTGCCCGCGCCCACGGGGACGGCGACCGCGGCGGCCGCGCGGCGGAGGGCCTCGAGGCTGTCCGGGTGGCGGAGGCCGATCTCGACGGTCGGCGCACCGGCGGCGACGGCCGCCCGCGTGGCGGCGACGACGACGTCGGGATCGGGGTGGTCGACGAGCGGCAGCAGCCGGGCCGCCAGGACCGCCTCGGGCAGCGATGCGATCACGGTGCGCCCTCCGCGTCGATGGCCGCGGCCAGCGTGGCCCGCCAGCCGAGGTCGTGCTGCACGCGCGGCGGCGCGAAGCCCTCGAGCGCCATCAGGGCACCGGCGACGTCGGCACCGGCCCGGTGCGTCTGCACCAGCGCGGCGAGCTCTTCGGCCCGGGGGTCCTCCAGGTCGGCCGCGGGCGTCCGCCGCAGGTGGCCGACCCACCACGCGAGCACCCGGGCCAGCGCGTCGACCGAGGCGTGGGCGTCGAGCGCCGCCGCGACCGTCGGGAGGATGCGCTGGGGCAGCTTGACCGAGCCGTCCATGGCGATCTGGCGGCACCGGTGCCCCACGGCCGGGTTGACGAACCGGTGACGCACCGTCGCGGCGTACGCCCTCGCGTCCTCCCCGGCTGGCGGATCGAGCACTGCGAGGATCTCGGCCTCGAGCGCGTCGAGGAGCGCTACCGCGACCGGATCGGCCACCACCCGGTCGATGGTCGAGTGGCCCAAGCGCAGCCCCAGGTAGGCACTGGCGGAGTGCAGCCCGTTGAGCACCCGGAGCTTCATGCGCTCCCACGCGGCAACGTCGTCGGTACAGGTCACTCCGGCTTCGGTGAGCGGCGGCATGCCCGGGGCGAGGCGGTCCTCGAGCACCCACTGGCGGAACGGCTCGGCGATCACCGGCCAGGCGTCGTCGATCCCCGCCGCCGCCACCTCGGCACGCAGCGCGTCGGTGGTGGCGGGCACGATGCGGTCGACCATCGAGTCCGGGAACGCAACGTGGTCGCCGATCCATCGCGCCGTTTCGGGGTCGAGCCGCTCGGCCAGCTCGCCCACCAGGCCGGCCAGCATGCGGCCGTTGCCGGCCACGTTGTCGCAGCACGCGACCGTGATCGGTCCGGCCGCCGCGGCGCGGCGGGCCGCCAGTCCGGCCACCAGGATCCCCACCACTCCGATCGGTGCCGTGGGATCCGTGAGGTCGTGGGCGACGGCCGGGTGGGTCGGGTCGAGGTGCCGGGTGACCGGGTCGAAGCCGTAGGCCTTCTCTGTCACGGTCGTGGTGACCAGGGTGGTGTTCGGCGCGGCGAGCGCGGTGAGCATCTGGCTGCGGCGGGAGGGCCCGACCACGTCGGTGAGCACGCCGATGGGGCGGAGGTTGCGGCCGGTGGCCGACGCCTCCACCAGCGTGTACCGGCCCGCCTGCGGCGCGAGCGCGTCGGGGACGCGTTCAGAGGTCATCGACGTGCCGAGCACCCCCACGTCGCGCACGCCGGCGACCGCGAGGTCGTCGAGGTACGCGCACACGTGGGCCCGGCTGAACGCGCCGAGCCCGAGGTGGACGACCGCGGTGGTGAGCGCGGTGCGGTCGTACGGGACCGAGGCGCTCACCGTCGGCTCACAGCCCGTACGCGCGCCGGGCGAGACCCACCGCGCACTCGACCGCCAGCTCGGCGGCGTCGTCGGGGGTGAGGCGGTGCTCGGCGACCAGCGTGGCCAGGTATGCGCAGTCGACCCGGCGGGCGACGTCGTGACGCGCGGGGATCGACAGGAACGCGCGGGTGTCGTCGTTGAAGCCCGCGGTGTTGGCGAAGCCGGCGGTCTCGGTGACCGCCCGGCGGAACCGCCACATGCCCTCGACGCTGTCGAAGAACCACCAGGGCGGACCGAGCGTGAGGCACGGGTAGAAGCCGGCGAGCGGCGCGAGCTCGCGGGCGTAGGTCGACTCGTCGAGCGTGAACAGGATGATGCGGAGGCCGGGTTCGAGCCCGAACCGGTCGAGCAGCGGACGCAGGGCGTCGACGTAGTCGGTACGACCCGGGATGTCGGCACCCTTGTCGCGGCCGAACCGCTCCAGGATCCGAGGGCTGTGGTTGCGGCGCGAGCCGGGGTGCAGCTGCAGGACCATGCCGTCGTCGAGGCTCATCGCAGCCATCTCGACCAGCACCTGGCCCCGGAGCTGCTCGGACTCGTCGGGGTCGAGCGTGCCCGCGCGCGCGCCGTCGAGGAGGCGCTGGCACTCCCGTGCGTCGAGGTCGGCGGTGGCCGCGCTCGGGTGGCCGTGGTCGGTGGCGGTGGCGCCGCGCGCCCGGAAGTCGGCGCGGCGCTGCCGGAGCGCATCGAGGTACCCGTCCCAGCGGGTGACGTCGCAGCCAGTCATCTCGCCGAGCCGCTCGACGTTGGCGGTGTAACCGTCGAAGTCGGGGTCGACCACCGGGTCGGGGCGGAAGGTCGTGATCACGCGGTCGTTCCAGCCGTCGGTCGCGAGGCGGTCGTGGTGGGCGAGGTCGTCGAGCGGCGACTCCGTGGTGGCGAGCACCTCGATACCGAAGCGCTCGAACAGGGCACGGGGCCGGAAGCCGTCGCCGGCCAGGGCCGCGGCGATGCCGTCGTAGTAGTGGTCGGCGGTCTCCGGGCCGAGGCGCACGTCGAACCCGAACACGGTGGCGAAGGTGTGGTCGAGCCACAGGCCCGACGGGGTGCCCCGGAAGAGGTGTGCGTGGGCGGCGAACGTGCGCCAGGCGTCACGCGGCTCGGCCACCGGTCCGCCGTCGCGCGGCCGCACGCCGAGGTCCTCCAGCCGCACCCCCTGGCTGTGCAGCATGCGGGTGAGGTAATGGTCGGGCGTCACGAGCAGCGTGGTCGGGTCGGCGAACGGGCGGTCCTCCGCGAACCAGGCCGGGTCGGTGTGCCCGTGGGGCGACACGATCGGGAGGTCGACCACCTCCGCGTACAGCGCACGCGCGATCGACCGGACCGTCGGCTCGGCGGGGAACAGCCGGTCCGGGTGGAGGTCGAGTGCAGTAGCGGTAGTGCCCAGGCTCACAGCCGAGGAGGGTAGTACCGTCTCTGCGTGTCCGGATACGATGGTTCTGCCGCGATCCGCCTCCACCCCCGCGACGACGTGCTGATCGCGATGCGCGACCTCGCGCCCGGCGACCGCGTCGGCAACGACGGCGACGGCTGCGACGGCTGCGACGGTGTGGTCCTCGTCGATGCTGTCCCCTCCGGCCACAAGCTCGCGGTGCGGGCCGTCGCCGCCGGATCGCCGGTCCACAAGAGCGGGCACGCGATCGGGCGCGCAACGCGTGACCTCGCGGTCGGCGCGCACGTCCACGTGCACAACCTCGGCAACCTCGACGACCTCGACCATCACGAGCCCGCGGCGGACCCGGCGCCGTCACGCACCGCCACCGACGCGTCGTGGTCGGACGTCACGTTCTCCGGATACCACCGGACCGACGGGCGGGTCGGCACGCGCAACCACCTCCTGGTGCTGCCCACGGTGAACTGCTCGGCCACCGTCGCGCGCGCGGTCGCCGACCAGGCCCGAAGCCACCTGCCGGCCGGCATCGACGGCGTGTGGGCCCTCGGTCACCAGAGTGGCTGCGGCATCCCCGACGTCGGCGACCAGATCGACCGGCTCCGGGCCACGCTGCGCGGCTACGCCACACATCCCAACACCGGCGGTGTGCTCGTGATCGGCCTGGGCTGCGAGGTCAACCAGCTCGACGGGCTCGCCGACGGCCTCCCGGCCGAGCGGCTGCGCACCCTGGAGATCCAGCAGCACGGGGGCACGGCCGCGACCGTTGCGGCCGGGGTGGCGGCGGTCGCGGAGCTCGCCGCCGTCGCGGCCGGCGACCGACGTGCGCCCGCGGCCCTCTCGGAGCTGGTCGTCGGCCTGCAGTGCGGAGGCTCCGACGGGTTCTCGGCCATCAGCGCCAACCCGGCGCTGGGCGCGGCGGCCGACCTGCTCGTCGACGCCGGGGGCACGGTGCTGCTGTCGGAGACCCCCGAGCTGATCGGGGCCATCGCCGAGCTCGCGGCCCGCTCCGCCGATCCCACCGTCGCCGCCGCACTGCGAGACCTCGCCGGCTGGTGGACCGCCCACGCCGCGGCCCACGGCACGACCCTCGACGCCAACCCCTCCCCCGGCAACCTGGCGGGGGGCATCACCACCATCGTCGAGAAGTCCATCGGCGCGGCGGCCAAGGGCGGGACCCGACCCGTCGCCGCCGTGGTCCCTTACGCCGTCCGGCCCACTGCTCGGGGCCTCGTCATCATGGACTCGCCCGGGTACGACCCGGTGTCGGCCACCGGGCAGATCGCCGGCGGCGCCCAGGTGGTGTGCTTCACCACCGGACGCGGCTCGTGCTTCGGCTCGGTGCCCGCACCGGCACTGAAGCTCTCCACCACCTCCGACCTGGCCCGCCGCCTGCCCGACGACATCGACGTCGACTGCGGCCCCGTGCTCACCGGCGACGCGACCACCGCCGAGATCGGCGAGCGGATCCTCCACGCGATCGTCGCCGTCGCCTCGGGCCGGCCCACCTGCTCCGAGCGCCTCGGCTACGGCCTCGACGAGTTCGTCCCCTGGACCGATGGCATCACCCTCTGACCCCGCGGTCCCGGCCGAGGCCATCGAGCCTGCGCCCCGTCGGCGCAATCTGTCGCCGTGGGCGTCGTGGTCGTTGCACCTGCGCTCGGTGGTCGACGAGGACCCGTGCCCCGACGCGGCGGCCGCAGTGCCTGGGTGGCGGGAGCGGGTGCGGGCGCGCCTCGCCGCGATGCTCGGCTCCCCGCCACCGGCCGTGCCGCTCGACCCGGAGGTCACCGACGAGGTCGACGCCGGCGACCACGTGCGCCGGCGAATCCTCTACGACGTCGAGCCCACGATGTCGGTGCCGGCCTATCTGCTCGTCCCGAAGGACCGCCTCGCGGGTCCGCCGGGCCCCGCCGTGCTCGCGGTCCACGGTCACGGACCGGGCAAGGAGATGATCTGCGGCCTCACCGGCCCTGCGCAGGAGCACTACGCCCTCCGGCTGGTGCGGCTCGGGTACGTGGTGCTCGCCCCCGACCTCCGTTGCTTCGGGGAGCGCCAGGACCCGCAGTGGTCCCCCGAGGTGCACAAGTACGACTGCGACTGGAACCTGGTCGCCGCGACCATGGCCGGCGCGGTCCCGCTCGCCCAGAACCTCTGGGACCTGCAGCGCAGCGTCGAGCTGCTGGTCGCAGACCCCCTCGTCGACCCCGCACGGATCGCGGTGGCCGGCCTCTCCTACGGCGCGACGATGTCGCTGTTCCTCGCCGCGACCGACGACCGGATCGGCGCCGTGATCGTGTCGGGCTACCTGTCGAGCTGGCGGGCGGCGCACTCGGTGCCGTGGAACATGTGCGGCTCGCAGGTGCTGCCGGGTCAGCTCGGCCGGCTCGAGCACCTCGACGTCGCGTCGCTGATCGCGCCCCGCCCGATCCTCGTGGAGTCCGGCACCGAGGACCCGCTGTTCCCGGTCGACACGGCACGCGCGACGGTCGCGTCGCTGCGACGGGTGTACGCCGCGCTCGGCGCCGACCCCGACCGCGTCGAGCACGACGTGTTCGAGGGCGGGCACCGGTGGAACGGCGCTCGCACGGAGGCGTTCCTCGCGGGGCCTTGGTAGATTCCGCCGCCATGGCGCCGCGCATCGTGTTCATCGGTGGTGGGTCCTACCAGTGGACCCCCAAGCTCCTCCTCGACATCGCCGACACCCCGAGCCTCGCCGAGGCGGAGATCGTCATCGAGGACATCGACCCCCGGCCGATCCCCGATCTCGTCGACTTCGTCCATCACATCGCCCGCGTGCGCCAGGTGGGCCTCCGCGCGACCGGCACCACCGATCAGCGGGCCGCGCTCGAGGGCGCCGACCACGTCGTCGTGTGCATCTCGACCGGCGCATTGGACTCGATGCAGCACGACCTCGTGATCCCCGAGCGCTACGGGATCCGGCAGTCGGTGGGCGACACCGTCGGCCCGGGCGGGATCCTGCGGGGCCTGCGCAACATCCCCGTGATGCTCGGCATCGCCCGCGACATGGAGGACGTCTGTCCCGACGCGTGGCTGCTCAACCTCACCAACCCGATGACGACGCTCACCCGAGCCGTCCTCCGGGAGACGTCGGTGACCGCCATCGGCCTGTGCCACGAGGTGACCATCGCGCTCTACACCCTGTCGCAGATCCTCGGCTGTGACCCCCGGGAGATGAACCCGACCGTCGCCGGGGTCAACCACCTGCCCTTCATCACCGCCCTCGACGTCGATGGCGAGGACGGGCTCGCCATGCTGCGCGACGTGCTGGCCGACCCCGACGCGCGGGCCCGTCCCCTCGCGATCCGCGGCATCACCGGACACGAGGCGGTGAGCGCCGGCGGAGCGTTCACCGTCGACTCGCTGCTCGCGTCCAACCGCGTGAAGGTCGAGCTCTTCGAGCGTTTCGGGGTGCTCCCTGCGGCCGGCGACCGGCATCTCGTCGAGTTCTTCCCCGGGTTCCTCACCGAGGAGAGCGACTGGGGCGCCCGCTGGGGCGTGCACCTCACCAGCATCGACGACCGGCGCCAGTGGCTCGCCCACTACATCCGCGAGTTCGAGCGACTCCGCGGCACCGACGACCTCCCCCGCGAGCCGAGTGGCGAGATGGTTGCCGCGGTCGTCGACTCCCGCCTACGCGACCGGGCGCGTGAGATCCCGCTCAACATCGCCAACCACGGCCAGGTCCCCGACCTCCCCGCCGACGTCGTGGTCGAGAGCATGGTGACCGTCGACGCCCGCGGGACCCGCGGTCGCGACGTCACACCACTCCCGACGGTGCTCGCCGAGCAGGTCCGCCGAGTCAGCGCTGCGCAGGAGCTCGTCGTCGAGGCGGCCGTGTCCGGCGACCGGACCCTGGTGCGCGACGCGCTGCTCCTCGACCCCCTCGCCGGGCGCATCGACTACGACGCGCTGGGGCACATGGTCGACGACCTGCTCGACGCCACCGCCGCCTGGCTCCCCCAGTTCACCTGATCGCCGCGGTCCGCACCGCCGCCCGGAGGTCCGTCTCCTGACGCAGCGCCGATCGAGGGTCGTCCCACGGCGACGTGACCCTGGCCATGAAGGCACACGCTCTGTCGATCGGATCGCGCGGCCCGAGAGTGGGCCGCGCCCAGTGCAGGGGCGTTGGCGGGCCCTGGTACCTGACCCGATCGAGGTGGGATTCGATCCCCTGGAGAGGGTGAACCCGTCGCCGTGGACGTTCGTCATCGCCACAGCCTGGGGACCCGGCATCTCGACGCACTGCCCGATGGGGGATGTCGGACGAGGCGACGGTCGGTCAAGCGCTCGGCCGACAACGGTCACCAGCGTCCACGATCCGCAAGGTCACGTGGCCGTTTCGGGACCCTGAGCAGTGCTCCACCAGGGGGCCGGAAACCGGCGCTGCCCTGGGCCGTTCGAGTTGGAGCGGGTGACGGGAATCGAACCCGCGTTCTCAGCTTGGGAAGCTGATGTTCTGCCTCTGAACTACACCCGCGGGATCCCGGATCGTACCGTCCGGCGGCCCGGGGCCGAAAGCCGACCGGGCCCTGGCGTCCGGCGGTGACCGTCCGGGCGTCGCTAGTCTCCCGGCCGTGATCCTGTCCGACGTCTCGATCCGCGAGGCCCTCGCCGGGGGCCGGATCGTCATCGAGCCGATGCTCGACGGGGCCGTGCAGCCCTCGTCGGTCGACCTGCGGATCGACCGCTTCTTCCGGGTCTTCCGCAACCACACCACCCCGTTCATCGACCCGAAGCTCCCCCAGGAGGACCTGACCGAGCCGGTCGAGGTGACCGAGGGCGACGCCTTCGTGCTCCACCCGGGTGAGTTCGTCCTCGGCTCGACCCTCGAGCGGGTGGCCCTGGCCGCCGACCTCGTCGGCCGGCTCGAGGGCAAGTCGTCGCTCGGGCGGCTGGGCCTGCTCATCCACTCGACCGCCGGCTTCGTCGACGCCGGCTGGGACGGCCACCTCACGCTCGAGCTGTCGAACGTGGCCAACCTGCCCATCGCCCTCTACCCGGGGATGAAGATCGGTCAGATCTCCTTCCTGCAGATGACCACAGCGGCCGAGCACCCCTACGGCAGCGGGGTCACCGGCTCGAAGTACCAGGGCCAGCGGGGGCCCACGCCGAGCCGGTCGTACCTCAACTTCCGGGGCGACTGACCCCCGTCCGTCCCCGTCCGTCCCTGTCGTCACCCGTCCGGAGCATCCGGACCGGCCGGAGCCCCGTGGACTCACTGCAGCTCGCCATCGAGAACCTCACGTCGCCCCCGGTGGTGGCGTTCGCGCTCGGGGCGCTCGCCGTGGTGGTCCGGAGCGATCTTCGCCTCCCCGACCCCATCCACACCGGGCTCGCCACCTATCTCCTGCTCGTCCTGTTCCTCCTCGACCTGGGGGCCACCGCCGCCTCCCGCCTCCGGGAGCACCGTTCGCTCACCCCGCCCGTGGTCGCGTTCGGGCTCGTCACCCCCCTGATCCTCGGTGCCACCGGGGTCGCCGTGGGCACGCTCGCCGGCCTGAGCCCGGGAGGGGCGGCGGTCTTCGGCGCGATGGCCGCGAGTGCGTCGTACATCGCCGCACCCGCGGCGGTGCGCGTGGCCCTTCCCAGCGCCGACGGCGCACTGTCGATCGGGCTGTCGCTCGGGGTGACGTTCCCGTTCAACCTGGCGATCGGGATTCCCCTCTACCTCGAGCTGGCCCGGGCCATCGGCTGATCGACGTGTCGGTGGATCGGGACGGGCGGCCGGGCGGACCGGCACCGGACTGAGCCGGTGCTCGTCGTGGACGCCGCCAACGTGGTCGGGTCGCGACCCGACGGCTGGTGGCGCGACCGCGCCGGGGCGGCCCGGCGCCTGGTGGATGCGATCGTGGCCGCGGTGACGGGCGGAGCGCTGGACCCGCCGGTGGTCGTGGTGCTCGAGGGCGCGGCCCGCGCCGGGGTCGCCGCCGGCCCGGTGACCACCAGCGTCACCGTGGTCCACGCGCCGGGAGCGGGCGACGACGCGATCGTCGCCGCCACCGCGGATGCGATCGCCGCCGCCCCCGCACCCGGTGTGGTCCGGGTGGTCACCGCCGACCGCGCGCTGCGGGCGCGGGTCGTGGCGCTCGGCGCCGGATGCGTGGGCCCGGGCTGGCTCCGCGACCGAACCTGACTCATGAGCCCGGAGCCCGGAGCCCGGAGTCGGGGGACCCGCGGCGGGCGACGCCGTACGCTGCCGCCATGGTGATCGTCGCCCACCCGCGGCCCGGCGCCTGAGACCACTCGTGCAGCGCAACGCCGCCACCGTGGTCGCGTTGGTCGGCGCAGTGCCCGACGCGCTGCGCCCGGTGCTCGGCACCCATACGACCTACGTGCTCGGCGACGACGATCCGCTCGGGGAGGTCGCCGACGCGTGGGTCCGCCGCTTCGACGAGGCCGGTCCGGTCGGCGAGCTCGAGGTGGCGGTGACCACGACGAAAGCCCGCTGGCGTGCGGGCACGGTCGAGCTCCCGGACTACCACCTGGTCACCGGGGTCGACGACCTCGCCCCGACCCGGCGGCACTGGTACTTCGGCGTCCTGCACGACGCCGCACCCCGTCGCATCGTGCCGGTCGACCCCGACGCCCGCCGGGTGCTCGCCGCCCTCGAGTCGCTCCCCCCGGGACCGTGGTGGCCGCCGGTGGACCGCCTGCTCGCCGGGATCGAGCAGCGCGTCCCCGACGTCGCGGTGCCCCCGGACCCGGCGGTCCCGGATCCCCCCGCGCCCCGCCTGCTGACCCCGGGCGGGTGACCGGCGCTCAGTCGTCGGCCCGGACCGCCGGACCCGGCGCCGGAGCCGGAGCCGGCGCATCGTCGTCCCGGTAGCGCGCCAGGAGGGCGCGCTCACGGTCGTGACGGGGGAAGGCCGTCGCCACCAGCGCCATGCCCAGCAGCACGGCGACGACCCCGGCGAGGTAGGCCCAGCGCTGGCCCTCGACGAACGACGCGCGTGCCGCCGACACGATCTCGTCGGCGTACTGCGGATACCGGTCGGCGATCGCGGTGGCCGACGCGAACGACCGGGTCAACTGACCCTCGACCTCGGTGCTCACCGACGCCGCTCCCGGGGCGTCGGCCACCTGCCGGGCGAAGGCCTGCGCGTACCCGGCGGTGAGCAGGGCCCCGAGCAGCGACTGCATGATCGCCCCTCCGAGGTCGCGCTGGAGGTCGGCGGTGCCCGACGCCATGCCCGCCCGCCGCACCGGCACCGAGCCCGTGAGGGAGTGCGAGGCCGGGGTGCCGACGAGGCCGACCCCGGCACCGACGAACGCGTAGGCGAGGCCGACGGCCCAGTAGCCCACACCCGCCTCCCAGGTGACGAGCATCACGACGAAGGCGAGCAGGACGGGCACGTACCCGATCAGCAGCGTGGCGCGCGCGCCGCGGGCCTCGACGATGCGGGCCGACACCGGGGCCAGGCCGAGCATGCACACCGCCATGGGCAGGACCGCGAGACCGGCCTCGACCGTCGAGTAGCCGAGCACGTTCTGTACGAACTGCAGTCCGACGAACACCGTGCCCATCAGCGTCCCGAAGACGATGATCCCGGAGACGGCGGCGATCCAGAACGTGGGCCGTCGGGCCACCGCGAGGTCGTAGAGCGGATTGGTCGCCCGCCGCTGCCGGAGCACGAACGCCACCGTGGCGAGCGTGGCGATCCCCACGGCGACCAGCGCGGTGGTCGCCCGATCGGGGACGACGGCGAAGTTGATCCCGAAGATCAGCCCGCCGACGAGCAGCACCGAGAGCACGCCGCCGACGTTGTCGACCGGTTCGACGTCCTCCGCCACGTGGGCCGGGATGCACCACAGCACCAGCGGGAGCGCGAGGGCCACGAGCGGGATGGTGACGAGGAACGCGGCACCCCACCAGAAGTGGAGGATGCACAGGCCGCCGATGAGCGGTCCGAGGGCCGTGATCGCCCCGCCGGTCGCCGACCACAGGGCGATCGGCCGGGTGCGCCCGGGCCCGGACCACAGGGCCGTGATCAGGGCGAGGGTGGTCGGGAAGGCCATGCCCGCGGCCAGGCCGCCCACGACCCGGGCGACGATGAGCACCTCGATCGAACCGGCCCAGGCCGACACCAGGGCGGCGGGGACGGCGAGCACGAGGCCGGTGCACATCACGGTCTTGCGGCCGTAGCGGTCGCCGAGCGCGCCCAGCCACAGCACCGAGGCGGCGAGACCGAGCGAGTACCCGACGGCCACGAGGTTGAGCGCGGTCTGCGAGCAGTCGAAGTGGGCGCCCAGGCTCGGGAGCGCGACGAACGCCACCGACAGCGGCAGGTTCGCGATCGACGCGACCAGGATCAGGGTGGCGAGCACCACACCCGCACGGGCCGGAGCCCCGCCACCGACCGGCGGCGTACCGGCATTGCCCGTGACCACTGCTTCACGCTAGACCGTGGGCGAGCACCTCGACTCACCCCCCGAGCCGGAGCGCCCCATGTCCGATCCGATCGCGGCGCCGCTCCGCGAGGTCGTCGCGTACTTCCTGCGACTGGGATCGACCGCGTTCGGTGGCCCGGCCGCCCACATCGCGCTCATGCGCCACGACCTGGTCGAGCGCAAGGGCTGGCTCGACGACGACGAGTACGCCGAGATGATCGCCTTGGCCAACCTCGTGCCCGGGCCGAACTCCACCGAGGTCGCCATGCACGTGGGGCGGCGGCGGGCGGGCACGGTCGGCATGATCGCGGCCGGCCTCGCGTTCATCGCCCCCGCGTTCGTGATGATGCTGGCGCTCGGCTGGGCCTACACCGAGTACGGCACGCGCCCCGGGTTCCGTTCGGTGCTGGCCGGCATCGCGCCCGTGGTGGTGGTGCTCATCGGCCAGGCGATCCTGCAGCTGGGCCGCACCGCGCTGCGGGGTGGGAGCGCCGTGGCCGTCGGCCTGCTCGCGCTCGCCGGCGTGCTGATCGGGATCCACGAGCTGGTGCTGCTGGCGGGGGCGGGACTCGTGACCTGGGTCGGGTGGTGGTTCGGCGCCCGGTCGGCCCGGGGCCCGGGCCTGGGTGGGTTCGCGGTCGTGGCTGCGATGCCGGCGGTGCGCATCGCGGCCGACCTCGGCCCGGTGTGGGCCACGGCCGGACCGGTGATGCTCACCCCGCTGTTCGTGGTGTTCCTGCAGATCGGCGCCGTGCTCTACGGCAGCGGCTACGTGCTGTACGCGCTGCTCGAGGGCACCCTGGTCCACGACCGCGGGTGGCTGACCGAGCGCCAGCTGCTCGACGCGATCGCCATGGGGCAGCTCACGCCCGGACCCCTGTTCACCACCGCCACGTTCATCGGCTACACGCTGCGGGGCCTCCCCGGAGCCCTGGTCGCGACGGTGGGGATCTTCCTCCCGGCGTTCTGCTTCGTGGGGGTCACCGGGTTCGTGGTGCACCGCCTGCGGGGCAACGCGGGGTTCGCTGCGTTCCTCCGGGGGGTGGTGGCGGCGTCGCTGGCCCTGATGGTGGCGGTGGCCGGGATCCTGGCGCGCGACGCCTTCGTCGACGTCGGGACCGTGGCGGTGGCCGCCGCCGCGGCGGGGCTGCTGTGGTGGCGACGGCCCAACCCGGTCTGGCTGATCCTGGCCGGGGGGGTGGCGGGCGCCCTGGTGCCCGGACTCGGGTAGCGTGCCGCCCCACGGGCGGAACTGACGCCCCGTCAGATCGCCCCGTCCGATCGCCCCGTCAGATCGCCCCGCCCGATCACCCGTCCGATCACCCGCAGCCGGCCCCCGGCCCGGCGTCCGCTCCCCACCTGGAGGCGCACCGATGTCCGATGGGCTGCTGTCCGGCATCCGCATCGTGGAGAGCTCCATGCTCGGCCCGGCCGAGATGGGGGGCTTCCTCGCCGACCTCGGCGCCGACGTCATCAAGATCGAGCCGCCCGGGGGCGACTACGGCCGCCAGATGACCTGGCCGATCGTCGAGGGTGCCTCGCTGCTGTCGCTGCACGTGAACCGGTCCAAGCGGTCGGTGATCCTCGACCTCCGCACCCCCGAGGCGATCGAGGTGTACCTCGACCTCGTGCGTGGCGCCGACGCGGTGATCGAGGCCATGCGCCCCGGCGCGCTCGCCCGGCGGGGCCTGACGTTCGAGCGGATGCAGGCGGTCAACCCGAAGATCGTGTTCTGCTCGATCTCGGGGTACGGCGCGACCGGGCCCTACCGCGACCTGCCGTCACACGGGATCGCCTACGACACCTGGGCGGGGAACTTCGCGCCCGCCTACGACGACGACGGCTTCTGCTACATCCCCGAGCACGCCTCGATGGGCATCCACGCCGGACCGCTCATGGGCGCGTTCGGGATCCTCGCCGGCATCCTGCGGGCCCGGGCGACCGGGGTCGGCTGCCAGATGGAGATCGCGCAGTCCGACGCCGCCGCCTACATGGACTGGTACCGCATCGAGTCGTGGAAGGCCTACGAGCGCCCGCAGTCGGAGGTCACGGGCAACGCCACCGACAACTACGAGCGGCGCGACCCGGGCACCGCCGGGATGCGGGGCGGCGTGCGCTACCAGATGTACGAGTCGGCCGACGGTCACGTGCTGTTCATGGCCTCCGAGCGCGAGTTCTGGAAGAACTTCTGCGCGGGCATCGACCGCATGGACCTGTTCGACCGGTGGCCGGGGGAGAAGTACGCCGACCACGCCCGTCACAACCGCGAGCTCCAGGCTGCGCTGCGCGACATCTTCAGGTCCAGGACGAGCGCCGAGTGGATCGCGTTCGGCAACGAGCACAACACCCCGATCGCGCCGGTGAACACCCCGAAGACGATCATGGACGACCCGCAGTTCCAGCACCGGTTCCACTGGTACCCGGCCGCCCGGACCGTGGCCGACACCCTGGCGCTCCCGCTCGTCGTGGCGGGCGAGGACCCGCCCGATCTGACCCGGGCCCCCGACGCCGGGGAGCACACCGACGCCGTGCTCGCCGACGTGCTCGGCTACGACGCCGACCGGACCGCCGCCCTGCGGGCGTCGGGCGCGCTCGGCGACGCCTGATCCCCGCCCCGACCCCGAGGAGCGCCTCCATGGGCACCATCTGCATCACCGGCTCGGCTTCGGGCATGGGGCTGGCCACCACGAACCGCCTGCGCGCCGCCGGCCACACGGTGATCGGGGTGGACCGCCACGACGCCGACGTGGTCGCCGACCTCGGGACCCCCGAGGGCCGGGCGGCGGCGATCGCCGCGGTCGACGCAGCCTGTGGCGGGGTGCTCGACGGCTTCGCCCCGTTCGCCGGGCTGGGTGGGCTCCCGGGCCGGGACGGCTCGCTCGTCGTCTCGGTGAACTACTTCGGCACCGCCGCGCTGCTGCCGGCGCTGCGCCCGATGCTGGCCCGGGGCACCGCGCCCTCGTGCGTGGTGATCGGCTCCAACTCCACCACCTGCCAGCCGAACCTCCCCGACGACCTGGTCGAGGCGTGCCTCGCCGACGACGAGGCCGGGGCCCGCGCGCTCGCCGACACGCACGGGTCGGTGCAGACCTATCCGGCCACCAAGCTGGCGCTCACCCGCTGGGTCCGACGACACGCGCCCGGGCCCGACTGGGCCGGCGCCGGGATCCGCTGCAACGTGGTGGCCCCCGGCCTGGTGGAGACGGCACTCACCGCCGAGCAGCGGGCCGACCCGACGATGGGGCCGTTGATCGGGGGCTTCCCGGTGCCCCTCGGCCGGGGCGGGCGGCCCGAGGAGCTCGCCGCGGTCGTGGACTTCCTCCTCGGCCCCGAGTCGAGCTTCTTCGTCGGCTCGGTGATCTGCTGCGACGGCGGGACCGAGGCGCAGCTGCGGCCCGACGACTGGCCCCAGATCTGGCGCCTCGGCGGCGCGTGAGCGGGGCCGACGCCACCACGCCCGTCGCTCGGTTCGAGCGACTGCAGGTGTGGCGCGACGGGCCCGTGGGGTGGCTCGTCTTCGACCGGCCCGACGCCCACAACGCGCTCGACGCCGTGATGTTCCGCGAGCTCGAGGTCGCCTGGCGCGCGCTCGACGACGACCCCGAGGTCCGGGTCATCGTGAACACCGGCAACGGCGCCGCCTTCCAAGCGGGACTCGACGTGGCCCAGCTCGCCCGGGACCCGGACGCGTTGCGCGACGCGTCGCGCCGGACCCGCGACTTCGAGTTGCGCTTCACCGCCTGGCAGGTCGGCGTGCGCAAGCCGGTGATCGCCGCCGTCAACGGCGTGTGTGCCGGGGGTGGGCTGCACTTCGTGGCCGACGCCGACATCGTGATCGCGGCGAGCGACGCCGAGTTCACCGACCCGCACGTGTCGGTCGGACAGGTGAGTGCGTTCGAGACCATCGCGTTGATCCGGCGGTCACCGATGGAACCGGTGCTGCGCATGGCGTTCACCGGTCGCCACGAGCGGATGTCGGCGCAGCGGGCCCACCAGCTCGGCATCTGCAGCCAGGTCGTGGACCCGCCCGGCGACCTGCGGGCCGCAGCGGCCGCGCTGGCCGGGCTGATCGCCCGGAACTCCCCCACTGCGATGGCGATCACGAAGCGGGCGCTGTGGGAGGCCCTGGAGCGCGACCTCACCGACGCGTGCGCGTCGGGTGCGCGTGACCTCGTCGCCATGTGGGGCCACCCCGACCAGACCGAGGGGCCGGCCGCGTTCGCCGAGCGCCGGACCCCGGCGTGGACGCCGCTCGCCCCGGGGCCGGTGGGTGGAGGCGCTCCGCGATGACACGTCCCTACGAGACGCTCGTGGTGGAGCGCCACGGACACGTGGGTTGGTTGATCTTCGACCGGCCCGAGCAGCTCAACGCGATGAACCACCGCATGCGCGACGAGCTCGCCGACGCCTGGATCGAGCTCGACCGCGACCCCGCGGTCCGGGTGATCGTGCACACCGGCAACGGGCGGGCGTTCCAGACCGGGGTCGACGTGATGGAGGTCGCCACCGACGGCCTCGGCTTCGAGCGCTACCGGGAGTCGATGGAGGACTTCGACCTCCACTTCACCGCCTGGCACCAGGACGTGGGCAAGCCGGTGATCTGCGCGGTCAACGGCCTCTGCGCGGGCGGCGCGTTCCACTGGATCGCCGACTCCGACATCGTGATCGCCGCATCCGACGCGCAGTTCTTCGATCCCCACGTGTCGATCGGCCAGGTGGTGGCGATCGAGGCCATCGGGCTGATCCGCCGCATCCCCGCCGAGGCGGTGATGCGCATGGCGTTCGTGGGCAAGTACGAGCGCATGTCGGCGCAGCGGGCCTACGAGCTCGGCATGGTGAGCCAGGTGGTCGACCCGCCCGAGCGCCTGCGCGAGGAGGCCCAGCGCCTGGCCGAGACCATCGCCCGGAACTCGCCCACCGCCATGCGCCACACGAAGCGGGCGCTGTGGGGGGCGCTCGAGGCCGGCCTCACCGACGCGTGCCGGGCCGGCGCCCGGCACCTCGTGGCCATGTGGGGCCACCCCGACCAGACCGAGGGGCCGGCGGCGTTCGCCGAGAAGCGCGCGCCCGACTGGCAGCCGCTCACCCCCGATCCCGACGCCGATCCCGACCCCGATCCCGACGCCGATCCCGACGCCACCCCCGCTCCCGGCCCCTGAGGCGTCCCGGGGTCAGCTCCGGGGCACGTCCTGCCAGGCCGCCCCGTGGTGGGGGTCGGGCTCCCGGGGCAGCCCGAGCACCCGCTCACCCAGGATGGTGCGGTTGACCTCGGAGGTCCCGCCCTCGATCCGGTTGGCCCGGCTGCGCAGGAAGCCCCGGACCTCCCGCGGCAACGGGTCGGGGCCGGCGGGCCAGGCCGCCGCGTCGGCCCCGAGCAGATCGACCGCGAGCTCCTGGGTCCGCACGTTGACGTCGGCGTTGGTGACCTTGCCGATCGACGACTCGGGCCCGAGGCGCCCGACGCGCGCGTTGTCGCGTACACGGGCGTTGGTCCGGCGGCGGATCTGCTCGAGCGACCACAGCTCGGCGAGGCGCTCCCGCACCCGCGGGTCCCGGTCCCGCCCCCGCGCCCGGGCGAGGCCCACCAGCGCGTCGACCCCGGCGCCCCCGATGCGGTCGACGCCCCCCGACCCGGGACCGGCCACCATCTGGCGCTCGCCCGAGAGCGTGGCGTTGGCGACCGTCCACCCGTCGCCCTCGGCCCCGACCCGGAACGCGTCGGGGACCCGGGCCCCCGACAGGAAGACCTCGTTGAAGTCGTGCTCGCCGGTGATCTGGATCAACGGCCGGACCTCCACCCCCGGTTGGCGCATCGGGAGCAGGAAGTAGGTGATGCCGGCCCGCTTGGGCACGGTGGGGTCGGTGCGCGCGATGCACATCCCGAAGTCGGCGAAGTGGGCCCAGGTGCTCCACACCTTCTGGCCGGTGAGCACCCACTCGTCGCCGTCGCGTTCGGCCCGGGTCGCCAGCGACGCGAGGTCCGATCCGGCGCCCGGCTCCGAGAACAGCTGGCACCAGATCTCGGTGTTGGTGACGATGCCGGGGAGGAAGCGGGCCTGCTGGGCCTCGGTGCCGAAGGCCAGGATCGTGGGGCCGGCCAGGTTCAGGCCGAGCACGTTGAGCCGACCGAGGTTGTACGGCGCGAGCTCGGCCTCGAGCACGCGGGCGAGGCGACCCGACACGCCGAGGCCGCCGTAGGCACGGGGCCACTGGGGTGCGACCAGCCCGGTGGCCGCGAACGTCGGGTACCAGGCCTCGTAGTCGGCGCGCGACCGGACCGCCCGGATCGCGGCCGCGCCCCCCCGGGTCGCCGCCACGCGCCACGCCTCGGGCACGGCGGTGGCGACCCAGTCCCGCACGACCTCGACCGCGGTGGCGGGGTCGGTGTCGTCGGTGACGGGCAGCGGCGCGAACGGCGTGGTCACGGCGAGTCGTCCGGCTCGCCGTCGACGTCAGCGTCGACGTCAGCGTCGACGTCGGCGTCGGCGGTCCCGGCCTGGCCGATCAGCGAGCGCCGCAGCACCTTGCCCACCTCGTTGCGGGGCAACGCGTCGACCACCACCACCCGGGTGGGCACGGCGTAGGGCGCGCACGTCTCCCGAACCCGGGCGGTGAGGGCGACCGGATCGACGGTCGCCCCGCCGGCGGGCACCACCCAGGCCCAGGGCACCTCGCCGAGCCGGGCGTCGGGGACCCCCGCCACGCACACGTCGGCCACGGCCGGGTCGGCGCGTAGCGCCTCCTCGACGTCGGCGGGGTTGACCTTGAGGCCACCGCGGTTGATGACGTCGGAGACCCGGCCGTCGACCCAGAGGAACCCGTCGGCATCGAGGTGGCCGAGGTCGCCGGTGCGCAGGAAGCCGTCGCGATCGCGGCGGGGGTCGAGCCCGAGCCCGTCCCCCGCGTAGCCCCGCATCACGAACGGCGACCGGGCCCAGATCTCGCCGGGCTCGTCGACCGCCGCCGTCGCGCCGTCGGGACGCACGATCCGGAGGTCGATGCCGTCGTGGGGCCGGCCGACGGCCCCGAGCTTGGCGTCACCGAACTCACGGGCGTCGGCCGCGCTCCACCCGACGACCTCACCCCCGAGCTCGGTCTGCCCGTATGAGTTCAACACGGTGATGCCGAAGCGGTCGCGGAAGCGGTGGGCCACGACGGGGGAGAGCGGTGCCGTGCCGCTGCGCACGTACCGCAGGGGAGCGAGCGACGTGATCGAGGGGTCGTCGAGCAGCATCATGAGCATGGGTGGCGCGAGGACGGTGGACGTGCACCCGTGCTCGCGCACGGCGTCGGCGAACTCGCGTGTGACGAACGGATGGCACAGGACGACCGCAGCACCCACCCGGGTGGCGAAGCAGAGGTTGTAGACCCCCGACCACAGCGCGAGCGGCATCGGCATCAGGTTGGGCATCGGGGCGCGGGGCGACGCCGAGGCCGTTCCCGCAGCGCCGGATGCCGCGCCGCGGATCTTGGCCAGGGCCGAGTCGACGGCACCGACGATCGCGTCGTGGGCGAGCAGGACCCGCTTGGGCGGACCGGTGGTGCCGGAGGTCGTCATCACGAGCGCCACGTCGGGCTCGTACCGACGGGGCGTACCGGGCCACACCGAGACCTGTGGCACCAGCGACGCGTCGTCGAGCGACGGCCGTACGACCACCGCGGGCCGGGTCTCGGCGACGAGACGGTCGATCTCCGGGGCCGGGAGGCGCGGGTTCAGCGGTGCCGCCACCGCGCCGACGCGCCAGATCGCGAACAGCACCACGACGCCGAGCGGGGTGGAGGGGACCAACGCCGCGACCGCGCTGTCGGGCGCGACGCCCATGCGCACGAACGTCGCCGCGAGCCGGTCGGCCGCGTCGAGGATCTCGCCCCGGGTGAAGGTCGCGCCCTGCCAGTGGACCAACGGCGCATCGCGCGCGGCGTCGGTGGCGTCGACGAGGTCGGCGAGGCCGGTCACGGGACCGGTCAGGAGAGGATCGAGCCGAGGCCCCAGACCGCGACGACCAGGCCGAGCAGCATGAAGCACACCGATCGCAGGATCGGCGCCTGGTCGAGGCGGCCGGAGCTGGTCCGGACCTGGTTGCGCACCGGGCTCCCCGGGCGCCCGCGGGTGACGGCGGCCCGGGCCGCGGAGCGCCGGTCGGCCCCCCGGCGCAGGAGCGCGTAGGCGTTGGCCACGAAGAGCGCCGCCCCCAGCGCGGTCACCAGCTGGAGGAGGACGTCGCTGTAGAAGTCCATCGGGCGATCGTAGGGCCCGCCGACGAGGTCAGGCGCCGGGCCCACGACCACGCCGATCGCGCACTCGGCGTGCTACAACGCCGGGCGTGCGGTTGCTGGTGGCGCAGTGCTCGGTGGCCTACGAGGGCCGGCTCGGCGCCCGCCTCGCGCCCGCCGTCCGCCTGGTCGTGTTCAAGGCCGACGGATCGGTGGCCGTCCACTCCGACGCCAAGGCCTACAAGCCCCTGAACTGGATGAACCCCCCGTGCACCGTGACCGAGGCCGACGGGCAGATCACCGTCGCGACCCCGAAGGGGGAACGGCTCGTGATCGAGGTGCACGAGGTCGTGTCCGATCAGCGTTTCGACCTCGGCGACGACCCCGGACTCGAGAAGGACGGGGTCGAGGCCGAGCTGCAGCAGCTGATCGCGGCGCGGGTGGAGGCGCTGGGATCGGGTCTGCGCCTCGTGCGCCGCGAGTACCCCACCGACCTCGGCCCGGTGGACCTCCTGTGCCGGGACGCCGACGGCAACGCCGTCGTGGTGGAGATCAAGCGCGTCGGCGAGATCGCCGGGGTGGAGCAGCTGCTGCGCTACCAGGAGCGGCTCGACCGCGACGGCACGCTGGCCCCGACCCGGGGACTGTTCGTGGCGACCCGGATCAAGCCCCAGGCCCGGGTGTTCGCCGAGAGCCGCGGCGTCGCCTGCCTCGAGGTGGACCTCGAGGAGCTCCGGGGCGCGGCCCCGCCCGATCTCCGACTCTTCTGATCCGACTGATCCCGCTGATCCCGCTGATCCCGCCGATCCCGCGCATTCCTCGGATTCGTCGGATTCGTCGGATCGCCTGAGCCCCGACCGGCGCGGCCGGGCCCGGCGGGCCAGACTGGGGCGGTCCGGAGGCCACCGTGGCCTCCGCCGCAGCCGGGGGCACACGAGCCGGGATGACGCGCAACCAGATCTGGGCCACCGTGGGAGGCGGCGCCGCGGCGATCGCGATCGTGGTCGTGCTCGTGCTCGCGCTGACCGGAGGCGGGTCGCCCGACGCGATCTCGACCGTGACGACCCGACCCACGACCACGAGCACCACGATCCGCCCGCCGATCACCACCGCCGCCGTGACCACCACGACCGCGGCGCCCGCGCCCACCGTGCCGCCCACCGTGCCGCCCACGGCGCCGCCCACCCCGCCGACCACGATCGTGATCCCACCGACCACCGTGGTCCCCGCGCCCACCGCGCCGCCCACCGCACCCCCCACGGTCCCCCCGACCGTGGCACCCACCACCGCGCCGACGACGGTGCCCCCGACGACGCTGCCCGCCGACTTCCCCACGGTCGCGTCGTTCGCCCCGCGCCGCGGCCCGGCCGGGAGCACGGTCGTCCTGACCGGCACCAACTTCGTCGGCGTGCAGTCGGTCACCTACGGGAGCGTTCCCACGCCGTTCACGGTGAACAGCCCGACCCAGATCACCCTCACCGTCCCGGCGGGCACCCCGGTCGGCCGGGGCCTGTTCACCGTGACCACCCCGGTGGGGGCGGCCCGGAGCGCCACCGCCTTCCGCGTGGTCGCGGGCCCGACGCCGACCACCACCACCGTGCCCTGCCCGCCGCCGACCACCGGGGCTCCGGGCACGACCACGCCGACGACCACGCCGGCCACGAGCCTTCCCACCACCACCACGACCGACCCCTGCGCGCCGCCCCCGCCGACCACGACCACGACCACGACGACCCGCCCCGGCTGAGCGGGTCCCGGCGGGCGCCGGGTCAGGCGGTGGGCAGCGCCACGGTGGCGGTGTGCACCCCGGAGCGCAGGACCACGCCCGGGCGCGCCCCGGTGTCGGCGCCCGCGGTCACGATCTCGTGCCCGCCCACGAACACGTGCGCGACGCCGAGCGGATCGGCCACCAGGCGGCGCCCGCCCCCGGGGAGGTCGGTGACCGACCGGGCGGGACCGGCTGCGACCGTGGCCGGGTCGAACACGACGAGATCGGCGACGGCGCCGACGGCGATCCGGCCCCGGTCGACGAGCCCGAACTGCTCGGCGGGCACCGCGGTCATGAGGCGGACCGCGGTCTCCATCGTCACGAGCCGGCGGCCGCGGAGGCAGTCGGCGAGGAACGCCGTCGGGTACGGGGCGGCGCACATGCGGTCGAGGTGGGCGCCGGCGTCGGAGCCGCCGATCAGGACCCGGGGGTCCTCCCACAGCGACGCCCGGAGCCGCCAACTGTCGTCGTCGTCGTCGGTGGGCCGGGGCCACAGCACGGTACGGAGGCCGTCGGCGATCACGACGTCGCAGAGGGTGTCGAAGGGGCTGGTGCCGCGCTCGGCCGCGATCTCGGCCACGGTCCGTCCGGTGCAGCCGGCGTTCGCGTCGGAGAACGTCTCGCCGATCGTGTAGCCCTCCCATCCGGCCAGCCGACCGATCACGCCCGCGGCCTCCGACCGGGCCCCCGCGGCGAGCACGCGGCGGGTCGCCGGATCGCGGAGCCGCTCGATCCGGTCGGGGACCGACAGCGCGTAGACCTCGCCCCAGCCGGGCAGGAGCCACAGCGCGCAGAACGTGGCGAAGCTCATGTTCATCTCGCCGATGGTCGGCATGGTGAGCGCGAGGACCCGGCCACCGAGCTCGGCGGCGCGGTCGGAGGGCCGGAGCTGACCGGCCACCCGCTCGGGCGTGCGGGCGTCGGCGCTGAGCACGTTCCAGTTGAGTGGCCGCCGGGCGGCGACCGACATGCGGGCCATCCGCTCGACCTCGTCGTCGGAGAAGCCGTCGAGGCAGCCACCGGTGATGTACTCGAGCACCGTGCCGGGATGATCCCGGACCGTGGCGCACAGCGCGAGCAGCTCGTCGGTGTCGGCCGCCCGTGACGGCACCGGCTGCCCGTCGCCGTCGGAGTGCGTGTGCGACTGCGACGACGAGAAGCCGAGGCCCCCGGCCCGCAGCGACTCGGCGAGGAGGCGCTGCATCGTCCCGACCTCGCCGCCGGTCGCCGCGCGGCTCGACGCCTCCGGCCCCAGCGCCGCGCGGCGGAGGGCACAGTGCCCGACGAGGAAGCCCGCGTTGACCGCGATCCGGCCCTCGAAGCGGTCGAGGTACTCCCCGAACGTACGCCACGACCAGTCGACCCCGGTCTCGAGCGCCGCCAACGACATCCCCTCGACCCGAGCCATCATGCGCCGCAGGTAGTCGCCGTCGGCCGGGTCCAGTGGCGCGAGGGAGAACCCGCAGTTGCCCCCGATCACGGTGGTCACGCCGTGGCCACTCGACGGCGACGCGGTCGCGTCCCAGCACAGCTGCGCGTCGTAGTGCGTGTGGGGATCGATGATCCCCGGCGCCACCACGAGACCGGAGGCGTCGAGGGTCCGGTGGGCCGACTCGTCCACCGCGCCGACGGCCACGATCCGGCCGCCGTGCACGCCGACGTCGGCGACCACTCCGGGCCGACCCGATCCGTCCACCACCACGCCACCGCGGAGCACCACGTCGAGCATCGCCGCACCCCCCCGTCCCGCTCACCACCGGACCGCGCCGGAGCGTAGCCAACCCCTCCGGGCGCGGGCGCGCGCACAGACGCGGCGTGCTACGACATCCCGGTGGACACCACGGACCCCCTCGCCGCCCTCGAGGCCGACGCGGTCGCCGCCACCGGGCTCGACGACTTCGGGGACCCGTCGTACCGGGAGGGACTCGCGGCGCTCGTGGACTCGCTCGGGGAGGCGCAGCTCACCGAGCTCGGGCACGCAGCGCTCGCGCAGCAGATCGGGACCGCCCTGCGCAACCGGCTGCGGATCGTCGACTGGCACCGGACCCGTCCCGCCGTCGGCGAGGCGTCCGTCGGCGCGCCCCTGTTCGTGGTCGGCCTGCCCCGCACGGGCACCACGCTCCTGAGCGGGCTGCTCGCCGCCGATCCCCGCCGGCGGGCGCTGTACCGGTGGGAGGCCACCGACCCGGTGCCACCCCCCGAGGCCGCGACCCTCACGACCGACCCGCGCATCGCCACCGCCGAAGCCGCGTCGGGTCTGCTCGACGCGCTGAACCCCGGGTTCAAGACCATCCACCACGAGCCCGCCGACGGGCCCACCGAGTGTGTGACGTTGCTCGCCCAGCACTTCACGTCGTTGCTGTGGGAGACCCTCGCCAACCTGCCCACCTACGGACGCTGGCTCCTCGCCGTCGACCAGCACGCCGCCTACGCCCACCACCGGATGGTGCTGCAGGTGCTCCAGTCGCGCGCCCCCGGGCGCTGGTCGTTGAAGAGCCCGCACCACGGGCTCGCCCTCGACGCGCTGCTGGCGCAGTACCCCGACGCGCGCGTCGTGGTCACCCACCGGGACCCGGTCCCCGTGATCGGCTCGCTGTGCAGTCTCGTCCGCTCGCTCTCGGGGACGTTCAGCGCAGCCGACCACACGGCCTACATCCGGACGCACTGGCTCGACGTCGCAGCGTCGATCGTCGAGCGCACGGCCGCGACCCGGAGCCGGCACCCGACGGTCGCGTTCCTCGACGTCGAGTACGACCGCCTCGTCGCCGACCCGATCGGGGTCGTCCGCGAGATCGCGGCCTTCGACGGGATGGACCTCACTGCTGGGGTCGAGGCCCGGATGCGGGCGTACCTGGCTGCACACGCCGCCGACCGGTTCGGGCGCCACGAGTACTCGCTCGCGGACTTCGCCCTACACCCCGACGAAGTGCGCGAACGCCTCACCGGCGCGTGAGCCGGGACCGGGGTGACGGCCCGGCGTTCGCTACGGTGCACCGACCGCCCCCGACAGGACCCCCCGTGCTCCGGAACCCCCTCGTCGCCCTGATCCGCCGATCGGGGCACTACCGACTCCTCATCTCGGGATTCGTGCTGCGGATGACCGGCGCCTACGCCGCCACCCTGGCCGGGGTCTGGGGCGCTTGGCGCTACGGGAGCCCGACCCGGGCGGCCTGGTTCGTCGCCTGCCTGAGCATCGCCAGCGCCCTCGGGGCCCTGTGGGTCGGGCACCGCCACGACCGGGGCTCGGCCGCACCGGTGGTCCGCGCCTCCGGGGTCGTCGAGGCGGTCGCGGTGACGGTGCTGGCGCTGGCCGGGACCCGGGCCGTCCCCGAGGTGGTGCTGCTCGGCGCCGGCGCCGCCGCCGGCATCACCCGCGCCGTCTGGTCGGCGGCGGTGACCCCGGCCCTCGCCGATGCCGCCGGCGACGACCGCGCCGTGGGTGCGTTCGGGGTGGGGTGGGCCTTCGACATCGGCAAGCTGGTGGGCGCGGTCCTGGTCGCGGTGATCCTGCTCGCCCCGGTGACCTTCGCGCTCGTGCCCGCCACGGTGCTGGTGGGCACGGTGATGTTCACCCGGCGGGGTCTGCGTCCGGTGGAGATCGTCGACACCCCCGACCGGCCCGTGGTGGACGAGCCCGCCGTCTGGCGCAGCATCGGCATGATGGCCGTCGCGTCGCTGTGCCTCTACCAGCAGGACCTGCTGTTCCGCGTCGCGATCGACCAGCCGGTGATGTACGCCGTCGCCGCCGGATCGTTCGCGGTGGGCGCCATCGTGGCGACCGCTCAGCTGGCCTGGAACGCCCTGCGGCACCTGCCCACCCGCATCGGGATGATCCTGTCGCTGGTCGCCTGCGCCGCCGGCACGACCGGGCTCCTCGTGGGCAACGACGTCCTGATCACGGTGAGCGCCTTCGTCACCGGATGGGGCTGCGCGTTCGGCATCCAGGGCTGTCGCCCGCTCTTCGCCTGGGCCCCGCGCCCGGGGGTGGCGTCGGGGATGTCGATCGCGCTGATGACCGTGGCCACCGCCATCGGCGCACCGGTGGTGGTCGAGGTGCTCCCCCACGCCGTGCCTGCGGCCGTGCTCATCACCGCCGTGCTCGTGGGTGCGTCACTGCTGGCCCCCGACGTGGGCGCCGCGGTCTCGGCCGGTGCGAACCGGCGCCGGTCCGGCACCGGGACCTGAGCCCGACGCCGGGACTACTCCCGGGCCATGTTGGCGAACTTGGTGAGGTGGTCGAGGAAGGCCAACCGGGTCATGCCGGTGGGCCCGTTCCGGTGCTTGGCCACGATGATCTCGGCGGTACCGCGCTGGTCGGACTCGGGGTTGTAGATCTCGTCGCGGTAGAGGAAGATCACGACGTCGGCGTCCTGCTCGAGCGACCCCGACTCCCGCAGGTCGGCGAGCATCGGCCGCTTGTCGGCGCGGTATTCGAGTTGCCGGTTCAGCTGCGACAGCGCGACGACCGGGCACTCGAGCTCGCGGGCGAGGATCTTGAGGCCCCGCGAGATGTCGGCCACCTCGACCTGCCGGTTCTCGCCCCGCTTGCCCGACGGCTGCATGAGCTGGAGGTAGTCGACGACGATCAGGCCGAGGTCGCCGTTGCGGGCCTTCATGCGCCGGGCCTTGGCCCGCATCTCCATCACCGTGCAGTGCGGGTTGTCGTCGATGAACAGCGGCGCCTCGGCCAGCCGCCCGACCCCGTGGGACAGACGGGTCCACTCGGCCTCGTTGATCTGGCCGGTCTGGAGCTTGCGCGCGTCGACCCGGGCCTCGGCGGCGAGGAGCCGCTTCGTGAGCTCGAGCGTGCCCATCTCCATCGAGAAGAAGATCACCGGGCGGTTGGCCTCCATCGCCACGTTGGCCGCGGCGCCCAACGCGAACGCGGTCTTGCCCGCCGCGGGGCGGGCGGCGACCACGTTGAGGGTGGAGGGCTGGAGACCGAGGAGCAGGTCGTCGAGGTCGGCGTAGCCCGTGGGGACGCCGGTGATGCGCTCGGTCTGGCCGTAGATGCGCTCGAGCTGGTCGAGGGTCTGCTGCAACGCGGCGGAGACGTCGATCATCGACTCGGAGACCCGCCGCTCGGCGACCTCGAACACCATCGACTCGGCCCGGTCGAGCGTCTCGGCGACCTCGGTCGAGTCGTCGTAGCCCATCTCGGCGATGTCGGACGCGACGCCGATGAGGCGACGGAGCAGCGCCAGCTCGTTGACGATCTTCGCGTAGTGGCCGGCGTTGGCCGACGCCGGGGTCTCGGCCTGGAGGCGCAGGAGGGTCGCCCGCCCACCCACGAGGTCGAGGAGGTCGGACCGCCGCAGCTCGTCGGCGACGGTGACCGGATCGACCGGCTCCCCGACGCTGTAGAGGGCGATGACCGCGTCGTAGATGTGCGCGTGGGCGGGCTTGTAGAAGTCGGACGTCTCGACCCGGGCCTCGGTCGCCGCGCTGATGGCGTCGCGCGAGAGCAGCATCGCCCCGAGGAGGGACTCCTCGGCCTCGAGGTTGTGCGGGGGCACCCGACCGCGCTGACCGCGCCGGACCTCGTCGATCGACTGCACCACCGGCCTGCTCGCCCCCTCGACCCTACGGGCCGTTTCCGTCGCCGGCGGCGGCCCGGTGGCCGCTGCTCCGCTCACGGTCCGGACCCCTGGTCCGGTGTGGCCGCAGTTCTACGACGGACGGCCTGTGGAACGGAAGGGGAACACCCCGGAACTTGTCCACAGATTGTGGACCCAGCCTCGGGAGAACCGGGGCATCGCCTGTGCACAGCGGGGATCCGCCGTCCACAGGTCGGGGCCCGCGGTGTGGACAGTATGGGCACCCGCCCACCCTCTCATCGGGGTGGGACAGTCATGCGCGCGGCCCGCCGACCCCCTGACCAGGCCCGACGCGCATCCGCCCCGGTCCAGGACCGGGGCGGATGCGGGGGGTCGCCCGGGCGGAGCCAGCCGCCCGAGGGGGACGATCGACGGTCAGCCGGCGACGACGGCGACGGTGAGCGTCGCCGAGACCTCGGGGTGGAGCTGCACCGAGACCTCCACGTCGCCGAGCTCCTTGAGGGGCTCGGCGAGGGCGATCCGGCGGCGGTCGACCGTGAGGCCGTGACGGGCCTGCAGCGCCTCGGCGATGTCGGTCGAGGTGACCGAGCCGAAGAGCTTGCCGCCCTCCCCCGCCCGAGCCGCGATCTCGAGCCGGGCGCCGGCGAGGGTCGCGGCGGCGGTCTGGGCCGCCTCACGGTCGCGTGCGTCGCGTGCGGCCCGGTTGCGGCGCATGGCCTCCGCCTGGGCGACGACGCCCTTGGTCGCCTTCATCGCGAGCCCGCGCGGCACCAGGTAGTTGCGGGCGTAGCCGTCGGCCACGTCCACCACGTCGCCCTTGCGCCCGAGGTTCTCCACGTCGTCCCGCAGCACGATCTTCATCACGCGTCCTCCGCCTCGGTCGTCGTGTCGACGCCGACCTCGAGCTCCTCGGTCGGGATCTCCACCTCGACCCCCTCGGTGCCCTCGGCGCCGGTCGGTGCCGACGTCCCGGGCGCGCCGTCGCGCTCGGGCCGGTCGGTCCGCCGCTTGCTGCGGTGGGTCACCTGCCGGACGCTGTAGGGGAGCAGCGCCATCTCGCGGGCCACGCGGATCGCCCGGGCGATCTCACGCTGCTGCTGGGTGTCGTTGCCCGTGACCCGGCGGGCCCGGATCTTGGCCCGCTCCGACATGAACCGGCGCAGGAGGTTGACGTCCTTGTAGTCGACGTAGGTGATCTGCTCGCTGTCGAGGATCGACACGCGCTTCTTCGGCTTGCGCTCGACGCGGTCGTCGCGGCGGCGCGGGCGGGGTCGGGCCATGGTGGGGATCTCCTCATCGCCGGTCGGGGCCGGCAGTGCGTGGGGTCGTGCAGGACGGCGTCACCGTCCGGGGGACAGGACTCAGAACGGCTCTTCGCCGAAGTCGTCGTAGCTGGGGGGCGGGGGTCCGCCGGACGAGCCGCCCGCGGGGCGACCGCCACCGGAGCCGCCCTGACCGCCGCCGCCGCCGCCTCCGCCGCCGAAGCCGTCGCGGCGCTCGTTGCGGGTGATGGCGGCGGTGGCCCAGCGCAGGCTGGGGCCGACCTCGTCGGCGGCGATCTCGACGACCGTGCGCTTCTCGCCGTTCTCGGTCTCCCAGCTGCGCTGCTCGAGGCGACCGGTCACGACGACCCGGGTGCCCTTCGACACCGACTCGGCGACGTTCTCGGCCATCTCCCGCCAGCACACGACGTTGAAGAAGCTCACGCGCTCCTCCCACTCGTTGGTCTGGCGGTTCATCCAGCGCCGGTTCACGGCGACGCCGAACGAGGCGTTGGGCTGCCCGCCCGCGGTGTAGCGGATCTCGGGATCACGGGTGACGTTGCCCACGATCGTGACGGTGTTGTCGGCCATCTGCAGTCTCCTGTTCGCTGCCCGGGCGGGACCCGGGGTCAAGCCTCCGCCGGAGCCGGGGATCCCGCGGTCTTCGGCGGCCCGTAGGCCACCTCGGGGATCCGCAGCACCTTGTGGCGCAGGACCTCATCGGCGAGGGCGAGCGTCCGGTTCAGTTCGTCCATCGCGGCCGGCTCGGCCCGGGCCTGGAAGACCACGTAGTAGCCCTCCCAGCGGTGCTTGAGTCGGTACGCGAACCGACGCTTCCCCCAGAAGTCGACGTGGCCGAGCTCGGCACCCTTGGACTTGATCAGCCCGGTGGCTCGCTCGACCGCGGCGCGGACGTCGCTGTCCTCGAGTTCCGCGTCGAAGATGACCATCACTTCGTACGGCCGCATCGGCCGGTACCTCCTTCGGACCACGGGCGCCGAACGGGCCCGGGGCTCCCTCCGGACCACCGGGGACCGGGGCCGCAGGGAGCAGGACTTCACTTGTGGACCGGTGAGGCTACCAGCATCCCCCCGGGAGGTCCCGGGGGGGCCGGTCGACCCACCGGTGGTCGGACGACGCGGACGACCGGGACCGGCGGGCCCGGTCCCCGTGACGTCAGCGGGGGACGAGGCGCAGGTCGCCCGGCGGCATCGCCCCGGCCGCGGTCTCGAGCGCGAAGCGGTACGGGCGGGGCGCGAAGTGCCCGGGACAGGCGGCGTCGGTGTCGGCGCAGGGCGCCATGGTGAGGTCGCCGAGGCGGCGGCCCGTGCCGTCGAAGAAGGCGAGGTCGAGCGGGGCGGGCACCCCCGCCATCGTGAACCCGGTCGTGGCGTCGCCAGGGAAGACGAAGAGCATCCCGCCGTAGGGTGCGGCGTCGACCCGGCCCCGTAGGCCTTCGACCCGCTCGTCGAGGTCGTCGGCGACCACCACCCGCAGGGTCCGGTCGCCCACGACGACGTCGGCCTCGGTCAGTCCGGTGAAGGGTGCCCGCGCCGGACCGGACCCGATCACGACCACCGGTGCGGGACCGTTCGCCCGTGGCGTGCCGACGAGCGCCCACCCGACCAGCGCGACCCCGGCGAGCAGGAGCACCGCGCCACCCACGGTGAGGGCGCGGACGGGGTTCACGCCGAGTGGCCGGCTCCGACGGAGCGGGGCTCGCCGCCGCCGCCGCCCGAACGGGGTGCATCGGCGGCCGGGTCGGCCCCGGCCGAGGTCCGCCCGTGGCGGGCGATCTCGTCGGCCACGGTGTCGGCGGCGTGGTAGGTCTCGTCGCTCGACGGGAAGCGGCCCTGGCGGACGTCGGCGGCGAACGCGGCGAGCGCGGTCCGGGCGTCGGTGCCGAGCTCGGCGTAGCGCCGCACGAACTTCGGCGTGGTGCGGTCCTCGAGGCCGAGGACGTCGTGGAAGACCAGGACCTGCCCGTCGCAGTGCCGACCCGCCCCGATCCCGATCGTGGGGACGGCGATGCTGTCGGTGACGAGGCGGGCCACCGCGTCGGGGACGCACTCGAGCACGATCGCGAAGCACCCGGCGTCGGCCAGCGCGACGGCGTCGTCGACGATGGCACGCGCCGCCTCGAGGTCGCGGCCCTGGACCTTGAAGCCACCCAGCGCGTGCACCGACTGGGGCGTGAGGCCGAGGTGGCCCATGACCGGGATCTCGGCGTCGATGATCGCCCGCACGTGGTCGAGGCGCTTGCGTCCACCCTCGAGCTTCACCGCCCCGGCGCCGGCGCGCACGAGCCGGGCCGCGTTCTGGACGGTGTCGGGGACCGACACGTGGTAGCTGAGCCAGGGCAGGTCGCCGACCACGAGGGGTCGGGGCCGGGTCCGGGCCACGGCGGCCACGTGGTGGACCATGTCGTCGACGGTGACCTGGAGGGTGTTGTCGTACCCGAGCACGACGTTGGCCACGGAGTCGCCGACCAGGATGACGTCGGCCCCGGCGTCGGCGACGACACGCGCCGTGGGGGCGTCGTACGCCGTGATCATCACGATCGGGGTGCCCGAGCCCTTGCGTGTCGCGATCTCGGGCGCGGTGACGGGACGGACGCTCGTCGCCGAGTCGGCCATGGCGGTGCCTCCGCCGTCCAGGGCACGGTCGGCTCCCGGCGGCCCCTCCAGGCTATCGAACGGCCCGGGGCACGTCCATCTCCCGTCGCTCGATCCCCGCGCCGGTGGCGCTACCCGGCGTCGCGGCGTCCGTGGAGCTCGCGGCGCTGGAGGTGGTTCCAGCGGCAGTCGGGGCAGACCTCCACCACGTAGCGGGCGAACTCCGAGTGGGTGGCGTCGAGGGTGGCCAGCTCGGTGGCGTCGACGCACCGGCCGTTGGCGCGCCGGAGCGCCTCGCCGTAGACGTACGAGACCAGCACGAGACCGGCCGACCCGCAGACCGGGCAGTCGGCCCCGGCCGGCTCGCCCACGTTGCGGGCGGCCCGGACCAACTCGACCTGGGCGTCGCAGACCTCGTGGCGGCCGAGGCGACCCTTGCGCAGCTCCCGCAGCACGGCCCGGCGGGCCAGGGCGTAGTCGACGTGACGGCGCACGGGCGGAGTGTAGGCCCGGCACCCCGGGCCGCCGACCGCAGTGCCCGCCGTCGGGGAGCCGACCGGAACGCACGCGCCGATGTATCGATGCGATACATCGGCGTGTGCTATCGTCTCCGACTTCACCTCCCGTCCATCTCCCGTCCACCCGCCCCGGAGCCCCGATGCTCGAGATCGCCGTCCTCGGTCTGCTCAAGGAGCAGCCCCTCCACGGCTACGAGTTGAAGAAGCGCCTCAGCGACACGCTGGGGTTCCTCTGGGGCGTCTCCTACGGGTCGCTCTACCCGGCGCTGCGCCGACTCGAGCGGGAGGGGGCCATCGAGGTGGTCGTCCCCGCCGCCGAATCCCCCGGCTTCGCCGCCACCGGATCGCTGAAGGGCGACCTCGCCGCGGCCCGCCGGGCCGGCCCCCGCCCGGCCAAGCCCTCGCGCCGGGCCCGCAAGGCCTACCGGATCACCGATGCCGGCGAGGCCCGCTTCGCCGAGCTGCTCCTGGCCGACGACCGCTACCCCGACGAGGAGAAGGCGTTCGCCCTCAAGCTCGCGTTCTGCGCCGAGCTGCCCCCGGCGGCCCGCCTCGCGCTGCTGGAGCGCCGCCGCACGGTGCTGATCGCCCGGCTCGACCAGTCCCGGCGGACCCCGGGCACCCGGACCGACCGCTACAACCTCTCGCTCGCCGAGCACCGCACCCGGTCCACCCAGCGCGACCTCGAGTGGGTGGAGGGCCTGATCGCCGCCGAGGTCGCCGAGTCCCCCGTCTCCGACACCCCGGTGTCCGAGGCCCCCGTCTCCGACACCCCCGGGGCCGCTGCGCCCGCCGCAGCCGACCCCGGATCCCCGAAGGTTCAGGAAGGAGCCACCCGATGAGCAAGTCCGTACGCGTTGCGATCGCCGGCATCGGCAACTGCGCGAGCAGCCTCGTGCAGGGCGTCGAGTACTACCGCGACGCCGCCCCCGACGAGCAGGTCCCCGGTCTCATGCACGTGGTGCTCGGTGGGTACCACGTGGGCGACGTCGAGTTCGTCGCCGCCTTCGACGTGGATGCCACCAAGGTCGGCCTCGACCTCGGCAAGGCGATCTTCTCCGGGCCGAACAACACCGTGAAGTTCGCCGACGTCCCCGACCTCGGGGTCACCGTGCTGCGCGCCCCCACGCTCGACGGCCTCGGCGAGTTCTACCGCGAGGTCGTCGAGGAGTCGCCGGCCGAGCCGGTCGACGTCGCCCAGGCGCTGCGGGACTCGGGCGCCGACGTGCTGGTGAGCTACCTGCCCGTGGGTTCCGAGGAGGCCCAGCGGTACTACGCCCAGGCCTGCCTCGATGCCGGCGTCGGGTTCGTGAACGCGATCCCGGTGTTCATCGCCTCCGACCCCGAATGGGCGGCGAAGTTCGCGGCCGCGGGCGTGCCCATCGTCGGCGACGACATCAAGAGCCAGGTCGGCGCCACGATCGTGCACCGGATCCTGGCCCGGCTGTTCGAGGACCGGGGGATGGCCCTCGACCACACGTACCAGCTGAACTTCGGCGGGAACATGGACTTCAAGAACATGCTGGAGCGCAAGCGCCTCCAGTCGAAGAAGATCTCGAAGACCCAGTCCGTCACCAGCCAGATCACTCAGGGCATCGACCCCTCCGACGTCCACATCGGCCCGTCGGACCACGTGCCCTGGCTCGACGACCGCAAGTGGGCCTACATCCGCCTCGAGGGCCGGAACTTCGGTGACGTTCCCCTCAACGTGGAGCTCAAGCTCGAGGTCTGGGACTCCCCGAACTCGGCCGGCGTCATCATCGACGCGGTCCGCTGCGCCAAGGTCGCCCAGGACCGCGGCATCGGTGGGCCCCTCCTCGGCCCGTCGGCCTACTTCATGAAGTCGCCGCCGGTGCAGTACCGCGACGAGGAGGCCCGCGTGATGGTCGAGGAGTTCGCCGCCGGCGCCTGACCGGGGTCCGGCGGGCTAGATTCCGCCCGTCGGGAGTTCTCCATGGTGAACGACGTCGGGTCCCGGGTGGTCCGCATGCTCCGTGCGCTGGCGGCGGGTGCACTGGTCGCGGCGTCGGTGGCGATCACCGTCGTTCCCCCCGCCGGGGCGGTCACCTCGGTCGACACCGAGGCCGAGCTGCGCGCGGCGTTCGCCACCGACGCCGAGATCGTCATCACCTCCGACATCACGCTCACCGACTGCGACGCCGACGACGTGCTGCGGACGATCGCCGGGCCGGTGACGCTCGTCGGCAACGGCAACACGATCACCCAGACCTGCCCCGACGCCCGGGTGCTGCGTCTGAGCGACCCGGCTTCCGTGCTCACCGTCACCGACCTCGTCATCACCGGCGGATCGCTCACGGCTGCGCCCGTCGGTGACTTCTTCGGCGCCGGGCTCCTCAGCAACGGCGACGCCACCCTGTCCGGGGTGACGGTGACCGGCAACACGATCGACGCCACGGTGGCGGGTGCCCTCTTCGGCGGTGGTGTGGTAGTGGCCGGCACCCTCGTGCTCGAGGGCTCCACCGTGCGCGGGAACGCCGTCGCCGGCCCGGGACCGACCTGCGGGGGCGGGGGCGCGGCGGGCACCACGGTGGTGGTGACCGGGTCCTCGATCGTGGACAACATCGCCGACTGCGACGGCAGCGACGGCAGCGACGGCAGCACGGTCACCAGTGCGTTCGGGGGCGGGCTGTTCGCGTTCGGCGACCTCACGCTCCGGGACTCGGTCGTCAGCGGGAACGCCGCGCTCTCACGTGCACCGGGCGACGCCCTGAGTGCTGGGGGCGGCATCTTCGGCGCCGGGTCCGCCACGGTCTCCGGCGTGCACTTCTTCGACAACGGGGCCGCCACGCTCGCGGGCGAGTACGCCGTCGCCGTCGGCGGCGCACTCATCGTCACCGGACGCCTCGAGGTGCAGGACAGCGACTTCACCGCCAATGTGGTCGTGCCGGACGGGTGCTCGCAGCGCTGCGAAGGGTTCGGCGGCGCGATCTACGCCCCCGGGTCCGCGCGGGTGACCGGCAGCACGCTTGCGGAGAACCTGGTGCAGGTCTACGCCCCCGGGCCCGGGGCCGATGCCCTGGCGACCGGGGGCGGCGTGACGGCCGGACAGCTCGAGATGTCCGGATCGGAGGTCCGGGCCAACGAGGCCGCCGCCTTCGCCGGTCTCGCTCGAGCCGCCGGTGGCGGGATCTTCGTCGAAGAAGGTGGCTCCATCGCGGCAACGACCGTCTCGGGCAACTCCGTCGGCGCCACCGAGTTCGCCGCGGGCGGCGGGATCTTCCACGGGGCCGCCATCCTGAGCGTGGAATCGGACCGACCCGGCAAGCCCGGCACGGATCGGCTCGGCTCGGGGCGCGACCGCGCCGCGGCCGGCCTCGGCGCGACCGCGCCGACCATCACGACGTCCGAGGTTCCCGGCCTGACCGTGACCAATTCCACCGTGGTGGGCAACCGGGTCGACGCCGACGCGACCATCAGCGTCGGTGGAGGGATCGCGGAGGAGACCGGGACCGACGGGCTGTCCCTCGTCTACGTGACGCTGTCGGGCAACACAGCCCGGGTCGGGGCGAACCTCGACGAGGTGCCCGGTGCGGTGGAGGCCCCCGGCGCCGCCCCGGCCGCGGTGGCGCCGTCGGGGATCGAGGTGTTCGGCACCGTGCTCGCCGATCCGATCGGTGGTGGGAACTGCGGAGACCTCGAGGGCGTCGCCAGCCTCGGGTACAACCACTCGACCGACGTGTCGTGCCCGTTCGCCGCGGACGGCGACGTGGTCGGCGGCGCCGACCCCCGGCTCGGAGCGCTCGCCGACAACGGTGGTCCCACCCCGACGATGCTCCCCGCCCGGACCAGCCCACTCGTCGACGCGATCCCGGTCGACCGGTGCCAGCCCGCGACGGCGGCGGCCGTGACCACGGACCAGCGGGGCGTCGCCCGGCCCCAGCTCGGCGGGTGCGACATCGGTGCCGTCGAGCTCGTGGTCGAGCCGACCTTCACCGGCTGAGCCCGCGCGCCTCCGCCCACTCGTCGAGGCGGGCGCACGCGACCTCGGGGGTCATCGGCCCCTCGTCGAGCCGCAGGTCGAGCAGGAACGCCAGTGCCTCGCCGATCTCGGGCCCGGGGGCGAGCCCGAGGTGCTCCATCACCTCGCGCCCGTCGAGCGGCGGGCGGATCGCGTCGATCTCCTCCTGGGCCCGGAGCTCCTCGATGCGGCGCTCGAGGTCGTCCATCCGGCGGCCCAGCGCGGCCGCGCGCTTCGGGTTTCGGGTGGTGCAGTCGCAGCGCTGCAGGTGGTTCAGCTCGTCGAGCAGATCGCCGGCGTCGCGCACGTAGCGGCGCACCGCCTTGTCGGTCCACCCCATCGCGTAGGTGTGGATGCGCAGGTGGAGGAACACGAGGCGGGTCACCGCAGCGATGACGTCGGTGGGGTACCGCAGCGCCTTGAGCCGCTCCTCGGTCATCCGGGCCCCGACCACCTCGTGATGGTGGAAGCTGACCCCGCCCTTGCCCCGCTCGAACGAGCGGGTCTTGGGCTTGCCCACGTCGTGGAACAGCGCGGCCAGGCGCACGACCAGCTCCGGACGGGTGTTGCGCACCACCGCGATCGTGTGGGCGAGCACGTCCTTGTGCGTGTGGATGGGATCCTGCTCGAGCCGCATGGCGTTGAGCTCGGGCAGGAACTCGTCGCTGAGCCCGGTCTCGCAGAGGAGCCACAGGCCGGCGGTGGGATCGGTGGTGCACAGCAGCCGGTCGAGCTCGCCCCGGATGCGCTCGGCGCTGACGATCTCCATGCGCCCGCGCAGCGCGGCGATCGCGTCGACGAGCTCCGGGACCGGGGTCACCCCGAGCTGCGACACGAAGCGCGCTGCGCGCAGCATGCGCAGCGGATCGTCCTCGAACGAGATCTCGGGGGCCAGCGGGGTGCGCAGGACGCGCGCGACGAGATCGGCGGCGCCGCCGTGGGGATCGACGAACGCGGGCTCGGGGATGGCCAGGGCCATCGCGTTGACGGTGAAGTCGCGCCGGGACAGGTCGGTGACGATGTCGTCGGAGAAGCGCACCTCGGGCTTGCGGCTCTCGGGGCGGTAGACCTCGGCCCGGTAGGTGGTGATCTCGTAGATCACCGATCCCTTGCGGGCCCCCACGGTGCCGTAGTCCCGGCCGGCCAGCCAGGTCTGGTCGGCCCAGTCCGCCACGACCCGCTCGACCACGTCGGGTCGGGCGCTCGTGGCGATGTCGACGTCGCGGCCCGCGAGGTCGAGGTCGAGGAAGGCGTCGCGGACGGTTCCGCCCACCAGGTGGCTCTCGGCGCCCTCCGCGGCCAGGCGGGTGGCGAGGTCGCGCACCGGCGCGTCGGCGGCGTAGAAGGGGCGGAGGCGTTCGGGGACGTGCACCACCCCATTGTTGCGGGTCGGAACCCGACCGGCCCGGTCCCGCCGGGGCGGCGGTCGCCGCTGGGGCCCGCTCGGTAGCCTGGGTCGATGGCCCGAACCCGGCGCGCGGCCGCCGTCGCGGCGACGGTGGCCGCGGTCACGGTCGGTGTCCTCGGGTCCGCCGGGCCCGCCGCGACCCGCGGCCCGGCCGGCGCTGCGACCGGCACGCCGGTCCTCACCCTGGTCCGCCAGGACGCCTGGACCCCGGTCGGGGGCACGGCCCGATTGGCGCTGACCGCCGAGGGCGCCCCGCCCGACGCCCGGATCAGCGCGACCGTGGGCCAGGCGGTCGCGACCCGGTCGCGCTTCGACGAGGTCGCCGGTGGCGGACCGTTCGGCTCGGTGCTCAACCAGGTGACCGTGCCCCTGGCGGCCGTGCCCCGCGACCCCGATGGGCTGCTCCTGCTCGACCTCGGTCTGCCCGCCCCCGCCGCCACCCGCGGTCCGTTCGAGCTGAACGTGCGCCGACCGGGCGTGTACCCCCTCGACCTCGAGTTGCGCCACGCCGACGACGCGCCGGTGGCC
>Ga0172372_10001397_pt1 | contig 37460 bp, 30 predicted proteins | sample LakKiv5m_2_FD_114544 | JGI IMG/M metagenome (GOLD analysis project Ga0172372, IMG submission 114544) | Freshwater microbial communities from Kabuno Bay, South-Kivu, Congo - kab_092012_9.5m | ecosystem: Environmental > Aquatic > Freshwater > Lake | place: Democratic Republic of the Congo...
CCTGGTCGACGCCGTGGCGCACGGCCAGCCCATCCCCTACGGGGTGAACGTCTTCCTCTCCGAGACGCTCCGGCGGGATCCCCTCGTGGACCAGCTGCTCCGCTCGCTCGGCCAGATCGATCGACGCGCCCGCAACCGGGACGTGCCCTTCGCGGGGCGCATCCTGCTCCGGCCGGACGGGAACCGCACCCGGCTCCCCGACTGGGGGTTCCGGTGGGTCGTGGTCCACCCCGACGCGCTCACCGACGCCGAGTGGGGAAAGACCGAGAGCCTCCTTCGCCGGGCCTTCGGCGAGCCGGTGAAGGTCGACGGTGAGGTGTGGGTGTGGGCGGTCCGCTAGGCGGCTTCGGGGCACGGGCCGCGGTGGGCGCCGTGCTCCTCGCGGTCGCCTCCGCCGGCGTCTGGGCCTCGGGAGGCTTCGTCGGCATCGGCGCGGTGGACCACCACGGCACCCTGTGGACCCACGCGACCTTCGCGCGCGCGCTCGCCACCGGCGATCCGGACCTCCTCCTCGGCGCCCGCGACTTCTTCCACCCCTACGGCCAGGACTGGCTGGCGAACACGGGCGGGAACCTGCTGGACGCCCTGCTCGCGTGGCCGCTGGGCGGGCTCGGGCGGGTCGCGGGGCACAACGCGGCGCTGCTGCTGGTGCTGCTGGCGAACGGCCTGGCGGCGGCCCACGCCGCATCCCGGCTCGGTGGGCGGCCCTGGCCCGCGCTGGTCGCCGGCCTCTTCTCCAGCTGGCCGCTGTACGAGCTGGTCGAGGGCCGCCCCGCCCAGGCGCTGCTGGCGCCCGCCTTCCTCGCGCTGAGCGCCGTCGCGGAGGTGGGCCGCGGCACGGGTGCTCCCTGGCGGGCGGGCGCGTGGCTGGCGCTGGTCGGGGTCGGCTACTGGTACCACGGGCTCTGCGCCACCCTGGCCGCCGCGGTGTGGCTGGTCGGCGTGCGCGCCCCCTGGCGGCGGGTCCTCGTGGTGCTCGGCACCGCTGGAGCGCTCGTCGCGCCGCTCGTGCTCCCGCTGCTCTTCGCTGGCGCCCCGTCCTCAGCCGGGATGATCCTGCACCACTTCGATCCCGCCGCCTGGAAGGTGGCGATGGTGGACGGCGACCGGGTCCTCTACACCCAGCGGGGCCTCCCCTGGGCCCTGGTCGGCGTCGGCGTGTGGGCCGCGCTCCGCCCCGGCCGGGCCTGGATCGCGCCGGCGCTCCTCCTCTTCGTCCTGGCCTGTGGGCCGACGGTGCGCCTCGGGGAGCAGGCGCTCCCGAACCCGCTCTGGGAGGCCGTCGCCTGGACCCCTCCCTTCGCCCGCTGGGCCCACCCGGCGCGCGCCCTGGGCATGCTCGCCGTCCTCGGGGCGGTGGGCCTGTCGCTGCTCCCTCGCGTGGGTGCGTGGGGGATCACGGCCGCGCTGGTCGCGGAGGCGTCGTGGGCCGGCCTGCTCCCGCTGCCCGCGTGGTCCGCCGAGGTGCCCCCCGCCTACGCGTGCCTGGCCGCCCCGGGCGAAGGCGCGGTCGTCGAGCTTCCCTGGCCCCCCCCGCCCCGCACGCTCGGCTGGCAGCCTGTCCACCGTCGCCCCCTCCTCGGCGGGATGTGGAACCTCGAGCCCCGCTTCCAACGCGAGGAAGCCGCGACGCTGCTCGCCGAGCCCGGGGTGGCCGGCCTGCTCGATCGCTCCCGCACGGGGGTGGGCGACGCGAGCTTCGACGCGCTCGCCGCCCAGGGCTACCGCTGGGTGGTCCTCGTCCGCGAGGCGCTGCCCGCGCCGGTCGACGCGCCACGACGCGCGCTGCGCCGGAGGATCGAACTCGGTCTCCGCGAGGTGCTCGGGGAGCCCTTGTACGAGGACGAGCAGACCACGGTGTGGGCCCCGCTCGGAGATCCCCTCCCGTGCGGGGAGATCACGGCGCCGGCGACGACCCCGCTGGTGCCGGTGCGGGACCGCCGGGTGTTGGACCTCGGCCCGAGCCCGGCGGCGGAGGGACCGGCTTCCCGCCCGGACCCCGGCGCGGCGCGTCCGGGTTGAAGGCGAAGCCCTCGCGCCAGGAGTCGCCCGACAGTCCGTCGCGCCAGTAGTGGTAGTAGACCCACCAGCCTCCCTCCTCGCGGGGCAGGAAGGACGGCGCCTCGAGCAGGTAGGGCGCGACCCGGTCGCCCGGCTCGCTCGTCCACGTCCGCCCCCGGTCGGTCGAGATCATCGACCGCAGCGGCCCTCCCTGCTCCTTGGCGTTGTAGTAGAGGCGCAGCCGCCCGTCCGGCAGCTCGAGGAAGGCGGGGGCGAAGCCGTCCGCGCCGAAGCTCCCCTGGAATTCGAAGCGCTTCCCGCCGTCGGTCGAGACCGAACGGTCGAGCCCGGTGGACACCATGAGGCACCAGGCCCCGTCGCACCACACCGCCGGGTCGGCGTTCGGGCCCACCACCGCGGTACCCTCGTGCATCCAGCGCAGGAGATCGGTGGAGGTCGCGCTGTACACGACGTGATCGGCGCCGTCCGCCCACGCCCCGTCCTGCACGAGGTGGTCGATGCCCACGCCCACGTAGTAGAGCCGCCAGCCCCCCTCGGTACGGGGCGTGACGACCGGGTCCACCGCCATCCCGGGCGTGATCCCCTCCACCACGAAGCGCAGCTCCTGCGTGAAGCTGACGCCGTCCTCCGACACCAGCGCGTCGATGGCGCCGAAGCCGATGAGGCCGTGGTACCGCGGCCAGACCGAGCGGTCCCGGTAGATGGCCCGGCCGCGGGCGAGGTCCCCCTCCACGTAGACCAGGCGCACCTTGCCGTCCGGGCCGCGCACCACGTCGGGGACGGCCGCGTGCTCGCGCAGGCGCACGGCGTCCTCGAGTCGGAAGTCGAGCCCGTCGGGGGTCCACGCGCGGAAGAGGTCCTCGTGCTGGGGGCCCGCGTGGGGCGCGCGCTGCTCGAGGATCTGCTCCCAGCGGCGCAGATCCTCGTCGGTCCCCGTCCCCTCGAAGATCCGGCGGAACAGCGCTCCGTCGTAGGGGACCGGCTTCGGGGGGGCCTCCGAGGTGGACGACTCCCCGGAGCAGGCCGCAAAAAGCGCAAGTCCGAAGAGAATCCTCGTCACTGGCTACACAAGCCCTTGACGGTCCTGGGAGGCCGGCGGTATTCGCCGCCCCGTCTCGGGGTCCCCCTCATGCGCCCGCTCCACATCCTCATGCCGGCCACCCTGTTGCTCATCCTCGGGTGCGCCAACATCTTCAACTCGGACGAGAAGGAAGACGGGAAGGACGGCAAGGACACCGAGGACCCCACCGACACGACCGTCGTCGACGACGGCCGGGACGCGGACGGCGACGGGGTGGAGGCCTCCGACGACTGCGACGACGAGGACGCCAGCGTGTACCCGGGCGCGGACGAGGCCTGCGACGAGGTGGACAACGACTGCGACGGGGACATCGACGAGGGCGCCTCGGACGGGGCGTCCTATTACGCGGACGACGACGGCGACGGCTACGGCGACGGTCCCGCCACCGAGGCGTGCGACCCGCCCGCGGGCATGGTCACGCGGGACGGCGACTGCAACGACCGGAACGCGGACATCAATCCTGGTGCCGCCGAGATCTGCAACGAGATCGACGACGACTGCGACGGCACCGTGGACGACGGGGCGCAGGAGGTCGACTGGTGGGAGGACGCCGACCGCGACGGCTACGGCGACGAGGACGGCCGCCCCATCTCCTCTTGCGAGCAGCCCTCCGGCTACGTGGACAACAACGACGACTGCGACGACGACGCCCGCGCGGTGAACCCCGACGGCGAAGAGGTCTGCGACGGCATCGACAACAACTGCGACGGCCAGGTGGACGGCGACGACGCGACGGACGCCTCGGAGATGTACGCGGACGCGGACGGCGACGGCTTCGGCGATCCCGGCACCCTGGACCTGCGCTGCAGCGGCTCCCCGAACGACCTGGACTGCGACGACGCGGACGACACCGAGCCCCAGGTGGCGGACGCCGCCTCGACCGCCCCGCGCCCGGACGGCTCGTGGGCCTCGCCCTGGGCCGCGATCCAGGACGCCATCGACGCCGCCAACCAGTGCGTGGTGGTCGTCGCCGGGACCTACTACGAGAACCTCGACTTCGCGGGCCAGAACGTGCTCGTCCAGAGCATCAACGGCGCGCGGGACACGATCATCGACGGCGGCGGGCTGGCGCCGGTGGTCACCTTCGCCTCCGGCGAGCGCGCCGGGGCCGAGCTGTCCGGCTTCACGCTGGTCAACGGCGGGGGTCGCCGGGAGTCCACCAGCACCACCCGGTCCTGCGGTTCCTCCACCACCTGCACCGACTACTACCTGTCCTGGTGCGGCGGCGGCATCTACGTGGACGGCGCGGCGCCGACCCTGACCGGCCTCGTGATCACCGCGAACGACCTCGACGTCCCGGCCGACTACGAGAGCGGGAACGACACCTACACCCACTTCGGCTTCGGGGGCGGGATGTGCGTGCGCAACGCGGTGCTCGCCGCCGATGCGCTCGAGATCTGGTCCAACTCGGCCCCCGACGGCGGCGGCATCTTCGTCGAGTCGGGCGCGGACTTCACGCTGTCCACCAGCACCGTGATGGGCAACACCGCGACCAACGGCGCGGGCATCGAGGTGGACGGCGGCTCCCTCACGCTCGAGAACGTCATCCTCTCGTTCAACGAGGCGACGACCTCCGGCGGCGGCATCTACGCGGTGGACGCCACCGTCTCCGTGACCAACGTGACCGTGGGCGAGTGCGAAGCGGCCGGGTCCGGCGGCGGCCTCTACCTGGACGGCTCCTCGTCCGGCACCGTGATGAACAGCATCGTGTACGGCGCCGACAACGGCGTGGGCATCCTGGTGGGCAGCTCGGCGAGCCTCTCCGCGACCTACAACGACGTGCAGGGGAACACCGACGGCAACTACTCGGGCGTCACCGACCCGACGGGCCGCAACGGGAACATCTCCTCCAACCCCGCGTTCACCTCGGTCACCGCGGACGGCAACTACCGCAACGACGACTGGACGCTCACCGCCACCTCCCCGTGCGTGGACGCCGGCAACTCGGGCCGCGCCTACGACGACCCGGACGGGTCGACGAACGACATGGGCGCGTACGGCGGGCCGGGCGGGGGCTGGTAGCCCCGGCGGATAGAAGCTCGGGTCGTGTCGTCCCGCCTCCTCCTCGCGCTCGAGCTGCTCCTCCTCCTCGTGTCCGGGCTGCAGCTCTGGGAGCTCGGCCAGGCCGTCGCCACCCGGTTCGGGTACGGGTACGACCTCGAGTGGATGGAGGGGGCCATGCTCGTGGCCGCGGCGCGCGCGCGTGACGGCCTGCCGATCTACACCGAGCCCTCCCCCGACTACATCCCGTTCATCTACCCGCCGACCTACACCGCGCTCCTCGGGGCGCTCGGTCATCTCTTCCCGCTCGGCTACCCGCTGGGTCGCGCCCTCTCCATCCTGGGGACGGGCGCAGCGGCCCTCGCGATCGGGTGGGCCGCGGTGCGTGCCGGGGCGCGCTGGCCGCTGGCCGTGGGGTGCGCCGCCCTGTTCCTCGGCACCTACGCCGAGACCGGGTCCTTCTTCGACCTCGTGCGGCTGGACGGGCTCTCCATCGGCCTCCTGGGCTGGGCGCTCGCCTTCGCGGTCGGTCCCGGCCGGCGCGATGCGGTGGTGGGCGGCCTCCTCCTCGCGGCCGCCTTCACGCTGAAGCATCACGCCGCCATCTTCGGCTTCCCCCTCGTGCTCTGGCGCTGGCGGGCGCACGGGCGCCGCGAGGCCCTGGCCTTCGCCGTCGCCGCGGCCGCCCCCGCGCTCCTGTTCACGATCGCGATGGAGCTCGTGTCGGGCGGCCTCTTCCTGGTCTGGCTCCTCGGCGTACCGGCCAGCCACGGCATGGTGGTGGACCGCCTCCTCCCCGCGGTCTCGCTCTCCTTCGATCCCTTCCGCTACAGCGGGACCGGCGCGATGATGGAGTGCATCCACGCCGCCCCGCTGGTCTGGCTCCTCGCGCTGGGGCAGCCGCGCTGGATGAAGGGTACCGCCTGGCCCTGGGTGGGGCTCGTCGCGTTGGTCACCGTGTCCCTGATGCGGGGCCACACTGGCGGCTACACCAACGTCCTCATCCCGATGATGTGGGCCCAGGCGCTCTGGCCGGCGCTGGTGGCGGGCGCGTCCCCCCGCCCCTGGCTGGCCCACGTGGTCACGGCGCTGGTGGCGGTGCAGGTGTGGTTCGGTCGCGACGCGCTGGAGCGCCTCGTCCCCACGGAGCGCGACGCGGAGCGGGGGGCGGCGCTCGTCGAGCAGATCCGGGCGCTCCCGGGGACGGTGCTCATCCCGCACGCCCCCTGGTACGCGGTGCTCGCCGGGAAGGAGCCGGGCTTCGCGCTCATCACCCTCTGGGACATCAACCACGAGCGCGGCCCGTACTACCGGGACGTGCGCCGGGTCCGGAAGGCGCTCGAGACCGGGCGCTGGGACTGGCTGGTCCTACCGGACGACAAGCTCGGGTACGGGCTGAAGGACGGCTACCGGCGCGACCGCGCCCTCGATCCCCAGGGTCCGCCCACGCGGACCGGCTGGGCGGTCACGCTGCGCCAGGTCTGGGCCCCCCGTTCGGCTCAGGGCGAGGCGGGCAATCCTGCCAACGCCGACGCCGCCTCCCCCGCGCGCTCCGGGCCCGCCACCGAGACCGCGTCGGAGTAGTACGCGCGCGCCGCCGCCAGATCGCCCCGATCCCTGGCCAGGTGGCCGAGCGCGGTGGCGGCGAGCACGAAGGGCCCCGCCTCGCGGTTCTGCGCGGCCAGGCCGGCCGCGGCCCGCAGCGACGCCTCGCCCTCCGCCGCGTTCCCGGCGCGGAACTGCGCCCCTCCCAGCGACACGCGCGGCATCGCCGCGTCCGGGTTCTCGGCGATCGCCCAGGTCCAGAGCGCCACCTCGTCGCGGAAGTGCGGGGCCTGGGTGGCCTGGCCGAGGGCGAAGAGCACCGCGACCACGGCCGCGACGAGCGGGCGGGCCCGGGGAGGGAGCCTCGCCACCAGGAGCGCCGCACCCAGCGCCGCGCCGAGGACCGCCAGCCACGCGATGCCGCGCGACGGGCGGACCAGGAGCCCGGTCCAGCCGGCCATCGGGGCCCAGGCGAGCGCGATCCACACGAAGGGGAGGGCGCGTCGGGTGAGCGCCGCCACCCCGAGCCCGAGGGCGAGCAGCACGAGGCCCGAGGCGGGGGCCCGCGGCGCCGGCCAGGGCCCGGCGGGGATGGGCGCGTACACGTCGAGGAAGGTCCAGCCGGTGGAGGCCGCCGCGCCCAGCAGGTCCGCCGGTCCGCGATCGCCGGCCACCCCCTGGAGCACCAGGGCGCGCAGCGCGAGGGCCGTGGCGGTGGCCAGGAGCCCGGGGAGGAGCCGCCGGAGCTCGACGCGCCCGGCGGCGTGGTCGTGGACGAGGTGCAGGGCCACGCCGACGAAGGCCACCTCCTTGGCAAGGAGCGCGAGGAACAGCAGCACGCCCCCGAGCGCGTCGCCGCGGCGCTCGCCACGGACCAGGAGGCTCCCGACCACCAGGAGGCCGGCGAGCAGGTCGGTCCGATTGGTCACGATGCCCACCAGCTCGAAGGCGAAGGGGTGGCACAGGGTGAACAGCCCGGCCAGCGCCGCGTCCCCGCCCAGGCGGCGCGCCAGGGTGGCGACCCCGGCCGCGGTCCCGGCCAGGAGCAGCAGGTTGATGAGGTGGCCGAGCCAGGCCGGGGCGCCCACGGCCCGCTCGAGCACGTAGGTCGTGCCCACGAGGGGGCGGTACATGGCCCCGGTCTCGGGGGCGTCCGCCAGCGCCCAGAACCCCTCGGTGAAGGCCACGCGCAGCCCCTCCCCCAGGGACAGCGGCGGGGCGTCGACGAAGAAGCCGAGGTCGTCCCAGAGGTGGGGGAGGGGGAGGACCAGGACGGCGAGCCAGGCGAGCCAGGCCAGCGCGAGCCCGGTGAGCAGGCGGTCGGCGTTCAGAGACACAGGCCGAACCAGGGCACCCCGACGGCCGCCTCCTGCTCCACGCAGCGCTCGCGACCCGGGCAGACGTCGGGGGCGTCCGGGTCGCAGAGGGTGTAGCAGGTGCCGTCGATCCACGAGCAGAAGAGCCCGGGCGCGCACGCGCGGTCCTCATCGTCCCAGGAGCAGGTCTCGCCGGCGGTCCGGGGCCCGGCGATCCAGCAGGTCGTGGTGTCGTGGTCGAGGGGGACGCAGGCCTGCCCGTACTCGGCCGGGGTGCAGTCCTGGGCGTAGAGGTCGCAGGAGGTCTCCTCGTGGCAGGCCCCCACCGCGGCGTCCACTCCGTCCCGGGGCATGCACCAGCTGTCCTCGTCGCAGCTCCCGTAGAGGTCCCAGGTGGGGGCGCACGCGGGCACGCAGCGGTGGTCCACCCCGTCGCAGGCCTCGTCGGCGGAGCAGTCGGCGTCCTCGAGGCAGGGGTCCCCGGCGGCCTGGAGGTCCACGCTGATCAGGTCCCCGCGCGCCCAGGGCACCCCGCGGAGGATCACGGTCTCGATCGCCTGCAGCGCCGCCACGTCGAGGACGGGATCCGCGGTGAGGAGGAGAAGGTCGGCGGGCTCGCCCGCGCGCACGCGTCCGCCTTCGAGGCCGAGCACCCGGCGCGAGGTCCACGTCGCGTCCACGAGGGCCTCCTCCGGGGTCCAACCCAACTCGACGAGCGCCGCGAGCTCGCGGTGGAGGCCGAGCCCGTGGGGCTGGAAGTAGTAGCCAGCGTCCGAGCCCGGCAGGAGCGTCGCCCCGGCCGCCCGTAGGGTGACGAGGTTGGCCCGCGCGGTGGCGGCCCACTCGGCGCTCGCCTCCGCCCAGCCGTCCTCGAGCACCTCGGGGTGGGCGCGGACCCAGGCCCAGTTGTCCAACACGCCCGGTCCCAGCACCAGGTCGGGATCCTCGAGGTCCAGGGTCCCGTCCAGGAGCGCGCCCACCGCCGCGAAGGCGCCCACGGTGGTGTGGATCGCGTCGGCGCTGACCGCGGCGCTGACCGCCTCCGGCCCCGCTGGGCCGGCGAAGGGCGGGTGGGCGAGGTGGCGGACGCCCCGGGCCACCGCGTCGATCACGTCCTCGTCGGCGTCCACGTGGGCGAACACCGGCAGCGTCCCGCCGGTGATCGCGCTCACGGCGTCCAGGTCCAGCCGCGGGGTGGGCCAGGGGGTGAAGGCCGCGTCGGCCAGGGCCAGCTTCACCCCGTCGGCACCCGCGGCCGCGAGCGCGTCGACCGCCGCCGCGGCGTCGTCCGGCTCGACGAACACGCAGAGGTCGGGGTCCGGCCAGCGTTCGCAGGGATGGGAGAGCACGGTCGTGAGGAACGGACCGGTGGCGCGGACCTCGGGGCCGAGGAGCGTCCCGCCCGCGACGGCGTCCCGGAGCTCGAAGAGGGCCACCGGCCCGCCCACGTCGTAGACCGCGGTGACCCCGTGGTAGAGGCTGGCGCGCAGGTTGGCGTCCAGAGGGTCCCCCGTCCAGACGGTGGCGCCCGAGTGGGCCAGGTGCACGTGCGCGTCCATCAGCCCGGGCACGATCCAGCGCCCGTCGGCCTCCATCACCTCCACCTCGGCCGGCCAGGGGCCTCCCGCCGCGCGGACGTCCCAGATCCGCTCCCCGACCACGATCACCGCGCGATCGGGCGCCGCACCGTCCGCGTCCACCACCGTGACCCCGTCCCAGACGAGCGCGCCGGCGGGCGGCTCCGCCGGGGGGGTGTCGGGGTCCGAGTCGCCAGGGGAGTCCGCGGTCGACTCGCCGGTGGGCGTGCTCTCCTCCGGGGGGGCGCTCTCGTCGCCGGCGACGCTGTCGGTCACCGAGTCCGCCCCGGGCTCGGGGTCCGTTCCGCAGGCGAGCGCGAGCCACCACATGGCGCTCCTCTATCCGTCGAAGAGGGCGAGCAGGTCGTCACGGGTCACCCCCTGCGCCAGCGCCGCGTCGTCCAGGGTGGCGGCGGCGAGCGCGCGCTTGCGGTCCTGCAGGGCGAGGATGCGCTCCTCGACCGTGTCCTCGGCGACGAGCCGGTAGGCCACGACCGGCCGCTCCTGGCCGATGCGATGGGCCCGGTCGGTGGCCTGTTGCTCCACCGCCGGGTTCCACCAGGGGTCGAGGATGAACACGTAGTCGGCGGCGGTGAGGTTGAGGCCCGTTCCGCCGGCGGTGAGCGAGAGGAGGAAGACGGGGGGGCCGTCGTCCGCCGAGAACCGGGCCACCACCCCGGCGCGGTCGCGGGTCGTGCCGTCGAGGCGGCAGTAGCCGAGCCCGGCCTCCCGGAGCTCGGGCTCGATGAGGTCCAGGAAGGAGGTCCACTGGGAGAACACCAGCGCCCGGTGCCCCTCGGCGACCACCTCCGACAGCGTCTCGACGAGGAGATCCACCTTCGCGCTCGATCGCGCGGACTTCCCGGGGAGGAGGCCCGGGTGGCAGGCGGCCTGCCGCAGCCGCAGCAGCACCTCCAGCACCTGGAGGGTGCGCCCCCCGTCCAGGAGCTTCGCCACGTCCGCGCGCCCCAGGCCGCGGAGCGACTCGTAGAGGCTGCGCTCGTCCGCCGAGAGCGCGCACCGGAGCACCACGTCGGTGCGGGGCGGCAGCTCGGTCGCGACCTCCTGCTTGAGCCGTCGGAGCACGAAGGGCCGGATCCGACGGCGGAGCTCGTCGCGCGCGCGGCGCGAGCCGTCGGCGACGGGCCCCTCGAAGCGGTCGCGGAAGGCGCGTCGGCTCCCGAGCAGGCCGGGGTTCACCACGTGGAAGAGCGACCAGAGCTCGTCCAGGCGGTTCTCCACCGGGGTGCCGGTGACGGCGAGCCGGAGCGCGGCGGGGATGCGTCGGGCCGCCGCCGCCACCTGCGACTCGGGGTTCTTGATCGCCTGGGCCTCGTCGAGGATGAGGGTGTCCCAGGCCACGTCGGCCAGGAGGTCGATGTCCAGGCGGAGGATGGCCCAGGTGGTGAGGGTCAGGGCCGCGTCCGGGTCCAGCTCCCGGCGGGGGCCGTGGTAGAGCGCGACCTTCAGCCCGGGCACGAAGCGGGCCGCTTCCGAGGCCCAGTTGCGGACCACGCTGGTGGGGGCCACGACGAGCGCGCGACCTCCCCGGGCGGCCAGCGCGGCGAGGCACTGCACGGTCTTGCCGAGGCCCATGTCGTCGGCGAGCACCCCGCCCATGCCCACGCTCCCCAGCCAGGCGATCCAGTCCACGCCGCGTTGCTGATAGGCCCGCAGCGACCCGGCGAAGCCGGGGGGGAGGGGCTGGTTGGGGATGGCGTCGAAGTCGCCGGCGAGCGCGCGCAGCGCCCCCAAGGCGGGCGGCACGGCCACGTCCAGGGCGGCGGCCGCGTCCAGCAGCAGCGGGGCGGCCTGCCGGGCCACCCGACCCTCGCGGTCGACCGCGGAGAGGAGCTCGGCCAGCACGGCGCCGTGCTGCTCGAGCCAGGCGCGGGGGGTCGGGCGCCAGCCCCCCTCCAGGAGGGGGACGAGGGGGGCGTGGGTCTCCCAGGCATGGAGCAGCGCGGCCGCGGAGGTGCCCCCGCCCACGGTGACGCGGAACCCGTCGCCGTCGGACTGGATCGCCACCGTCGGCGCCGCGGCGCCGGGGAGCACGCGCCATCCCGGGGCGTGACTCAGGATGGCGTCCGCCGCCCACGCGGGCAGCCCGGCGACCCAACGGGCCGCGTCGGCCCCCTCGCGCTCGATCGCCAGCCCGGGCGCGAGGCCCGCCTCCCCCAACTGGACCAGGAGCCGCCGCTCGGCCTCGGGGTCGCGCCGGGGGAGCGCGCCCCCGATCCGCACCAGCTCGCCGTGCTCGACCTTCGCCACGGGCGGCTCGCCGTACACGAGCTCCGCGGTGACGCGGAGCCGGGTACCGCCTCCCGCCACGTCCAGGCGGAAGCGGGGCGGCACCCGGAGCTCCGCGGGGAGGCGCCCGCTGACCACGTCCACCTCCAGGGCGGTGCGCAGCTCGGGGAGGAACACGGTGACCAGCCGCTCCACCTCGCGGGGGGCGAAGGGGATCCCCTTGATGAGCCGTTCCCGGAACACCGGGTCCAGCTCGGGCTCCACGTACGGACGCAGGCCGCCGGCCACGCGCACCACGCCGTTGCGGAAGGCCTCCAGGATGCCGGGGGCGCGCACCAGGCACACCTTCCACCCGGGGCCCTCGTCCTGCACCCGCACGCGCGGTCGCACCGGGGTGGGGTCGACCCCGATGGCCTCGCCGTCCAGGGTGACCGGGGCGTCCCGCATCCACCCGAGCGCCTCGCGGAGGAGCCCGCGGGGGGCCGCCCCCTGGCCCCACCACCCCGCCAGCACACGACCGAGCGCCTGATCCGCCTCGGCGCGGACCGCGCCCGGAGGGATCAGCCGGTCCACCTCGAGGCCGTCCGGGCGGCGCCGGAGCGTGTAGGTGATCCGCGGGAGCTCCACCGTGCCGAACGCGCCCCGATCGCGCGCCAGCGCGACGGCCGCGGCGTGGGCACAGGCCTCCAGCTCGCAGCCGCACGCCCAGTCGGGCTCCTCCGGCCAGAGCTCGACCTCGAAGGACCCTCCGCCCGGCACGCGCACCAGCCACCGCTCGTGGGCACCCTCGACCGCGACGCGCCCCACCGCCCCGCTCCGCACCCACGCTTCGGCGCGCTCCCACAACGCCGGCGCGAGCTTGCGGCGGAGCGGATCGGCCAGAGACATGGCCGGGCGCGCGTATCGGTCTTGAATCCTGAGGGCCACCGGGAGTAGAGTGAAAATTCCCCAGGCATGTGCCGACCTAGCGGGCGGCGGAGATCCAGGAATGGCTGTCTTCAAGTACGAAGGCCGAACGGCGGGCGGTGACGCCAAGAAAGGCACCATCGAAGCCAAGGATCAGAACGCCGCCCGGGCGCAGCTGCGGGAGATGCGCATCCAGGCGACCTCGCTCGAGGAGGCGGCGGCGTGGCAGCGGGAGCTCAACATCCCGCTCCCGGCCTTCCTGAAGCCGAGCATCAAGACCCGCGACCTGGTCATCTTCACCCGTCAGTTCGCCACGATGATCGACTCCGGCCTCCCGCTGGTGCAGGCGCTGGAGATCCTCGGCAGCCAGTCCGAGAACCCCGCGATGCGGGACCAGCTGAAGGTGATCAAGGAGCGCGTCGAGTCCGGCACCACCTTCGCGGACGCGCTGAAGTCCTTCCCCGACACCTTCGACGACCTGTTCGTGAACCTCGTCGCCGCCGGCGAGGTGGGCGGCATGCTCGACACCATCATGACCCGGCTCGCGGTCTACCTGGAGAAGAACCAGCGGCTGGTCCGGCAGATCAAGGGCGCGCTGACCTACCCGGTCATCGTGTGCGTGGTGGCCCTCATCGTCATGGCCATCCTCCTCCTCAAGGTCGTCCCCACCTTCGAGGACATGTTCGCGGACTTCGGCGCGTCCCTCCCGGCGCCCACCCTCATCGTCCTCGCGCTCTCCAAGTGGCTGCAGGCCAACGGCCTCTACGTCCTGGTGGGCATCGTCATCGGCGGCTGGCTCATCCGCCGGTGGTACAAGACCCCCAGTGGGAAGCTCATCCTCGACCGGCTCTCCCTGCAGGCCCCGATCCTCGGCGATCTGCTGACCAAGGTGGCGGTGGCGCGCTTCACCCGCACGCTCTCCACGATGATCAGCTCCGGCGTGCCCATCCTCGAGGCCCTCAACATCTGCGCCCGCACCGCGGGCAACCGGGTGCTCGAGGACGCGATCGGCAAGGTCGCGACGAGCATCTCCGAAGGCCGGACCATCGCCGAGCCGCTCGCGGAGAGCAAGGTCTTCCCCCAGATGGTGTGCCAGATGATCAGCGTCGGCGAGGCCACGGGTGCGCTCGACACCATGCTCGGGAAGATCGCCGACTTCTACGACGAAGAGGTGGACGTCGCGGTCGAGGCCCTGACCTCGGCGATGGAGCCGATGATCATGGCCTTCCTCGGCGTCGGCGTGGGCGGGCTGGTCATCGCCATGTACATGCCGATGTTCGAGATGACCGGCCACATCAACTGACGTGGAGCATCGCTACCCGCGCTATGCGGTAGCGCGGTTCCTGGTCTACGTGGCGCTCCTGACCGGCACCGGCGCCGTCGTGGCCGCCGGCGGCTGGGTCGACGCTGGGTCGCGGACGGTCCTGCTCGTCGCCGCGTCGGCGATGGGGTTGGTGGCGGCGTCGAGCTGGTGGCTGGGCCGTCATCCCTCCGTGCTGGTGGCGCGCGCGCAGCCGGTGGTCGACCTGGTGGTGGCCACCTCGCTCTGCGAGTTCACGGGCGGGTTCGCCTCTCCCCTCTTCCTCCTCTACTTCCCGGCCATCGCCTCCGCGGCCTACCTGCTCGGGCTGGGCAGCGCGCTCTGGGTCGCGGCCGGGGGTGCCGCCGGGACCGCGCTGGTGGCCTGGCAGGGCGTTCCCACCGCGGCCGGCGAGCAGCTGGTCCTCTACTACGAGCTCATGTTCCGGGTGTTCTCCCTGTTCCTCGTGGCCGCGCTGGCGGGGACGCTGGCGGAGAGCGCCGCCCGCACCGGGAAGGAGCTGGTCGAAGCGCGGCGCAGCTCCCGGGTGCTCGCGTCGGAGCACCAGATGCTGGTCGACACGCTGTCGGCCGGCGTGGTTACGGTCGGCGGCGATGGCCGGGTGCAGGCGCTCAACCCGGCGGCGCGGGAACGGCTGGGGGAGGTCGGGGGGGAGCTGGTGGACCCTCTCCTGCCCGGACTGGCCACCGCCGATCGGACCTGGGAGGAGGCCCGGGCCGACGGGTCGCGCTGGGTCTGCAGCGTGGCGCCACTCGCGGACGGGGGCCGGGTGGTGGTCATCGAGGACGTCACCGAGCTGAGCCGCATGCGTGAGCGGCAGGCGAAGGACGAACGCCTGGTGGGGGCCGGGCGCGTGGCCGCGAGCGTGGCGCACGAGATCCGCAATCCCCTCGCGAGCCTGTCCGGGGCGCTCCAGATGATCGCGGAGGAACGCCCGGGCCGGATCGTGCAGCTGGCGCTCGAGGAGGCGGCCCGTCTGGATCGCCTCGTGGACGACTTCCTCGCCTCGGCGCGCCCGCCGGTGCTCCGTCGCCAACGGGTCGACCTCGCGGAGCTGGCGCGCGAGGTGGCGCAGTCCTTCGGAGCGGATCGGAGGTTCCGGGACCGGATCGTCGTCGACGTGAACGCCCCCTCCGAGGCCGAGGCCTGGATCGACCCGGACCGCCTCCGGCAGGTGCTGTGGAACCTCCTGCTGAACGCGGCCCAGGTCATGCCGGGCGGTGGACCGGTGCAGGTGGGCGTGGAGCCCGGCCCCTGGGGCGTCCGCCTGACGGTGCGCGATCGCGGGCCGGGGATCGTCGCCGCGGACCGGGTGCGGGTCTTCGACCCGTACTACACGACCCGCACCGGAGGGAGCGGGCTGGGGTTGGCGGTGGTGGATCAGGTCGTACGGGCGCACGGCGGCACGATCGCGGTACGCTCGCCGGCGGATGGAGGCACCGAGTTCGTGATCGATCTGCCCTTGGAGGTACCCGGTGGCGGGTGAACGTGTCCTCGTGGTGGACGACGAGGCCTCGCTGCGCGAGTTCCTCACCATCCTCTTCGAGCGCGAGGGCTACACGGTGCGCACGGCGAGCACGGGGGAGGAGGCGCTGGCGCTCGTCCCCGGTTGGCGCCCCGATCTGGTGCTCACCGACCTGAACATGCCCGGGATGGACGGGATCGAGCTCCTGCGCCAGCTGAAGTCCCATGCCACGCCCGACGCCCGGGAGATCCCGGTCATCCTGGTGACGGCCTACGGCACCATCGCCCACGCGGTGGCGGCGATGCGGGAAGGCGCCTTCGACTACGTCGCCAAGCCCTTCCACAACGACGAGCTGCGGCTCATGGTGGCCAAGGCCCTGGCGCTGCGGCGCCTGGAGGAGGACAACGCCCGCCTCCGCGCCGAGCTGGGCGAGCGGTACCAACTCGAGGGCATCGTCGGGGCCTCCCCGAGGATGAACGCGGTGTTCGCGCTGGTGGCGCGCGTGCGCTCCACCCGGATCAACTGCCTGGTGTGCGGGGAGAGCGGAACGGGGAAGGAGCTCATCGCCCGCGCCATCCACTTCGGCAGCGACCGCGCCCAGGGCCCGTTCGTGCCGGTGAACTGCGGCGCCATCCCCGAGGCGCTGTTCGAGAGCGAGCTGTTCGGGCACCGTAAGGGCTCGTTCACCGGCGCGGTGCGGGACAAGAACGGGTTCTTCCAGGCCGCCGACGGGGGCACCCTGTTCCTGGACGAGGTGGGCGAGATGCCGCTCTCCGCGCAGGTGAAGGTGCTCCGGGCGCTCGCCGAGCGGAAGGTCACCCCGGTGGGCGGGACGGCGGAGATCCCCGTGGATGTCCGCATCGTCGCCGCCACCAACCGCGACCTGGCCGCCCACGTCGCCGCGGGGGCGTTCCGGGAGGACCTCTACTACCGGCTGAACGTGGTCGAGATCGACGTCCCTCCCCTACGGGAGCGCCCGGAGGACCTCCATCGGCTGGTGGAGCACTTCGTGGCGCGCTTCGCGGAGGAGTACCGGCAGCCCGTGCAGGGCATCAGTCCGGAGGCCCTGCGGGTGCTCCACGGCTACCCGTTCCCCGGGAACGTCCGCGAGCTGCAGAACATCATCGAGCGGGCCGTGGCCCTGGAGACCGGGCCGCTGATCACGGTGGCTTCGCTCCCCGAGCGGGTCCACGGCGGGATGGGGGCGGTGTCCCCGGACGAGGCGCAGACCGCGGAGATCCCCGGTACGGGCATCGACCTGGAGGGGAAGCTGGCGGCCCTGGAGCGCCGCTACCTCGAGCGGGCGCTCCACCAGACGAACGGGAATCGCACCCAGGCGGCGCGGCTCCTGGGGATCACCTTCCGCTCGTTCCGCTACCGGCTGCTCAAGTTCGGAATGGACGCCGGCGACGAGTGAGCGGGCTGTCGGAGGGTGTTGACGCGTCCACTGTGACGAGAATTGGCACCCCGTCCGGACGCGTTTTGTCAGTTTCGGCCCCGGGAGGGCCGGTTTGAGCCCTTTTTTTGGTTGGCACACCGCTTGCATTACCTCCCGCCGGCATTCAAGCCACTTCCGAACCAGGAGCGTTTCTCCCATGCGTCAGAACAAGGGCTTCTCTCTCGTCGAGCTCATGATCGTCGTCGCCATCATCGGCATCCTCGCGGCGATCGCCATCCCCAACTTCGTCGCGATGCAGCTCAAGGCGAAGCGCGCCGAGGTTCCGGGCAACGTCGACGGCATCAAGACCGCCGAGATGGCGTACGACGCCGTGTACGACGGCTTCATCAGCGCCGCCGAGCAGCCCCGCCCCGAGGCCTCCCTGGCGAAGACCCAGGTCCCCTGGCTCACCTACGCCGACTGGAACTCGCTCGGCTGGAAGCCGGACGGCCAGGTGCGCGGCAACTACATCGTCGCCCTCAACGGCACCACCGACTTCACCGTGACCGGCAAGTCGGACGTGGACGACGACAACGCGATCGCGGGGTTCACCGCGTCGAAGGACGCCAACGCGACCCAGACCTCCGCCAACGACGTCTACTAGTCGTTCCTGACGGCATGCGGGCGTCCGGGTCACCGGGCGCCCGCCTTCGTTTTTCGCGGTAGGTTTGCGCATGCGCTGGCTCGCCCTCGTCGGCCTCGTCGCCGGATCCACGCTCGTCGGCGTCGCGCTGCCCGCGGTGGATCACACCCGCGAGGCGCGCACCATCGACAACGCGCTGCTCTTCCTGCCCAGCGGCCGCCAGCTCCACCTCGTGAGCTCGGGCCAGGCCGAGGTCCTGGCCGACCTGCTGTGGGTCAAGGCGGTCCTCACCTTCGGCGAGCGGTGGGAACGCACATCGGACACGACGTGGGTCACCTGGTTGGAGCGGATGGTCGAGACGGTCAACACCCTCGATCCGCACTGGCGGACCCCCTATTTCTACGGCGGCATGGTCCTGAGGGTGGTCGACCGCATCGACGCGTCCGACGCGGTCTTCCGGCGCGGCGCCGACGCCCTGCCCGACGACTGGTTCTTCCCCTTCTCGATGGGGATGAACGCCTACCTGTACCGGGACGACACCGCCGAGGCGGCCCGGTGGGTCGAGCGGGCGGCGCCCCTGCCCGAGGCGCCCCTGTGGCTCCCGGCCCTCGCGGCCGAGTTCCGCCAGCGCAGCGGGGACCGCTCCAACGCGATCGCCTACCTGGAGGAGGTGAAGGCCCGCACGACCTTGCCCGAGGTCCGGGCCGACGCCGACCGGCAGCTCGCCCGGCTCCACCACAACGGGCTGGTGGACGCCTGGGCGCCCGCCTGCCGTGACTTCCGCGCACAGGTGGGCCGCCCCCTCGCCTCGGTGGAGGAATTCGAGCGGGTCTTCGGCCGCGCCCTCCCGGCCAACCCGCGCGGCGGCGACTGGATCGTGGGCCGGGACGGGGTGGTCCGCGACGCGGTCGCGGAGCGGGAGCGGCGGAACCGCCGGCTCCGGGACGAGTGGTCCTACCTCCGGTGACCCACCTCGTCGCCATCGGTCTCGGCGCCTCCCTGGGCGACGGGCTGCGGACGCTGCGCCTCGCCGTCCACGCGCTGGGCGCCGGGCCGGAGCTGGAGCTCACCCGGGTCAGCCGTGTCTACTGGACGGCAGCGGTGGGGGGGATCGCGCGCGGTCCCTTCCTCAACGCGGTGGTGACGGGGCGCGCGGAGGGCACGCCGGACACCCTGCACGCCCGCCTCCGCACGATCGAGGCGCGCCTGGGCCGCCGTCCCTCCCGCCGCTGGGCGGATCGGGTGGTCGACCTCGACCTGCTGCTGTGGGACGAGCGGGTGCTCGTCGGCCGGCGGCTCCAGATCCCCCACCCCCGCATGGGCGAGCGCGCCTTCGTCCTCGCCCCCCTCGCCGACGTCCTCCCCGACGCCCGCGACCCCTGGACGGGCCGGCCCTTTCCGGCGCTGTCGCGTCCGCCGGTGGTCGCGACCCTCCCCGCGCCCGTGCCCCGTTGACCCGCGGCGTCGCCCTCCTCCTCGCCGCGCTCGTCCTTGCCTGGTCCGGCGCGTGGGGGGCCGGCCTGGTCTGGGACGACCACTCGCTCGTCGAGGCGAACACCGTCCTCGACGCGCCCACCCTCGCCGACGTGTTCGGCCGGGACCTGTGGTGCTGCACCGGCGGCTACGCCTCCCCCTACTTCCGCCCGGTGATGACCGTCAGCCTGCTGGTGGACCGCTGGCTCCTGGGCGGGCACGTGGGGCTCGCCCACCTCCACAGCCTCGCCTGGCACCTCCTCGCGGTGGTGCTGGTGTACCACCTCGTCCGGGACGTCGCCGGCGGGCCGGCCGGGCTCGTGGCGGCGGGGGTCTTCGGGCTCCATCCGGTGCAGTCGGAGGCGGTGTACTGGATCTCGGCGCGGAACGACCTCCTCGTGGGGGCGCTCTCGGTGGCGGCCCTGCTCGCCGCGACCCGCGACCGCCCGGTCCTCGCCGCGGTGGCCGCCCTCCTCGCCGCCCTCTCGAAGGAGAGCGGGCTGCTCGTCCCGCTCGCCGCCCTGGCCTGGGGGATGGCCTGGGAACGCCCGCTTCCCCGCCGGAGCTTCATCGGCCTCGCGTTCGGGGCGGCGGTCGCCGCGTGGATCCGGCAGCAGGCCACCCTCGGGCTGGCGCTCCCCCCCTTTCCCTTCGGCCCGGACACCGAGCTCGGGTATCTCTGGGCCGCGGTGCGTGGCCTCGGGTGGCTGGTCTGGCCCTGGCCGCTCACCGGCACCACCAGCAGCTACGGTGTCCCTCCCCCCGCGGGCGCCTGGCTCGCCGCCCTGGTCGCCCTGGTCGGGCTCGGCCTCGCGGTCCGCCGCGTCCCCCGTCGCGCCCTCGGCCTGCTGGCCTTCGTGGCGCTCACCGCCGGCCCCAGCGCCATGGGCGTGGTCCATTACCAGACGCTCGGCGAGCGGTACCTCTACCTCCCCACCGTCGCCACCGCCGCGCTGGTCGGCAGCCTCCTCCCCCTCGGGCGGCCGGTCCTCGTGCTCCTGGGCGCGGGCGGGCTCCTCTCGGCCGCCCTCCTCCAGGTGCGCGCCCGCGACTGGACCGACGACCTCTCCTTCTTCGCCGCCGCCGCCGCCCGCCAGCCCGACGCCTACTCGCACTCCCTCCACGGCCACGCCCTGCTCGACGCCGGGCGGCCCGCCGAGGCGCTCGCCGCGTTCGAGGCTTCGCTGCGCGTCGAACCCGGGTACCCCTTCGCGTGCCGGTGGATCGCGCCGGCGGGGCGGGCGGCGCTGGACTGGCCCGCGCTGCGGGAGCGCGCCCAGGCCTGGATCGCGGACGACTGCCAGTCCGTCGCCGGCTTCGACGACACGCTCCTCTCCGCCGCCGCGCTGGCGGGGGACTGGACGTTCGTGGAGCGCCTGCTGGTGGAGCACATCGCGTCCGACCGCTCGGGGCGCGCCGGCCGGGTCCAGGCCGCCCGGCTCGAGCGCGACGGGGACCTGCTGGGCAGCGCGGAGTGGGCGCTCCAGACCCCCTCCGCGGGGGAGTTCCGCGCGTCGCTGCACCCCTACCTCCAGCCGCTTGCCGCGGGCCCGCCCCCGCAGTAGGACCGGCCCCCTCCCCGCGAGACCATGAAGATCTTCATCGACACCGCGAACGTGGCCGAGATCCGCGAAGCCCACTCCTGGGGTGTGATCGACGGCGTCACCACCAACCCGTCCCTCATCGCCAAGGAGGGGCGCGACTTCATCGAGGTCGTGCACGAGATCTGCGAGCTCGTGGACGGCCCCGTCAGCGCCGAGGTGGTGGCGCAGGACGTCCCGACGATGATCCAGGAAGGTCGACTCCTTGCGCAGGTGCACCGGAACGTCGTCGTGAAGCTCCCGCTCACCCACGCCGGCCTCTCGGCCTGCAAGGCGCTCTCCACCGACGGGATCCGCACCAACGTCACGCTCTGCTTCCAGCCGGCGCAGGCGCTGCTCGCCGCCAAGGCGGGCGCCACCTACATCAGCCCCTTCGTGGGCCGGCTCGACGACATCGGGGAGGACGGCATGCTCCTCATCCGGCAGATCGCCAACATCTACCAGCGCGACCCCGACCTGAAGACCCAGGTCCTGGCCGCCTCGATCCGGCATCCCCTCCACGTGGTGGAGGCCGCCGAAGCGGGGGCCCACGTGGCCACCATCCCCTTCAAGGTGCTCAAGGCGCTCGCCCTCCATCCGCTGACCGACAAGGGGAACGCCGCGTTCCTCAAGGACTGGGAAGCGGTGCCGGAGCGGGACGTGTCCACGCTCGTCCGCCGGTGGCTCGCCAAGCGAGGATGACGCTCCGGTGCGGGTGATCGGAGGGATCCTCCGCCGTCGCACCCGGGGTCCTTGCCGCTGACGCGGACACCCTATAAGGCGCTGAACCGTCATTCAGCGCCCCCCGTGTCCACCCCCGAAGCCAGCCGCGAACGCGCCGACAAGCACGACCTCATCCTCGAGGCGGCCATCGACGTCTTCGCGGCCAAGGGCTTCCACCACGCGCGCATCTCGGACATCGCGCGGAAGGCCGGAGTCGCCGACGGCACGATCTACCTGTACTTCCGCAACAAGGACGACGTGCTGCTCTGCATCTTCGAGGAGAAGATGGAGCTGCTGCTCGCCGGGTTGCGCGCCGCGCTCGACGGGCTGGAGGACCCCGAGGAGAAGGTGCGCACCTTCGCGCGCTACCACTTCCGGCAGGTGCAGGACCATCGCACCCTCGCCGAGGTGCTCCAGATCGAGCTCCGCCTCTCCAGCAAGTTCCTGCGGGAGTACCGGCCGGAGAAGCTGTGGGAGTACCTCGGGATCTACGCTGCGATCGTGCGTGACGGGCAGGAGCGGGGCGTGTTCCGCCGGGGTCTCGACCCCTTCGTGAGCATGTGGGCCTTCTTCGGGGCCATGGACGAGATCGCCATGCAGTGGGTGCTCTCCCGGAAGCACAAGTTCTCTCTGGATGCCGCCGCCGATCAGGTGGCGGACGTCTTCATCCGTGGGATGGCCGTCGCGCCCGCCCCCGTCACCGCCGTGGAGGCCTCGTGAAAGTTGGAGTCTGCCTCAAGCAAGTCCCCGCCACCGACACCCGAGTGAGGGTGAACCCGGACGCCACCGGGATCCTCACCGACGACGTCAAGTGGGAGATCAACGCCTACGACGAGTACGCCCTCGAGGAGGGCATCCGGCTCAAGCAGGGCGGGAAGGCCACCGAGGTGATCCTCTTCTCGATCGGCGACGCCGGCTCGGAGGCGCGCATCCGCGACGGTCTCGCGCGCGGTGCGGACCGGGCCGTCCGGCTGGACGACGCCGCGTTCGCCGGGTCGGACGCGCTGGGCAAGGCCCGGATCCTGGCGGCGGCGCTCGCCGCCGAGGGGGTCGGCCTCGCTCTGTGCGGCCGGCAGGCGATCGACAGCGACCAGGGCGCCGTTCCGGTCATGATGGCCGAGGTCCTGGGCTGGAACCAGACCATCTACGTGGACAAGCTCGTGATCGACGGCGGCAGCTACACCGCGCACCGCGCCGCGGGCGGGGGCGCCCGCGAGGTCGTCACCGGCAGCCTCCCGGCGGTCATCACCTGCGACAAGGGGCTGAACGAGCCGCGCTACGCGACCCTCCCCGGCATCATGGCGGCCAAGAAGAAGCCCATCGTGGTCAAGAACGCCGCGGCGCTGGGCCTGGATCCCGGCACCGTCGGCGCCGGGGCCGCGCTGGTCAGCGAGTCGACGATGGGCCTCCCGCCCGCGCGTCCCGCCGGCCGCATCCTCTCGGGCGAGCCCGCGGCCGTGGCCGCCGAGCTGGTCCGCCTCCTCCGCGACGAAGCCAAGGTCATCTAGGGAGCACGCCATGGGCAACGGAATCCTCGTCTTCTGCGAAACTGAAGCCGGCACCCCCCGGAAGACCGCGTGGGAGCTCGTCTCCAAGGCGGCCGCCCTCGGTCTGGGCCCTGTGTCCGCGGTGGTCCTCGGCGACGCGGACGTGTCGTCGCTGGGCGCCTACGGCGCGAGCACGGTGTACCACTACACGGGCGCGGCCTTCGGGACGCACTCCACCGGGGTCGTCGTGAAGGCGCTCCAGGCCGCCATCTCCGCCGCCAACCCGGCCTACGTGCTCGGGGCGGCCTCCCAGCAGAGCCGCGATGCCTTCCCCCGCCTCGCGGCGCGGATCGGCGCCGGCCTCGCGGTGGAGTGCACCGACCTGCGCGCGGACGGCGGCGCGCTGGTGGGCCGTCGCCCCGTGTACGCCGGCAAGGCGCTCGTGGACGCGCGCGTCCGCTCGGCCGTCGGGCTCTTCACGGTGCGCCCCAACTCGTTCCCGCTCGGCGCCCCGTCGGGCGGCTCCGCCGCGGTGGTCGCCGGAGACGGTGGCGTCAGCCCCGCCGACGTGGACGTGCGGGTGGTCGAGACACTGGCTCCCGCCTCGAAGGAGGTCGATCTGACCGAGGCCGACCGGATCGTCTCCGGCGGTCGCTCGCTCAAGTCGAAGGAGCAGTTCGACGCCACCGTCCGCCCGCTGGGAAAGGCGGTGCGCGCCACGGTCGGCGCCTCCCGCGCCGCGGTCGACGCCGGGTACGCCCACCACAACGAGCAGGTGGGGCAGACCGGGAAGGTGGTCAATCCCTCGCTGTACATCGCGCTGGGCATCTCGGGCGCCATCCAGCACCTCGCCGGGATGCGCACCTCGCGCGTCATCGTCGCGGTGAACAAGGACCCGGAGGCCCCGATCTTCCAGCACGCCACTTACGGCATCGTGGGCGATCTCTTCGAGTACGCCCCGCTCCTCCAGAAAGAATTCGAGAAGGCAGGCTCCTGAGGCGAACGGGGACGGTGGTGACGCCGCCACCGTCCCGGTTGCTATAGTCCAACTCGTGCCGCGCGGATCCGACTCCACCTCCGTCCCCACCGATCGTCAGCTCGACGCGGCTGTTCGTGTGCTCGCCGAGCGCGCCGATCCGGTGGGGGTGGTGCGGCTCGTGGAAGCGTGGGGGGAGCAGGGGCTGCCCTCGCGCGCCGCGCGCCTCGCCGCGGCCCAGGCGTGGTTCTCGCTCCGGCTCCTGGACCGCGCCACCGCGCTGGTGAAGGAGGTCCTGGACGAGTCGCCCGAGGACCTCGTCGCCCAGCGGCTCCTCGCCGAGATCTACCTGGAGCGGGGCTGGCCCCAGCGGGCGCGCGCTCCGCTCGCGCACCTGCGGGAGCGCGGCGAGGACGTGGACGCGCTCTGGGCCCGTGCCCACCAGGAGCCGACCCGGCCCGAGACCCAGGCCCGCACCGTCGAGCGGGAGGGGACGCTGGACGAGCAGATCCGGCTCGCCGAGCAGTTCATCGCCACCGGCAGCCACCTGCGCGCCACGGGTATGCTCGAGCGGATGCGGCGGGCGCACCCGGCCCACCCCCGGGTCCGCGAGCTCCTCTGGGGCCTCGCGGGGGACTATTCCCCGGGCAGCCTCACCCTGGGTGAGCTCCAGCGCCAGCTGATCCCCATCATGCCGGTGCGTCTGCAGACGCCGGTGGAGGAGCCCGAGCACACCGAGTTCACCGAGAGCGTGAAGGAGGCCGACCGCTTCCTCGAGGACGAGAACCCGGAGTCCGAACCGGGCCGCTTCCCCTCGCTCTTCAAGCACGGCGCCCGGCCCGAGCTCTTGCCCGCCGACGACCCGGTGGAGTCCACCCAGTCCTCCCGCATCGCCTCGCCCGAGGAGATGGCCGGGCCGGCCGTGCCGGAGGTGACCGACTACGGGCACCTGCTGCACGCGCCCGCCACGGGGGGCGACACCCAGATCATGCTGGTCCTCCGGCCCGGGGAGAAGGCCAAGGAGCAGCGGCATCGGCGCCGGGCCGACACGGACCAGCTGCGCAGCACGCTGGACCTCCAGGAGTACCAGAAGCAGATGGGGATGAGCGCGCCGTCCGGGAGCGCCGAACCCGGCGAGGTCGCCTCCCTGGACGGTCACGAGGATCTGCTCGAGGACGAGGACCGCAACATGGTCTTCCTCACCCGGGCCGAGGCCCCGGCGGCGCCGGTGGAGGAGGCCCCCGACCTCGCCCGGCCCATGGAGGTCATCGAGAAGCACGCCACGCCCCCTCCACCGCGTCCCCAGCTTCCGGACCCGGAACCCTCGCTCTACCCGCCCTACGACGTGCCCCCGCCCGCCCGCGGGGGGCCCGGCGCGGCGCTCGTCGTCGGCCTGGCCCTGGTCGCGCTCCTCGTGTTCCTGGGCGTCGCGGTGCTGGTGTTCGGCGTCCTGGACCCGGCCGGGGTGGGCAGCGTCCGGCCCGACCTGGTGGAGGCCCTCGCCGAGGAGGACTACGGCACCCTGCTGCGCGCCGAAGGTGCTCTGGCCGGCCAGGCGGAGGAGAGCCCCGCGCCGGAGCTCACCGCCGCGCTCGCCGAGGCCCGCCTGGTGCTGTGGTCGGACTTCAACGGGGACCCCTCGCGGCTCGAGTACGTCGAGGCCACGCTGGCCCAGCCCGGAGCGATCGACGCGCGTCGCATGGCCTTCCTGCGCGCCACCGCCGCGCTCGCGCGCGAGGACACCTCGGGGGCCCGGGCGGCGATCGGCGTACACGAGCCGAAGGACGACGAGGAGCAGCTCCTCTTCGCGCGGTTGTGGGCCCGCACGGGGGACACCGCCCGTGCGCTCGAGGCCTTCTCCCGCATGGCGGAGCCCGACGCCCCCCGGTACACGCTCGCGCTGGCCGAGGTGCTCGCCGCGGCGGGCAGGGTCGACGCGGCGCGGACCGCGGTCGCCCGGCTCGTGGGCGAGCGTCCGGACCACGTGGCCGCCCAACTGGCGAGCCTGGAGCTGGCCGACGGGGAGCACGCCCAGCGCGTGGCCGCCGCCGACATCTTCCTCACCCGCTTCCGCGCCGCCCAGCTCGCCCCGCGCCTGGAGGGCCGGGCCAACGTCGTGCGGGCGCGTTCCTACGCGGGGATGGGCCTGGTCGGCAAGGCGAGGGAGGCGGCGGACGTCGGTCTGGCCCGGGACGGCACCAACCCGGCGCTGCTCTACGTGGTCGCCGCGGACGAGGTCGCCTCGGGTCGCAGCGTCAGCGCGCTCACGGAGCTGGAGGCGGTGGTCAAGGCCCGACCGGGCGACCCCGCCGCGCAGACCGCGCGGGTGCTGGTGCTCCTGGACCTCGATCGCGTCGCCGAGGCCGAGGGCGCCGTGTCGGCGATGGAGGCCGAGCAGGTGCTCCCGGACCTGGTCCGTACCCTGGCCGCGCTCGTGGCCGTGGCCGGAACCCAGGCGGACCCCGCGACTCCGCTCGGTCCCGCGGTCGCCACCACCCCGATCGGCGCCTACACGCGGGCGCTGGTGATGGTTCGCCAGCGCGACCCCGGCGCCTTCGGCGCGGTCCAGGACGCCCGTAGCGCGGTGGAAGCCAGCGTGGACCCCTTCCTGGTTCGCCTGGGGCCGCGGCTCGCGGCGCTCGCGGTCACCGTCGCGGACCCCGCCGACGCCACCCGGCTGGCGGCCGAAGCGGAGACGGCGGCCGGTACGGACCCCGTCGCCCACGTCTACCTGGGCCGCTACTTCGAGAGCTCCGGTAGGCGGGCGCTCGCCGCCCAGCACTTCGATCGGGCCGCCGAGCTCGGGCGCGAGTGCGGGCTCGCGCTCTACGAACGAGGCCGCTTCTACAAGGGCGCGCCCGAAGGTGGCGGCCGCACGGCCGAGGCCTGGCGCGCCTACCTGGCCCTCGCACCCTCCGGCCCACGCGCCGAACGGGTCGGCGCCACCATGAGGTCCCCCTGATGCTGCTCCTCCTCCTCGCCTGCGGGTCCTCTGACGTGGCCTGGGCCCTGGACACGATGTCGGTGGTCCCGACGTCGACCGGGCTCTCCGGCACGCACACCTGGCACTTCTTCTCGTCCCGGTGGGGCGACGCGAAGGGCGACGCGGCGTTCGTCTGCGCCCGCGCCCAGACCTTCACCGCCACGGTGACCTCGCCCGCCCAGTACGAGGGCTGCGCCGGGTGCACGGTCAGCTACCGACTCACCTACGAGGAGATGGACAGCGACTGCGCGGACGACCTCGCGACCGACCCGGTCTACGCCATCCCCACCGACCTCGCGATCGGCGACGTTCCGGAGGATCTGGCGTCGGTGGACCCGAACCCGGACCGCAGCCTCGGCTGGTACGCCGTGATGGAGGGCGTCCGGCTGGACCCCTACGGCTTCGCCTGGGACGACGCCCTGGACTGGGGCGGCGACGCCGGCCCGCGGGGCTGGAACCAGGGCCAGGCCTACACGCTGTGGCCGGCCTACGCGTGGGATCTCGCCGGCTCGGGCGGCTGAGGCTATCGTAAGGGCGGTGAGCCGGGTCAGGGCAGGACTGGAGGCACCATGTTGATCGCCCTCGTGCTCGCGTGCAGCGATGAGAACGCCATCGGCTCGGCCAAGGACGCTTCGGACTCCGCGTCGGGGGCGACCGAGGACACCGACGAGAGCACCACCCCGACCGACTCCACGGACACCGGCACCGCCCCGACCGTGCCGCCGCGCTGGTTCGCGGTGGAGGCGACCCTCAGCATCGCCGGCGGCGTTCCGGTGGCCTCCCCGGCGAGCGTCACGCTCACCGTGGTGGGGGAGGACGCCACCACCCCGATCTGCGAGCTGGAGCTCCCCACCGACGCCGGCGTGGCCGGAACGCCGCCCGACCCGAGCCTGTGGGCCTGGTGGAGCTTCACGGTGGACGACTCGGACACCTGCGCCGTCCTGCCCGGCTCGATCGGGCTCGGCGTCGGCCCCATGGTCGCCGACCTCCGCGCCGTCCTCGGCGCCTCGGGCCTGGATGTGGCCGCGGACTCGCTCTACGGGGCCTACGCCTCGGCGGACGGTGAGGGCCCCTGGGCCTTCGGCGTGGCGGGCACGTCCGCCGACTACGCCGGGGACGACGTCGCTGCCGCGCCGCTCCCCGACGGCGCCTACCAGCTTCGGCCCCTGTACCTGCTGCCCCTGCCCGAGCAGCCCGAGTAGCGCTCACGCGCCATCGTGATCGGGTTCGACCGGGGGGCGGTCGACCGGGGCCGACCAGGAGAGAAACAGGGCGGAGGAGCAGGGCCCTGACCACTCAGGACTGAGAGCGATCGGCCACCGGAGGGGCCCTGCTCACTCCACCCTTCGATCATTTCGACACCGATCGGGGCATCGACCATCCCCCGGGCGGCGGGTGGGGGCGGCTCCCGCCCCGGTTGTGACAAGCGCTGACATGCTCGGCCCGTCGTGCCCGCCCCGCGGATCGGGGAGGCTACATTCCGGGGGTGAGCGGGAACGAGCTTCGCAACGAACTGGTCTGGTCCCACTCCCGGGGCCGCGCCTTCGTCGAGTGCCTGCGCGCCTACTGGTTCACCTACTACGGCTCCTGGGGCGGATGGGAGACGGGCGCGCCCGCCGCGGTCCGCCAGGCCTACGTGGAAAAGAAGCTCACCCGCCGGGCCATGTGGACGGGCACGGTGGTCCACGGGGTCGCCGAGGAGGGCTTGCGCCTGGGTCGGGCGCGAGGCGGCGACGACGTCGAGGACGCCGTCCGGTTCGCGCGCTGGAAGGCGGTCACCGACATCACCGACTCGGCCAACGGGGCCTGGCTCGAGCGGCCGGCGCGGCGCACCGGCTTCGCCGAGCACTACTACGGCGACGCCGTGGACCCCGCGGTGTGGGCCGCCGCCATCGATGAGATCGAGCGGCAGGTGAGGAACCTGCACCGGAGCCGCATCTACACCCGGCTCCTCGAGGTGCCCGAGCGCATCCGCGAGGTGGAGGAGCTCCGGCGGTTCCCCGTCGGGGATGCCGAGGTCTACGTTTCGCTGGACGTGCTCGTGGACGACGGCCGGGGCGGCGTGGTGATCATCGACTGGAAGACGGGCGACGCGCACGACGACGCCACCATCGCGGCCCAGCTCGGCGTGTACGGCCTCTACGCCACGCAGGAGCTCGGCGTGCCCGAGGACCGGATCGTGGCCATGCACGTGAACGTGCGCCACGAGAAGGAGGTCCGGCACCCCGTGGGTCGGGCGGAGATCGAGGCCGCGCGCCAGGAGATCGCGCACGGGGTCCGGGCGATGCGCGCCCGCCTCGACGATGTCGCGGAGAACCTGGCCAGCTTCGACCGGCACCCGCCGCTCCCCGCCGGGGACGCGCGCTGTCGGGGCTGCAACTTCCGGCGCTCGTGCGGGCGCGAGGGCACACCGGTCGCGCCCTGATCGACGGCGCTGCCCCACGCCGGTGAGGGGGCGGACATTTTTTGGCACATGACGTGGCTATACGTTCAGCATCACCTGAGCGTTCCATGTTCCCGGTCCACTCCATCCGCCCGGCCGACTCCGCCCTCCCCCACCTTCCGGTCGGCGGTCGCTGTTTCGCGTGGTCGGGCGGCTGGCTCGTGGCCGCCGACGGCGAGCCGGGGGATCACCGCCTCCTCGTCCCTCGCGGCCACGGCGCCCCCCTGGTGGCCCGGCGGGTCGGCAGCCAGCTCCGGGCCGAGCCACGCGGGGAGGTCTGCGCGCCGGTCCGGTGGCACGATGCCGGTGCCCTGGCCATGGTCGTGGTGGAGCCCGAGCTCCCCGCCGGCCCCCGGCCGGCCGCCCTCGCGGAGGGCGCCGGCTCGGGGGAGGCCTGGCTGGCGGTTCGCCTGGTGAACCTCGCCTGGTCCGCGGCCCGCCTGGCCGACCCTTCGCTGGGACGCGGAGTGGTGGCGGTGGGTCGCCGCTGGGTCACGGGGGTGAGCCCCGAGGCTCGCGCGCTGGGGATCCGGCGGGGCATGTCCTTCGCACGCGCCGCCCGGCTCGGGCGGCGCGTGCGTACCGCCCCTCCCGGCGATGCCGCCGCGCTGCGCGCGGCGGTCACCGCCTGGGCCGCGGAGCGTTGGGGAGCCGCCCCGCGGGGGCGCCTCCTCCTGCTGCGGATCCCCGCGGGGGATCTCGCCAGCCACACCCGGCTCGCGGCCGGGGTCGCGTCCGAGCTCTGGCAGCGGTTCGGGGTCGAGTGCGCCGCCGCGGCCGCCTCCGCGCCGGAGGCGGCGGAGGCGGCCACGCGCTGGCTCGGCCCCCGGCAGTGTGCCGCGGTCGCCGCCGCCGGCGCGCACTTCGTGCGCGCCCGGCGGGCGGAGCCCGCGCCGGGGATGCCCCGGCCCACGCCCCGGCCCGACGTCGAGGGCATGCTCGAGCTGGTGCTGGCGGCGCGGCCGTCCGCCGGGGGGCGCGTCCGCGTGCGCCTGGTGCTCGAGCGCGGGGTGCGGGAGGCGGAGTGCGGCCTCCACCGCGCCGCGGTGGAGGCCGCGCTCCGCCCGGCCCTGGTCGGCATGGGTACGCTCCACGCCGTGACGGTCCGGCGGGTGGGCGGGGAGGCCCGCCGCTCGGCGCCGACGGCTCCGCCGTCGGCGCCGAGCGCTCCGCGTCAGCTCGCCCTGCTCCCCGGGTTGCGGTAATGCGCGGCGATGCACTCCTCCCTGGAACGTCCGTTCTGCTTCGTCGGCGTCGTCCACCTCCTGGCCCTCCCGGCCGGCCCCAGGCCCAGCCTCGGCTTCACCGCCGTGCGGGAGCGGGCCCTGCGCGACGCGGACGCGCTCGCCAACGGCGGCGCGGACGCGGTGATCGTCGAGAACTACGGGGACGCCCCCTTCCCGGCCGGCCCGGTGGATCCCCACGTCACCGCGTTCGTGGGCACCGTCTGCTGGCAGATCCGCGAGCGCTTCCCGTCGCTGGCGGTGGGGGTCAACCTGCTGCGGAACGACGTGCGGGGGTCCATCGGGACCGCGGCGGCCGGGGGCGCCGCGTTCGTGCGGGCCAACGTCCACGCCGGATCGATGTGGACGGACCAGGGTCTGCTCCACGGCGACGCCCACCACAGCCTCCGGTACCGGCAGGAGCTCGGCGCGGACGTCGCGGTGGCGGCGGACGTGCTGGTGAAGCACGCCGCGCCGCCCACCCCGGTCGCGCCGGGGCGGATCGCCTCGGACCTCTGGCACCGATCGGGCGCCGACGTGCTGATCGTCACCGGCGAAGGCACGGGGCGTCCGGCGGACGCCGCGCGCCTCGCCGAGGTGCGGCTGGGGGCGCCGACCGCCCGGATCTGGGTGGGGAGCGGGGTGGACCTGGACTCGGCCGGGTCCTGGCGCCGGCTGTGCGACGGCGCCATCGTGGGCACCACCCTCCACGCCCACGGTCGGATCGGCGAGCCCGTCGAGCTCGCGCGGGTGCGGGCCATGCGGGCGGCCCTCGACGAGGGGTAGCCCGGCCGGACTCAGATCGGGTCGGGCCGCGGGAGCGGGAGTTCCCAATCGGGCGCCGGTTCCACGCCCAGCTCCTCCAGGAGCGCGCGGGCGAGCTCTCCGGCGAGGAGGGCGTTGCCGCGCTTGGAGTAGTGCCCGGGGCTCCGGTACAGGTCCAGGGTGTAGCTCTTGCTCGCGGCGCGGGCGGCGGGGCGGCTGTCCACGAAGCGGCAGCCCACGCGCGCGCAGGTGGCCGCTCCGGCGTCCACGAGCTCGGGAGGGAAGGCCAGGCCGGAGTAGTCGAGGCGCCGCGCGCGCTCGAACTCCGTCCAGGCCTCGTCGGTCTGGCCGGCGCTCTCCAGGGCCGAGGCCAGGGCGAACCGGCCGCGCCCCCAGGCGGGATCGGCCGCCACGACCTTCCGGAGTGCGTCCACGGTGGCCCGGGGGTCCGCCACCACGGCGTCGAGGCCGGCCACCACCTCGGGAGCGAGGCGCGGATCGTGTACCGACGCCTCGGCGGGGACGTGCAGGTTGGGAGCGGGCGGCGCGACGACGAGTCGGAAGCCGGCCTCCTCGGCCAGCGCCTGCATCGCCTCCACGCGCTGCACCCAGGTGTCCACCACCAGGAGCCAGTCGGGGTCGGTGCGGCGCGGCCACCCGTCCTCCCAGCGCACCGGCGGTTCGCCCTCGATCTCCCAGCGTCGCTGGACGTACCGCCGCTGCTCGGTCCGCTTGCGGTCGGCGATGTCCGAGGGCGGAACCACCCGGACCGGCGCGTCGGTCCCCGCCGTCCACTTGCGGAGCAGGCGCAGCGTGCCCAGGCGCTCGGCCTTCTTGCGCGCCTCCCAGATCCCCGGGTTCAGCGTCGCCGCCCGTTCGTAGTACCGGCGCGCGTCCGCGCCCCCCCCCCCGAACACCACGAAGTCGGGTCTCCACGCCCGGACCTCGCCCACCATGGCGAGCATCGCCGAGCTGTCCTGGCCCACCAGTCCGAGGTTCAGGACCTCCACCGGGCGGCCGGGGAGCGCCCGTTGGAGGAGGGTGCGGGCCACCCCGGTCAGGATCACGTCCGGCTCGTCCGAGTAGGGGATGCCGAACACCTCGCTCCCCCCCACCACCACCACCCGCAGGGTCCCGGGCGCGGCCGGGGTGCAGACCTCCAGCCGGTGCATCATGGGCGAGGCGCTGCCGGCGTAGGCGTCCGCGGTGCGCACGCAGCCTTCCCCGGCGGGGACGAACGGCCGCACCGAGTCGGCCGAGCCGGCGAACACGGTGGCGCCCGCCACGGTGGCCTGCGGCATGGTCAGGCCCTCGGCGGGATCGACCGGCGCGAGCCGGGTCGCCACCACCTCGATCAGGCCCACGAGCAGCACCCCGCCCGCGAGCGCGTACAGCGCGCGACGGATCATGGGGGCTGTCCGGCGCCGAGCCCGACCCGGAGGAGCTCGGCCACCCCCTCCGCGAGGATGGCGTGAGCGTCGGCGTTCGGGTGCGCGTCCTCCGCGCTCACCCACCACCCGCCCCCAGGGCCGGTCGGGAAGCGCTCCGCCATCGAGGCCACTGCCACGAAGCCGGCCGCCCGGTACCGCTCCATCACGCGCCGGTACTCCGCGGTGAAGGGAAAGTCGGCGCCGACGTGGTGGAACTCGGGGAGCAAGGCCGCGACACACGGCACCCCCCGCGCCCGGCACCAGGCGCCCATCTCGTCCACGGCCGCCAGCGCGGCACCCCAGCCCGGGTTCTCGTCCCGGTACAGCCGCCGGTACCAGGGTTCCCAGGTCTCGCCGGTGTCCAGATCGCGCCCCAGCCGGTCCAGTCGCCCCCACAGGAGCAGCAACGCGCGCGAACGCTGCCAGGGCCGGTCCGAGTGGAGGCCGGGCAGCGGCTCGGGATCGTTGATCGACCAGGCCACCAGCACCACGTCGGGGTCGAGCGCCGGTCCCAGGGCCTGCAGGGTCGCGGCCTCCTGGACCGCGTTGTACGCCCCCACGCCGGTGTTCAGCAGCTCCACCGGGGCGCCCAGGAGGGCGGGCAGCCGCGCGACGTAGCCGTCCTCCACCGGCACCCCCCAGGCCATGGTCATCGAGTCCCCCAACACGAGCACGCGCGGCACGCCGGGGGTGGGCTGGTCGGCCACCTCCTCGTCCTGCCGGAAGCCGCGGTGATTGGTCCGGAAGGGCACCCGGTACAGCGAGGTGCGCACGTCGGGTCGATGGGCGAAGACCCGGCGCGGGTCGGCGTCGGGCACCTTCACCTCGGCGGCGTACCGCCACATCTCGACGTCGTACCAGCGCTCGTCCGCGGCGAGCCCGCGCACCGCGAGCTCGATCCCCCCCAGCGTGAGCGCCGAGGAGACGGAGAGCACGAGCACGATCAGCGAGCGATCGCGCACGTCAGTGCGCGGCGTAGACGAACGGCACGTCCGACGCGTCGTCGGTCACGTAGAGGAGCACGAGCAGGCCCCCCACGAACAGCACGGGGGGCGCCAGCAACAAGGCGATCAGAAGCAGGCGGCGGCGCGCGGGCTCCATGCCTGCGAAGCTACCACGCGTGCTGGCGATCAGCAGGCGTCGTTGGCGCTGCCGGGGGTGCCGAGGTCACCGGAGCCGAACGTGGAGGTCGCCTCGCACCAGTTCCCGCCGTCGTCGTTGTCCGTCGCGTCGATGCGGGAGGGGTTCAGGCTCATCGACGCGCCGGTCGGGTCGGGGAAGAGGATCCCGCCGTCCCACCGGACCTCGTCCACCACCCCGCTCGAGTTGGCCAGGATCAGCTCGTCGTCGCTGTTGCCGAGATCCAGGGACGAGTAGACGTAGTCGAGGCTGACGCCGCCGTTGAGCGTCCTGTCCCCGTCGCGCCCGAGCAGGACGTAGGAGCGGGCGGACACCGACACCGCGCCGGAGATGGTGTGGCTGTCGGAGCCGAGGTCGTAGACCTGCAAGCCGTCGAGGTCCACCTCGCAGCCGCTGTTGTTGTAGACCTCGAACCACTCGCCGTTGGTGTCCGAGACGACGTCCGGGTTCTGGAGGATCTCGGTGACGACGAGATCGCCGGCGCTGAGGTCCTCGGCGCCGAACGAGCACCCGCCCCCGCCTTCGTCCACCGAGCCGTCGCAGTCGTCGTCCACCCCGTTCCGCGGGACCTCGGAGGCGCCAGGGTTCACGCTCGCGTTGGTGTCGTCGCAGTCCTCGTCGGAGTCCCAGCCGTCGCCGTCCGCGTCCACCGTGCAGACCGAGTTGCGCCCGCCGGGGGTCCCCAGGTCGCCAGACCCGTAGCGTGCGGTGGCTTCGCACCACCAGGCGCCGTCGTCGTTGTCCACGTCGTCGAGGTGGTTCACGTCCAGCTGGAAGCTGGCCCCGGTGGGATCGGGGAAGGCGGCGTCGGTGTAGGCGAGCCGGTCCAGGGTGCGGAGCGGGGTGGCGAGCACGACCTCGTCGTCGTTGTTCTCGAGGTTGAACGTGCTCCACACGAAATCCGCCGTGAAGCCGCCGTTGCTCCCCGTGGCGCCGGACATGCCGAACACCGCCACGTCGTTGCCCTCCACGTACAGGTCCGTGTCCACGACGAAGCCTTCGCCGCCGTCGTCGCTGACCAGGAGCCCGCGGAGGTTCACGCGTCCGGTCCCCACCCGGGCCACCTCGAACCACTCCCCGTCGGCGTCGTCCACCGCGGCGGGGTTCTTCATCACCTCGCTGACCACCAGCTCGCCCGCCCGCAGCGCGAGGAGGTCCGCCGAAGGGTCCACCCCGTCGCAGTCCTGGTCCACCCCGTCGTCCCCCGTCTCCGGGGCGCCGGGCCAGGCGTCCGCGTCGTCGTCGTCGCAGTCGCCCGCCTCGGTGGTGTACCCGTCGCCGTCGGCGTCGTCGACGTCCGCATCGGCGTCCGCGTCCGCATCGGCGTCCGCGTCCGCGTCCGCGTCGGCGTCGGCGTCCGCGTCGGCGTCCGCATCGGCATCGGCGTCGGCATCCGCGTCGGCGTCGGCCTCCTCGCGGGAGGTGTCGAGGGGCGCGGGCTTGGCTCCGAAGCACCCGGCCAGGCCGAGGATCAGGACGAACTGCATGGGGGGCTCCAACGCGGGGCGGCGACTATCCTGGGTTCGCGGCCGGCGCCCAGGACGGGTCCCGGTGGTCGTCCCAGACCCCGCGGCGTCCATCCCGGCGCTCCACCCGGTACCTGCCGCCGGGCAGCACGATCGGGCCCGCGTCCGTCGGGATCTCGCCGGGTGGCTCGACCCCGCCGCCCTCCGGCTCCTCCCCCGGCGCGAGCCGCCAGGAGCGGGAGTAGGGGCCGTGACCGTCGAGCCAACCGCGCTGGACCAGCTCCACCCCACCGTCGCCGGTGGGGCGGAGCCACTCGCCCCCCAACCCGTCCCACCGGTCCCGCTCGACGTCGCCTTCCCACACCGCCGCGCCCTTGGCGTCCACGGTCCAGAGCCGCCCCTCCGCGTCCAGGAGGAGGTCCAGGCATGGGGACGGGAGGCGGGCCCAGACGCTGGCCCCGTCGGCCGGGGTCCAACGCCAGAGCTCGCGCCCGACCGCCCAGGCCACGGCGGGGTCGGTGGGGTGTACGGCCAGCGGCCCCTCGGCGGGGAGCTCGAGGAGCTGCCAGGGGTCCACGGTCATCGGGCGTCCGGCGTCCGGCTCACTGTCCGATGCCCATCCGGCGCCAGACCTCGGGGAGGCCCTGCCGCCGGAGCGTCTGCTCGTGGTTCCGCGCCCCGCCCGCCGTGTCGTTGGGGTGGTACTCGTGATGGGGGTTGTCGACGTTCCGGAAGTTGCCGCCCCACTCGAGGCCGTGGCGCTGGCCGACCTCGCCGTACCGCTGCCAGAGCCGGGCGTAGTCGCCGTCCTCGCGCCAGTGCGGCTGGCCGTTCGGGTCCTGGAAGGTGGAGTCCATCGCCACCCCGTAGTTGTGCCAGGACTGCCCCCCCCGCGCGTTGGTGACCCGGTTCCCGGGGCGGGTGCGCCCCTGCTCGTACAGGTTGTCCTGCTCCTGGAAGGAGCGGAACCCGTCGGTGACCCGCATGTCCACGCCTTCCTTGCGCATGTCGCGGAGGGTGTCGCGAGCGCGGATGGCGAACTGGGCGTTCACGTTGGCGTTGCCGAGCCGGTTCCCGGGATCCGCGTCGTGGAGGTTCAAGAGCGTGCGCTGCTGGGCGCCGGTGCCCTCGGTCATCTGGACCCGGTTGCCGATGTCCTGGTAGATGCTGGTGCGCCCCTGCTGCCCGGTCAGCTGGTAGGTGCCGTCGGTGCGGATGTTGCCGGCCTCCACCCCTTGCGGGTTCATGAGCCGGCCGTTCTGGATGGTGTAGGCCGTGCCGCCGGTGGTGAAGCTGCCCCCGTCGGGGTCGCGCGCGTTGCGGAAGGCCGCCAGGCCCTCGCGGCGGTCGTGGCCGGTGTGGTAGGCGAGGATGCCGCGGACGTACTGGGCCGTGGCCCCGTTCGGGGCCTCCTGGAAGCGCGCGAGCAGGGCGCCCTGTTCGGCGGGGGTGCGTCGCGCGAAGGCCGGGTCGTTGGTGATCGTGGCCAGCGCGGCGGTGGCGCGCGGGTTGTTCGCCCAGGTGGTCCGAAGGCCGGCGGCGGTGACCTCGGTGTTGGCGCCGATGGCGGGGACCTCGTCGGCGCCCTGGTCCGCGGCGCCGGGCATGGGCTGGACCGCCTGCCCGCCGGCCGCCCCCGCCGCCGGGCCCGCGTCGTTCATCGTCCCGTTGGCCGCCTGCGCCACCCGCACCCGACCCTGCGCGGGCTCGGGGGGCCCCATGCGCAGCTGCCCCATCAGCCCGCCGTTGCCCAGGAGCCGTTGCCGCTCGGCGGCTCCACGCTCCCGTGGGGTCTCGCCCCCGGCGGGCCCGCGCTCCTGTCCGGGCTCCCGACCTCCTTCGCGCACGGGCGGCGCCACGGTGCTCTCGACGGTGGACTGGTCCTGTTCGAGCGCCATGGGGGCTCCTTCCGGGCAGGGTACCACGGGGTGGTGCGCCCTCGGCGTCCGCCGCGCTCCGACCGCGCTCGTGCGCCCGCGAGCGGGTGCGGCACGGAGCTTGCTATCCTGTGTGCCTGCACGGGAGCCCCATGCGCCAGTTTCTCCTTCTCCTGTTTCTTCCTCTCCTCCTGGTTGCCTGTCCCGGCAAGGAGGACGACACCGGTGTCCCGACCGACGACACGGCGGTGGAGGGTGACGCCGACACGGACGCCGACGCCGACGCCGATGCCGATGCCGACGCCGACGCGGATGCCGACGCCGATGCCGACTCCGATGCCGACGCCAGTGCGGAAACCGATGCCGACGCCAACGCAGACGCAGAAGCA
>Ga0172372_10001398_pt1 | contig 37457 bp, 34 predicted proteins | sample LakKiv5m_2_FD_114544 | JGI IMG/M metagenome (GOLD analysis project Ga0172372, IMG submission 114544) | Freshwater microbial communities from Kabuno Bay, South-Kivu, Congo - kab_092012_9.5m | ecosystem: Environmental > Aquatic > Freshwater > Lake | place: Democratic Republic of the Congo...
GATCCCCGTCGCCGCGGTCTCCACCGGCTTTCCGGCGGGGCTCTCCCCCTTCGAGACCCGACTCGCCGAGATCCGTGCGTCGGTCGCCGCAGGGGCGCGCGAGATCGATATCGTCATCACGCGCGCGCATGTCCTCACCGGGGACTGGGTCGCGCTCTATGACGAGGTCCGCGCCTTCCGCGAGGCCTGCGGGGAGGCCCACCTCAAGGCGATCCTCGCCACCGGGGAGCTCGCGACCCTCACCAACGTCGCGCGTGCGAGCTGGGTCGCGATGCAGGCCGGCGCCGACTTCATCAAGACGAGCACGGGGAAGGAGGGAGTGAACGCGACCCTCCCCGTCTCCCTCGTGATGGCGCGCCAGATCCGCGAGTACGCCGAGGCGACCGGGTTCCAGGTCGGGTACAAGCCCGCCGGAGGGATCCGCGCTGCGAAGCCCGCGCTCGACTATCTCCTGCTCATGAAGGAGGAACTCGGCGTGCGCTGGTTGCAGCCCGATCTCTTTCGCTTCGGGGCCTCGGGGCTCCTCACCGACATCGAGCGTCAGCTCGAACACCACGTCACCGGGCGCTATGCTGCGGCCCATCGCCAGCCGATGCCATGACTCGCGTCGCCGATCTCTTCCAGTCGATGGATTACGGGCCCGCACCGGAGAGCGATGCCGAGGCGCGCGCCTGGCTCGCCGCGCACGACGCGACCTTCGGGCACTTCGTCGCCGGGAAGTGGACCAAGCCGGGGACGACCTTCGTGGTGAGCGATCCGAGCACCAACGCCCCCCTCGCCAAGGTGACGCAGGGAACCGCGGCGGACGTCGAGGCGGCGGTGAAGGCGGCGCGTGGCGCCTTCGGGAAGTGGGCGAAGCTCACCCCACATCAGCGTGCGCGACATCTCTATGCGCTGGCCCGCATGGTGCAGAAGCATGCGCGGCTCTTCGCCGTGCTCGAGTCGATGGACAATGGGAAGCCGATCCGCGAGACCCGCGATCTCGATATCCCGCTCGTGGCGCGGCACTTCTACCACCACGCGGGGTGGGCGCAGCTCCTCCCATCCGAATTCCCGGGCTACGGCCCCGTCGGCGTGGTCGGGCAGATCATCCCGTGGAACTTCCCGCTCCTGATGCTCGCGTGGAAGGTCGCGCCGGCGCTCGCGGCGGGGAACACGGTGGTCCTCAAGCCGGCGGAGTTCACCCCGCTCTCGGCGCTCCTCTTCGCCGAGCTCGCGGCGCAGGCGGGACTCCCGGCCGGCGTGCTGAACATCGTGACGGGTGATGGCGTGACCGGCGCGGCGCTCGTCGCGCACCCGGGCGTCGACAAGATCGCCTTCACTGGCTCCACCGAGGTGGGGAAGCTCATCCGGAAGGCCACCGCGGGGTCGGGGAAGAAGCTCTCGCTCGAACTGGGGGGGAAGTCCCCGTTCATCGTGTACGAGGATGCCGATCTGGATGCGGTGGTCGAGGGGGTCGTCGATGCGATCTGGTTCAATCAGGGACAGGTCTGTTGTGCGGGGTCGCGGCTCCTCGTGCAGGAGGGGATCCACGATCGCCTGATCGCGAAGTTGCGCGCGCGGATGGAGACGCTGCGCGTCGGGCGTCCCCTCGACAAGGGGATCGACATGGGGGCGATCGTCGCGCCCGAGCAGTTGGAGCGGATCCGGGCGCTCTGCGCGCAGGGAGAGGCCGAAGGGGCGACGCGCTGGCAGGCGAGCGGCGCGGTGCCGAGCAGCGGCTGCTTCTTTCCCCCGACCCTCTTCACGAATGTCTCGCCGGCGAGCACCATCGCGCAGGTCGAGATTTTCGGTCCGGTGATGGTCACGATGACCTTCCGCACGCCGGAGGAGTCGGTCGCGCTCGCCAACAACACGGTCTACGGCCTCGCGGCGAGTCTCTGGACGGAGAACGTCAACCTCGCGCTCGACATCGCGCCGAAGCTGAAGGCGGGCGTGGTCTGGGTGAATGCGACGAATCTTTTCGATGCGGCGGCTGGGTTCGGTGGGTATCGCGAGAGTGGGTTCGGTCGTGAGGGCGGGAAGGAAGGGATGTGGGAGTATCTCCTCCCCGAGGGCGCCATGCGTGCCTCTGAGGCCGCGGTCCGTCGCGCGCGCGAAGCGAAGCAGGCGAAGGCGCGGGCGCCTGAGACGCCACGCGAGCCCCTCCTGAGCCCGATCGATCAGGTCGATCGCACCGCGAAGCTCTTCATCGGGGGGAAGCAGGCGCGCCCCGACTCCGGCTATGCCCGCGCGATCCTCGATCCCAAGGGGCGGATCGTCGGCGAGGTCGGCGAGGGGAATCGCAAGGACCTTCGCAACGCCGTCGAGGCCGCGCAGGCGGCCGCGAAGGGATGGGCGACCGCCACCGGGCACCTGCGCGCACAGATCCTCTACTACATCGGGGAGAATCTGAGCGCGCGGGCCGATGAGTTCGCGGCACGCCTTCGTGGCATGACCGGTGCGAGTGCGCGCGAGGCGAGGCGCGAGGTGGAGCAGAGCATCGCGTGCTGCTTCACCTACGCCGCCTGGGCCGACAAGTGGGATGGCGCGGTCCATCAGGTCCCCTTCCGCGGGATCGCGATCGCGATGCAGGAGCCGATCGGGGTGGTCGGCGTCGTGGCGCCAAGTGAGGCCCCGCTGCTCGGATTCGTCTCGATGGTCGCGCCGCTCATCGCGACGGGGAATACGGTCGTCGCGATCCCGAGTGAGGTGCATCCCCTCGCCGCGACCGACCTCTACACCGTCTTCGAGAGCTCCGATCTCCCCGGCGGGGTGGTCAACATCGTGACCGGGGCGAGCGAGGCGCTGGGCAAGGTCCTCGCCGAGCACGACGATGTCGAGGCGCTCTGGTTCATGGGCACCGAGGCCGGGCGGCGCACCATCGAGCTCGCGTCGGCGGGGAACATGAAGCGGACCTTCTGTCGGGTCATCCCGCGCGATGGCGTGGTGGCCGATGACATGCGGGCGCTCCTGCGCGAGGCGACGCAGGTCAAGAACATCTGGGTCCCGTACGGGGCCTGATCGCTGGGCTGGGCTCGCGCGCCACCGGTCGGGTGGCGCGCCGCGATCATCCCGCGCGTTCGGTCGCCTTCACCTCGTCCCAGATCACGTCGAGCGTCTCGAGCCCTGCGGTGCGCACATCGAGCCCGCGCGCCGTCGCGATCGTCTCCACCGTCTCGAACCGGCGCTGGAACTTCGCGTTCGCCCGGTCCAGTGCGAGGGCGGGGTGCGTCCCCGCCTTCCGGCAGAGATTCACCACCGCGAAGAGGAGGTCGCCGAGCTCCTCCTCGAGCGCGGCATGCCGCGGGTCGGCGCTCGGCACGCCATGCGTGTCGAAGGTCGCCCCATCCTGCGCGATCTGCGCCTTCACCTCCTCGAGCTCCTCGGCCACCTTCGCCAGCGGACCCTCCACATCGGGCCAGTCGAAGCCCACGCCGGCGGCGCGCTCCTGCAAGCGGTGCGCGCGGTGCAGGGCGGGGAGCCCGCTCGGGAGTCCCTCCGCCAACGACCGACGATGCTTCGCCTTCATCTGCTCCCATGGGGTGCGCTCCGTCTCGGTCCCGTAGAGCCAGGGGTGCCGCGTCCGCATCTTGTGCACGAGGGAGCCCGCCACCTGCTCGGGGCCGAACGCGCCGCGCTCCTCGGCGATCACCGCGTGAAAGAGCACCTGCAGGAGCAGATCCCCGAGCTCCCCGCACATCGCCGCATCGTCCCCGTCGCGGAGGGCGTCGTCGAGCTCATGCATCTCCTCGTTCAGATAGGGGCGGAGGGACGCATGGGTCTGGGCGCGGTCCCAGGCGTCGCGGGTGCGGAGGTCGCGCATGATCGCGAGGGCATCGTCGAGGGAGGCGCGGGGGCGGCGGTCGTCTTGCATGGCTCAGAGGGGGCCGGTAGTCTTGCAGATTCTCATGTCGCGGGAATCTAGCCCCCTGGTCAGCGAGGCACCGCCGCTCACCGCGGAGGCGGTGGCCCCGCTGCGCGCCTGGATCGAGGTCGATCTCGACGCGGTGCGACGCAACGCCGAGCGCGTCGCGGCCCACTCTGGGCTCCCGATGATCCCGATGGTGAAGGGGGATGCCTATGCCCTCGGGGTGCTCCCGATCGTTCGCGTCTTGGAGCCGCTCGCGCCGTACGCCTACGGCGTCTCGGTCCCCGCGGAGGGGGAGGAACTGCGGGCGGCGGGCATCTCGCGGAAGATCATCCTCTACACCCCCTCTCTGCCGCAGGAGCTCGCGCGCGCGAAGGGCGCGCAGCTCACGCCCTCGCTCTCGAGCGCGGAGCAGATCGCGGCCTGGGCGGCGCTCGGGGGAGGGAGTTGGCATCTGGTGATCGACACGGGGATGCATCGGGAAGGGATCGCCTGGGATGCGGTCGCATCGCTCCGGGCGCTCCTCGAATCGCATCCGCCCACGGGCGTCTACACGCACTTCCATTCCGCCGATGCCGACGCCGAGTCGATCGCGCAGCAGGAGGCGCGCTTCGCGCAGGCGGTGGCGGCGCTCCCCGCGCGACCCGCGTTGGTGTACGCGGACAACAGCCCCGCGATGGCGCGCCGCGCCCGCTCCCCCTTCGGTGCGACCCGCCCCGGCGCCTTCCTCTACGGACTCTCGGGGGGGGCGCACGCGGCGATCCACCCCGAGCCCGTGGTGCAGGTGCGTGCACGGATCCTCGAGCTCCGCTGGATCGAGGCGGGGGAGACGGTCAGTTATGGGGCGACCTGGCGCGCCTCGCGCCGCACGCGGGTCGCGACCGTCGCCATCGGGCATGCCGATGGGTGGCGTCGCGCCCTCTCGAATTGGTCGGATGGCCTGCTGCATGGGCGCCGCGTGCCGATGATCGGCGCGGTCACGATGGACATGACGTTGGCCGACGTGACGGAGGTCGAGGCGCAGGTCGGTGAGGTGATGACCGTGCTGGGGACCGACGGGGCCGAGTCGTTGACGCTCGATGGGGTGGCGACGCGTGCCGGGCTCTCCCCCTACGAATTGCTGAACGGCCTGCGGTCGCGGCTCCCGCATCTGTATCGCAGGGGGCACGCATGAGGCGGGCGCTCATCCTCGTCCTCGATGGCGTCGGGATCGGGGCGGCGCCGGATGCCGCGGCGTACGGCGACACCGGGTCGCACACCCTCGGGAACCTCGCGCGCGCCGTCGGCGGCCTGCAGGTCCCCAATCTCGAGCGGCTCGGCCTCGGCCGGATCGCCCCGCTCGAGGGGGTGGCCCCGGTGGCGCGCCCCGAGGCCGCCTTCGGCCTCATGGAGCCCCGCTCCTCCGGGAAGGACAGCACGACGGGGCATTGGGAGCTCGCCGGGGTCCACCTCGCCAAACCCTTCCCGACCTACCCGCAGGGGTTCCCCCCCGAGCTCGTCGCCGAGTTCGCGGCGCGCACCGGTCGTGGGGTGATCGGCAACGTGGTGGGGAGTGGGACGGCGATCCTCACCGACTACGGCGCGCGCCATCAGCAGACGGGGGATTGGATCCTCTACACCTCCGCTGACTCGGTCTTCCAGATCGCCGCTCATGAGGCGACGGTGCCCCTGGTCGAACTCTACTCCGCCTGCGAGACGGCGCGGGCCATGCTCGTCCCGCCGCACGATATCTCCCGGGTGATCGCGCGGCCCTTCGTCGGCCGCCCCGGTGCCTACACCCGCACGGCGAACCGTCGTGATTTCGCGATCGCCGCCCCGTCCGAGACGCTCCTGGACGCCCTCGCCGCCGCCGGGATCCCGCGCGTCGGGGTGGGGAAGGTCGATGACCTCTTCGCTCGGCGGGGGCTCGAGGGGGGCCACACGAAGGACAACGCCGAGGGGATCGCGCGGATCCTCGACTGGCTTCGCGCCGGGCCTGATGGGCTCTGCTTCGCCAACCTTGTAGATTTCGACCAGTTGTACGGGCACCGGAACGACGTTCCGGGGTTCTACGGGGCGGTGCGGGCGTTCGACGCCGCGCTCCCCGACCTCATCGCCGCCCTCCGCGAGGACGACCTGCTCTTCATCACGGCCGACCATGGCAACGACCCGACGACGCCGTCCACCGATCACGCCCGTGAGTGCGTGCCGGTCCTGGTCGTCGGTCCCCGCGTGACGCCGGTCGACCTCGGGCGACGCCCCACCTTCTCTGACCTCGGCGCGACCGTGGCGGAGTGGTTCGGGGTCGACTTTCGTGGGCGCGGGACCTCGTTCCTCGCGCAGGTGGTCCGATGAGTCTCGATCCCGTCGCGCCGTTCCTGGCGGCGTTGCACGAGGCGGCCCTGGGGGCGATGCGCAATGCGTATGCGCCCTACTCGAAGTTCCATGTCGGGGCGGCGTTGTTGACCGAGGATGGGCAGGTGATCGCGGGCTGCAATGTCGAGAACGCCTCGTACCCTGCGGGAACCTGCGCGGAGCGGGCGGCGATCGGTGCCGCCGTCGCCGCGGGGCATCAGCACTTCCGCGCGGTGCTCATCAGCACCGAGGCCGACACCCCGACGCCCCCCTGCGGGGTCTGCCGCCAGGTGCTCGCTGAGTTCGGGACGGACCTCGTCGTCATCGCCCGCACCACCACCGGGGGCGAGGCGCGGTGGGTGCTCGCCGACCTCCTGCCCGATCCCTTCACGCCGGCCTCCTTCCGCCATTGATGCTCTCCTTCCGACGCGCGACCATCGTCGCCGCGCTGGTCGCGGTCTCCGCCTTGGGTGCCTGCACCGAGGAACTCCGCACGACCGCGACCTGTCCGGGGCTCTGCCCGGGGCAGCAGGTCCCGATCCTCGACACGGTGATCGATCCCGCCGTGGTGCTCGATACCACCTTGCAGCCCTTCCCGGTGCTCGGGGGCGAGCCCTCGCTCCTCCTCGCGGCCCGCGGGGACACCCTCGACGTGCGCGCGGTGGTGCGGTTCGATACCCTCCCGCGGAGATACTCGCCGGTCGGTGATACGCTCACGGCCATCTCGCTGGTCGATTCGGCCACGCTCGCGGTGCAGCTCAAGCGGACCGGCGCCCCGCTCCCGGCCACGATCTTCCTCGATGCGTACGATGTGACCGACACGGTGGCGGCGGATTCGGCCCCCCTCACCCTGGTGCCGTACTTCACCTCCACGCGTCGGCTGGGGTCGGTGCAGATCGACAGCGCCGATTTCCGGGATTCGATCGCGGTGACGATCCCGATCGACACCGCGATGCTGCGGTCGATCGTGACCGACACCCTGCGGCTCCTCCGCATCGGCTTGCAGCTCCGTGCCCTCGGCTCGGCGGAGGTCACCGTGACGGGGAGCACCGGCGGATCCTCGGCCCCCACCCTCCGGTATCGCGCCTCGGTCGATACCGCGGTGAAGGCGCTCACGGCGCGTCCCTTCTCCAAGACGCCGGTCACGCCGATCGGGCTCGCCGGCGAGTTCCAGGATTACCTCATCGTGGTCCGGGCGCCCGATCCGACCGCTGCCGGTCGATTCGTCGTGGGCGGAGTCCCCGGTCACCGGAGCTATCTGCGTTTCGATCTCCCGAGTTGGATGACCGATTCGGTGGCCGTGCTCACTGCCAAGCTCGAGCTCACGCAGGAGCCGATTCGCGGCGTCGATCCCACCCGGTCATTCGTCGTGCGGGCGCATGTCGGGCTCGGCGCGTGGGAGCTGACGGATCTCAATCGGGCCGCGCGCCTCCTCGCCCCCGTTGGCACCTTCATCACCGATTCCCTCGTCCTCGCGCCGGGGGACTCCGGCATCAAACGACTCGAGATGAACGGGGTGGTCCGGCAGTGGCGCACGATCAACGGGCGTCGGGCGGTGCCGAGCGTGCTGATCCTCCGTCCGGAGATCGAAGGGGTCTCGGGGCTGGCCGCCCGCTTCTACGGCGCCAGCGCCGCACCGGCGCTACGGCCGCGCCTCCGCGTCAGTTACGTCCCCGCCATCCGGTACGGTCAGCCATGAGCCACACGCTGGTACGATCGATCGTCCTCGTCGCAGGTCTCGCCCTGACTGCGCAGGCACAGGGGAGCGTGGCGACCCAGGGGTATGGGTATCCGACCGGGCAGCTGAGCGCGGCGGCCAACGGCGGTGGTGGCGCGGCGGCGGAGATCGATGCGGCGAGCGCCATCAATCCGGCAGCCCTCGCGGCCGGCGCGCGGTACAGCGTCTACATGCAGTTCGAACCGGAGTTCCGTTCCACGCGGCTCGGTGGGGCGGAGGAGCGGGTGCGCGTGATGCGCTTCCCCGGGTTCTCCGCTTCGGGAGGCTGGGGGAAGTTCGCCGCCGGCGTCTCCTTCACGACCCTCCTCGATCGCACCTGGCTGAACCAGTACGCCGACACGCAGTCGGTCGGGGGGATCGCCACCCCGTCCAGCGTGATCGCGAGCAGCGACGGCGGGATCACCGATGCGCGGTTCGCGGTCGCCTACGCACTGCGCCCACGCCTGCAGGTGGGGCTCGCCCTCCATGCGCTCTCCGGGCAGAACCGGATCGACTTCGGACGCGTCTTCAGTGACAGCTCGGGGCTGGGGTCGGCCGAGCAGTCCTCCACGCTCAACTTCGGAGGGCGCGGTCTCTCGCTGGGCGTGATCGGCATGCCGATCGAAGACCTCGTGATCGGCGCCTCGCTGCGGACCAGCGGCCCGCTCTCGGTCCGCCAAGACGGTCAGTCTCTCGCCTCAGCCGATCTGCCGAGTCGGATGGGGATCGGCGCCTCGTGGATCGGGATCCCGAACACCACGCTCTCCGTGCGGTTCGATCGGACGCGCTGGACGCGCATGGCCGCGCTCGGCTCGACCCGGATGTCGACCTTCGATGCGACCGATCTCGGGGCGGGGCTCGAGGTGGTCGGGCCGCGCATCGCGGGGGGGGCGACGGCGCTCCGCATCGGGTTCCGCGATCGTGGGCTGCCGTTCGGTGTGGATGGCACGGCCGTGGGGGAGCGCACGACCTCGGGTGGACTCAGTGTCCCGCTCGGGCGGAGCCGTGGGCAGATCGACCTCGGGCTCCAGCGCGCCACGCGCACCTCGTCGGTGGCGACCGAGCAGGCCTGGCTCCTCTCCCTCGGGTTCGGCATCCGCCCGTAGGCCGCTCGGATGACCACCACGGGGGCTGAGGCCGGTGCGCTCGTGCTGGTCGCCGACGATGTCGAGGCGAACGTCGAGCTCCTGCGCGATCAGCTGACCGCCCTCGGGTACCGCGTCATCCAGGCCGCCGATGGACCCTCCGCCCTCGCGCGGGCGGCCGCCGACGCCCCCGATCTCTGCCTCCTCGACGTCTCGATGCCCGCCGGTGATCTCGGGGTCGATCCTCGCGATACGGGCTACGAGGTCTGTCGTCGGCTCAAACAGGATCCGCGCACGGCCCGCATCCCCGTCATCTTCGTCACCGCGCAGAATGACCCATCGGCGCGCGTCCGCGCGATCGAGGCGGGCGGCGACGACTTCCTCCTCAAGCCGCACGATCGGCACGTGCTCGGCGCGCGGGTGCGGAGCCTGCTTCAACTCAAGCGCGCGACCGATGCCCTCGCCGAGAGCTTGGAGCGATTGCAGGGGGAGCAGCGGACGCGGGAGGACCTGGTGCGCATGGTGGTCCACGACCTCAAGACCCCCCTCACCGCGATCCTCGCCACCCTCGAGATGCTCCGCGACGGGGACTTCGGCGCGATCGACGAGCGGCCGTTGCGAGCACTCTCCGACGTCGAGGGGAAGGCCGAGGATCTCCTCGGGCTGATCCAGGATCTCCTGGATGTGTCGAAGGTGGAGGAGCAATCGCTCCTCCTGCAGCCCGAGCCGATCGCGCCGGCGGCGCTCGTCGCCGAGCTCTGCTTCGATTGGGCGGCGCGGTTCCAGCAGGCGCAGACCACGACGCGGATCGAGGTCGCGGAGGATGCGCCCGTCTTCGCGGCCGACAAGACCTTGCTCAAGCGCGTCCTCTCGAATCTCGTGCAGAACGCGATCACCCATGCGTCGGTCCCGGTGACCCTCACCTTCCTCGCGCATCGCGAGGGGGAGGGGATCCGGTTGAGTGTGCAAGACGACGGGCCGGGGATCCCGGAGGTGAACCGCGAGCGGATCTTCCAGAAGTTCGCCCAGCTTCGCGACGCCGGCGCCCCCAAGGTGCGCAGCTCGGGGTTGGGGCTCGCCTTCTGTCGCGTGGCCGTGGAATCCCATGGGGGGCGCATCTGGGTCGAGAGCGCCCTCGGGGAGGGGAGTACCTTTCATCTCGTCCTGCCGACCCGTCCCGCCCTCGCCACCGTCCCGCTCCGCCCCGCCGCCCCATGACCCGTACCGTCTACATCGAGACCTATGGGTGCCAGATGAACGTCAGCGATTCCGAGCTGATGTATGGCACCCTGCAGGCCTCGGGCTATACGCCGGTCGAGGGCCCCGAGGGGGCTGACGTGGTGTTGGTGAACACCTGTGCGATCCGTGAGAATGCGGAGCAGCGGGTGATCGGACGGCTCGGCGAGCTCCGGCGCGACCTCAAGCCCGGTGCCGTCCTCGGGGTCACCGGGTGCATGGCGCAGCGCCTCGGTCCGCGTCTCCTCGAGACCGATACGCGCGTGCAGCTCGTGGTGGGCCCCGATGCCTATCGGATGCTGCCGCAGCTGATCGAGGGCGCGCGTGGCGGGGATCGCGTCACCGCGACCGACTTCGATCTCGAGGAGCACTACGAGGACGTGGTCGCCCGGCGTTTCGAGGGGGTGAAGGCGTGGATCCCGGTCCAGCGCGGCTGTGACTACAAGTGCACCTACTGCATCGTCCCCACCACGCGTGGTCCCGAGCGGAGCCGGAAGTTGGCCGAGGTGGTACGCGAGACCCAGGAGGTCGTCGCCCAGGGGCTCACCGAGGTGATCCTCCTCGGGCAGACGGTGAACTCCTATCACGATGGGACGCACGACTTCGCCGACCTGCTCCGGGCGGTCGGTGCCGTCGATGGGATCCGGCGCGTGCGCTACACGAGCCCGCATCCCAATGATTTCTCGGATCGCGTCATCGCGGCGATGGCGGAGACCCCGACCGTCTGCGAGCATGTGCACCTCCCGATGCAGAGCGGATCGACGAGCATGCTCAAGCGGATGCTCCGCCGCTACACGCGCGAGGAGTACCTCGACTGCGTGGCGCGGCTGCGCGCAGCGATGCCGGGACTCGGGCTCACCACCGATATCATCGTCGGCTTCCCCGGGGAGACCGACGAGGAGTTCGCCGACACCCTCTCCCTCGTGCGCGAGGTGCGGTTCGACGACGCCTTCACCTTCAAGTTCTCGATGCGCGAGGGGACGCCGGCCACGCGGATGCCGGCCGAGTGGATCATCCCCGATGCGGTGATCGACGCGCGGTACGATGCGCTGCTCGCCACCGTGCGCGGGATCTCGCGTGAGCGGAATCTCGGTCGGCTCGGGGAGCGGATGGAGGTCCTCGTCGAGAAGGAGGCGCGGAAGGGCGAGCTCCTCCAGTGCCGCTCGCGCGACTTCAAGACGGTCCTCGTGCCGGGGCCCACGGAGTGGATCGGTCGCTATCTCACGGTGGAGCTGAGCGGGACCACCGGGGCGACCTTCACGGGGACGGTCGTGCAGGAACGGCTGCCGCTCCCGATGGCGGGGTGATCCCCCGCGGCGTGTGATGGAGCGCGCACGCGATGATCCGGTGAGGTGGTGCTTGATCTGGTGGCGTCCATTCTGGGATGCCCCACATCCTCTCCGCCGCCATCGCCCTCGTCGCGGGGGCCTTGCTTGGCTTGCAGGGCGCCCCCCTCCTCCCGACGGGCCTCGCCGTCACCGCGGTGGCGTGCTGGGCGGTCCTGACCGACCGCGGCGCGGTCCCACTCGCGCTCGGGGCGATCCTGCTCGCCGCGCAGGATCAGGGGGCGAGGCTCCGCGCGGCCGACGCGCGATGTCTCGCCGCGGCGCTCCAGGCGACGGCGTGGGAGGTCGAGGTGCAGCAGACCGTCGCCCCCGGCGGCTTCACGCGCGCGGTGGCGCGTGAGGTCACGAGCGCGCCGGCGGAGGCAGGCCCGGGGTGCGTCGTCGAGCTCGCCCTCGCGGTCCGCTCCGGCACCGCCGCGGCGGGGAGCGTGGTGCGGGTGCGGCGAGCGGAGCCCACGGGGAGCGATCGCGGGCTCCTCCTGCGGGAGGCGCAGCTCACCCTCGTGCGCGGGCCCGGCCCGCTCGACCAGTGGCGGAATCGGGTCGCGGCGACGCTCGATCGCCGCTTCGGAACCGATGGGCCTGCGGTGCGCGCGCTCCTCATCGCCGATACGCGTGGGCTGCGTCCTGAGCTACGCGATCGCTATGCCGATGCGGGGCTCGTGCACATCCTCTCAATCTCCGGGCTCCATGTCGCGATCGTCGGCGGGGCGTTGCTCCTGCTCTTTCAAGCGGTGCGACTCCCGCTGGCGGCGGCCCGAGTGGCGGCGGTGGTCACGGCCACCCTCTACGTGCTCGCGATCGGGGCGCCGCCGCCGGCGGCGCGGAGCGTCACCCTCTTCGCTGCCACGACCCTCGCCCAGCTGCGCCAACGGCCGGTCTCCCCATGGGGGACCTTCGCCCTCGCGGCGGTGGTACCGCTCATCGACCTCCGCACCGTGCTGGACCTCGGGTGGCAACTCTCCGTCAGTGGCTACGCCGCGATCATCGTCGCGGGCCGGCTGGGGCGCCGGATCCCTCGAGGGTGGGCGGGGTGGCGACGCACCGTCGTGAAGGAGCTGATGACGGGGACCCTCGCCTCGCTCGCGACCGCCGCGCTCGTCACCTGGCACTTCGGACGGCTCAGTCTGATCGCTCCGCTCAGCAATCTCGTCGTCGGTCCGGTGATCGCCCTCCTCCAGCCGACGCTCTTCCTCGTGATGGTGCTCCCGGACGCGCTGGGCGCCGCCTTCGTGGTCGACGCCACGCGCCCCCTCCTCCGTGCGATGGACGGGATCGCCCAGCTCGCGGCCGGTATCCCCGGCGCCGTGATCGACGTGGCGCCGTCGGCGACCACGGCCTGGCTCGTCGGGGTCTTCACCGTCGCGATCCTCGTCGCCGGGTGGGTGCGACGACCGGTACGCTGGATCCTCCTCGCCGTCGGTGCGAGCGCGCTGATGGTCTGGCTCCCGAACGGTCCGCTCCTCGACCGCAGACCGAGGCGCACCGAGATCCATCTCCTCGACGTGGGACAGGGGGACGCGATCGCGATCCGCTCCCCGCTGGGACGCTGGGTGCTGATCGATGCCGGTCGCGCCTGGTCGGGCGGCGATGCCGGTCGATCCACGGTCGTTCCCCACCTGCGGCGACGCGGCGGTCCGCTCGCCCTCCTGGTCCTCACGCATCCGCACGCCGATCACATCGGCGGGGCGGCGAGCATCGCCCGCGCGCTCCGGCCCGAGGTGGTGTACGATGCGGGGTTCGTGCTCGGTCAGACCGGGTATCGCGAGCTCCTCGCCACCTTCGCCGCACGCGGGATCCCGTGGCGACGGGTCCGGCCGGGCACCACGCACGAGCTCGACGGGATCGCCCTCGATTTCCTTGCGCCGGACTCCACGTGGGCCGCGGCGCGCGACGATCCGAATGAGGCGAGCACCGTCGTCCGACTCCGGGTGGGATCGCTCCGGTTCCTCTTCATGGGTGATGCCGAGGCGGGGGAGGAAGGATGGCTGCTCGACCGACTCGGGCCGGAGGCGTTGCACGCCACCGTGCTCAAGGTCGGGCACCATGGGTCACGGACGAGTAGCTCGGCCCCCTTCCTGGCCGCGGTGCGGCCGCGTCTCGCCCTCGTCTCCGTCGGGGCGAATAACGGCTATGGGCACCCGAACCCCGAGGTGATGCGGCGGCTCGCGGCGCAGGGGGCGACCGTCCTCCGCACCGATCAACTCGGGACCGTGATCCTCCGCACCGATGGGGCGCAGCTCGAGGCGGAGGTGGCGGGGCGTCGGTGGGTGGTGGCGCGACCATTGCCTCCCTCCCCATGAGGAGGAGAGCTTTCCGGGATGTGACGCACCCCGTGTGCGTCGTCCGTCGCCCTCATGCGGAGCGTGCGCCCGTGGTCCAGAACACCCCGACGTCGGTCGTCACGATCGATCGGTTCATCATCGAGCAGGAGCAACGCTTTCCCGAGGCCACCGGTGCGCTCTCCGGGATCCTGTACGATCTGGTGGTCGCGGCGAAGATGATCGCCAACAAGGTGCGGCTCGCCGGGCTCGCCGATGTGCTCGGCGCGCAGGGGACCGCGAACATCCAAGGCGAGATCCAGCAGAAGCTCGACGTGATCTCCAACGACATCCTCGTGAAGGCGCTCGATCATGGCGGACGCCTCTGCGCGATGGCCTCCGAGGAGGAGGAGGGGATCATCACCGTCCCCGACAAGTTCCAGAAGGGCAACTACGTCATGCTCTTCGACCCGCTCGACGGCTCGTCGAACATCGATGTGAACATCCCGGTCGGGACGATCTTCTCCGTGCTGCGGCGCGTCTCGCCGGGGGGGGGGCCGGGGACGGTCGAGGACATGCTCCAGCCGGGGCTCAAGCAGGTCGCAGCGGGCTACGTGATCTACGGCTCGAGCACGATGCTCGTCTACACCACGGGCCACGGTGCGCATGGCTTCACCTTGGATCCGGCGATCGGCGAGTTCCTCCTCTCGCATCCGAACATCCGCATCCCCGAGCATGGGCGCTACCTCTCCGTCAACGATTCGTACGAGAAGTACTGGACCGAGCCAGTGAAGGAGCTGATGCGGCACTATCGCGGGATGGATGGGCGGCGCGACCCGATGAACGTCCGCTATGTCGGCTCCCTGGTGGCGGACTTCCACCGCAACCTGCTGGGGGGCGGGCTCTTCGCCTATCCCGCCAACACCAAGAGCCCCACGGGGAAGCTCCGGCTCCTCTACGAGTGCAACCCACTCGCCTTCATCTGCGAGCAGGCGGGGGGGGCGGCGATCGATGGCCGCCAACGGATCCTCGAGGTGCAGCCCACCGAGCTACATCAGCGTGCCCCCTACTTCGTCGGTTCCAAGGCTGACGTTGAGGCGGCGGCTGACTATCTCGCGAAGGCGTGACCGTCCGGTGATCCGCGCCTGATGTCCACGCCCCTGAAGCCCACCGACGAGCGTCTCTCCCCGTCCGGCATCCCGATCGCGCCGGTCTATCGGCCGTCGGCGGGCCCCGTGCCCGAGACGCTCGGCGAGCCCGGCGCCTACCCCTTCACGCGTGGGGTGCAGCCCACGATGTATCGCGGGCGCTTCTGGACGATGCGGCAGTACGCCGGCTTCGGCACCGCGCAGGAGACCAACGCGCGCTTCACGCTCCTCCTCGAGGCGGGGCAGACCGGCCTCTCCACCGCCTTCGACCTTCCCACGCAGATGGGGCTCGACTCCGATGCGCCGCGAGCGCTCGGCGAGGTCGGCCGCGTCGGCGTCGCGATCGACACCGTGGAGGACATGCATCGCCTCTTCGAGGGGATCCCCCTCGATGCGGTCTCCACCTCGATGACGATCAACGCCACCGCGTCGATCCTCCTCGCGATGTATGTCGTGGTGGCGGAGGAGCGGGGGATCCCGCGCGCCACGCTGAGCGGGACGATCCAAAACGACATCCTCAAGGAGTACATCGCGCGCGGGACCTACGTCTTCCCGCCGGAACCCTCCCTCGCGTTGATCGCGGAGACCTTCCGCTTCTGCGCGGCGGAGGTCCCGCAGTTCAACCCCATCTCGATCTCCGGCTATCACATGCGCGAGGCGGGGGCGACGGCGGTGCAAGAGCTCGCCTTCACCTTCGCGAACGCGCTCTCGTACGTGCAGCGGGCACAGGCGGCGGGGCTCGCGGTCGATGCCTTCGCGCCGCGGCTCTCGTTCTTCTTCGCCTGCCACAACGACCTCTTCGAGGAGGTCGCGAAGTTCCGCGCGGCGCGGCGGCTCTGGGCGACCCTCATGCGCGAGCGCTTCGGGGCGAACGATGCCTCGTGTAAGCTCCGCTTCCACACGCAGACCGGCGGCGTGACCCTCACCGCACAGCAGCCGCTCAACAACGTCGTGCGTGTGACGGTGCAGTCGCTCGCGGCGACCCTCGGTGGCACGCAGTCGCTGCATGCCAATGGTTACGATGAGGCGCTTGCCCTTCCGACTGCCGAGGCCGCGACGCTCGCGCTGCGCACCCAGCAGATTGTCGCACATGAAAGTGGGGTCGCACAGACGGTCGACCCGCTAGCGGGGAGCTACTACGTGGAGGCCCTCACCGACGAGCTCGAGCGTCGCGCGCGCGAGCTCTTGGCGCAGGTCGAGGGGCTCGGTGGCTCCGCTCCCGCGATCGAAGCCGGGTTCTTCCAGGACGAGATCGGACGCTCAGCCTATGAGTATCAGCTCGCGGTGGAGCAGGGTACGACCACGATCGTCGGGGTGAATCGCTTCCGAGATGGCGAGGACCCGCCGATCATCCCCGCGCCCAACTACGGGGCATTGGAGGCGGAGCAGCGGCAGCGGTTGGCGGAGGTCCGGGCGACGCGCGATGGCGCCAAGGTCAGCGCGACCCTCGATGCGGTCCGTGCGGCCGCGCCGACGTACGTCGGGGCGGGGCAGACGTCGACCATCCCCCTGATGCCACTGATCATCGACGCCGTCCGCGCCCGGGCCTCGCTGGGGGAGATCTCGGATGCATTGCGGCACGTCTGGGGGGAGTACCGACCGGGTTAGATTCAGCTAACTTTATCTGGTTCCACACGTTAGCCCTTCCCGACGATGCCGACCTACGAGTATCGCTGCCCTGCCGGGCACGACTTCGAAAAATTCGTTCTCAAGATGAGTGACGCGCAGGGCACCCTTCCGTGCCCGAGTTGCGGCGCCGAGGCTGAACGTCTCCTCTCTGCTGGTGGTGGCCTCCTCTTCAAGGGGTCGGGGTTCTACATCACCGACTACGGCAAGGACGGGAAGAAGGATCAGCGCAGCGCGCCGTCGACGGGCTCGAGCACGAGCACGAGCGCTTCGTCTGCGGCCGCGCCGAGCGCGACGCCAGCGGCGAGCACCCCTGCCGCTCCGGCCCCAGCCGCTCCGGCGGCACCGAAGTCCGGAAGCGCCGAGTGAGCGCCGTCGAGGCGCTCCGCGGCGCACTCGTGAAAGCGGCGGTTGGGATCGGGGCACCGGATACGGTGGCACCGGTGTTGGAGCGCCCGCGCGATCCCTCGCACGGCGATTGGGCGACCAATCTCGCGATGACCCTCGCCAAGCCACTGGGGAGGAAGCCGCGCGAGGTCGCTGAGGCGCTCATCGCCGGACTCGACCTCAAGGCGGCCGGGGTCACCGAGGCCTCGGTCGCGGGGCCGGGGTTCATCAACTTCCGCCTCTCCACCGCCGATCTTGCGTCGGGGCTCGCGCAGGTGCTCACCGCCGGGAGCGCGTGGGGCACCACCTCCGCGAATGCGGGGAAGACGGTCGTCGTCGAGTTCGTCTCCGCGAATCCCACGGGGCCGCTCCATGTGGGGCATGGGCGCCAGGCGGCGCTCGGCGATGCCATCTCTGCGCTCCTCGGGTCGCAGGGGTGGACCGTCACCCGCGAGTTCTACTACAACGACGGCGGGGTGCAGATCGCGAATCTCGCGTTGTCGGTGCAGGCGCGGTTGCGCGAGCGGGCGGGCGACCCGCTGGTGATCCCGGAGGGGGGCTATCACGGCGAGTACATCCGCGAGATCGCGGCGACCTATGCGGCGGAGTGCCCGAACGATCCGCGGGGCGACGACCTCGAGGCGGTACGCGCCGTCGCGGTGCGCGAGCTCCGCAAGGAACAGGATCTCGACCTCAAGGCCTTCGGGGTGCGCTTCGACGTCTACTCCCTCGAGTCGGCGCTCTACACCGACGGGCGCGTGCAGCGCACGGTGGATGCGCTCGTCGCGGCGGGGCAGACCTTCGAGGACGATGGCGCGCTCTATCTCCGGACCACGGCGTTCGGCGATGACAAGGATCGGGTCATGCGGAAGCGCGATGGGACCTTCACCTACTTCGTCCCCGATGTCGCGTACCATGTGACGAAGTTCGAGCGCGGCTTCACGCGTGCGATCAATGTGCAGGGCGCCGACCACCACGGCACCACGGCGCGCGTCCGCGCCGGGTTGCAGGCCCTCGGCATCGGCGTCCCGCCGGGTTATCCCGACTACGTGCTGCACCAGATGGTGACCGTCGTGCGGGGCGGGGAGGAGGTCAAGATCTCCAAGCGCGCCGGGAGCTACGTGACGGTCCGTGACCTCATCGACGAGGTGGGGCGCGACGCCGTGCGCTACTTCTTCCTGATGCGGAAGGGCGACTCCCAGCTCGTCTTCGATGTGGACCTCGCGCGCTCGCAGTCCGAGGAGAATCCCGTCTACTACATCCAGATGGCGCACGCCCGGCTCAGCGGGATCTTCCGTGTGGGGGATGTCGATCCGTCGGACATCACGCCGGAGGGGATCGACTGGGCGGTCCTCGTGGAGCCCGCCGAGCGCGAGCTCGTGAAGGCGATCCTCGACTGGCCCGCGCTGGTCGCAGGGGCGGCGGAGGCGGTCGAGCCGCATCGCATCGCCAACTGGCTGCTCGAGACGGCGCGCCTCGTCCACACCTGGTATCACAAGCATCATGTGCTCGGCGAGGCGCCACCGGTGATGCAGGCGCGGCTCGCACTCGCCAAGGCGGCTCGCATCACGATCGCCAACGGGCTCGGGCTGCTCGGGATCGCCGCCCCCGAGCGGATGTAAGGTCAGCGGTCTCCCTCGCGGTTCTCCACCCCTTCACCAGCACAGGTCATGTCGCTCCTCGTCGTCGGTTCCGTCGCGTTGGATTCGGTCGAGACCCCCTTCGGCAAGGCCGATGAGGTCCTCGGCGGCTCGGCCAACTACTTCTCCGCCTCGGCGTCCCATCAGGGCCCGGTGAAGCTCGTCGGTGTGGTCGGCGATGACTACCCGGTGGAGAAGCTCGAGCCGCTCAAGGCGCGCGGGGTCGACTTCGCCGGCCTGGAGCGCACCGCCGGGGAGAGCTTCCGGTGGCGCGGGCGCTACCGGCACGATCTCAACTCGGCGGAGACGATCGAGACCCGTCTCGGCGTCTTCTCCAACTTCCGCCCCAAGCTCCCCGCGGGGTTCGCCGACAGCGAGTTCGTCTTCCTGGCGAACATCGATCCGCGGCTCCAGCTCGACGTGCTGCGGCAGGTGAAGCAGCCGCGCCTCGTCGCCTGTGACACGATGAACTTCTGGATCGAGTCGCGCCGCGCCGATCTGCTCGAGTTGATCACGAAGGTCGACATCCTCACCCTTAACGACGGCGAGGCGCGCCAGCTCACCGAGCAGGCGAACCTCGTGCAGGCGGCGCGGTGGATCCTCGCGCGCGGGCCACGCACGGTGCTGATCAAGAAGGGGGAGCATGGCGCCTTCATGTTCACCAAGGACTCGATCTTCTTCGCGCCCGCCTATCCGCTCGAGTCGGTCTTCGATCCGACCGGCGCCGGGGATTCGTTCGCCGGGGGCTTCATGGGGTGGCTCGCGCGGACCGGGGATCTCTCGGACGAGAACCTCAAGCGCGCCGTGGTCATCGGCTCGGCGATGGGGTCCTTCGTGGTCGAAGGGTTCTCGATCACCCGCCTCCTCGAGATCACGCGGGACGACATCGCCCGACGCGTCGCCGATTTCCACCAGCTCGTGACCTTCGACCGGAAGATGGACGGATGACCAAGGCCCGTCTGACCTATGCGAGCGCCGGTGTCGACATCGACGCCGCCGAGGACTCCAAGGGACGCATCAAGCGGCTCGTGGAGAGCACCTTCACCGCGGGGACCCGCGGGGCGTTCGGTGGGTTCGGCGGGATGTTCCGCATGCCCGAGGGGGCGCGCGCGCCGTTGCTCGTGTCGAGCGCCGATGGGGTGGGGACCAAGATCAAGACCGCGATCGAGGCCGACCGGCACGACACGATCGGCCACTGCCTCGTCAATCACTGCGTCAACGACATCCTCGTGCAGGGGGCACGTCCCCTCTTCTTCCTCGACTACGTCGCCTTCGGGAAGCTCGTCCCGTCGGTGGTGGAGGGGATCGTCGCGGGCGTCGCGGCCGGGTGCCGTGAGAACGGTGCCGCCCTCATGGGCGGGGAGACCGCGGAGATGCCGGGGGTCTACACCCCGCCGGACTACGATCTCGCGGGCTTCATCGTCGGGTGGGTGGAGGAGGACGAGGTCATCACGCCCGCGCGGGTGAAGGACGGGGATGTCCTGGTCGGCCTCGCCTCGACCGGTCTGCATACCAACGGGTACTCCCTGGCGCGCCGCATCGTGAGCGAGCGCCTGAGGCTCGCGCCGCACGACCTCTTCCCGGAGCATGGGGGTCGCACCGTCGCGGACGTCCTCCTCGCCGTCCATCGGTCGTATCTCCCGGTCCTGAGCCCCGTGCTCTCGCGCGTGCATGCGATGGCGCACATCACCGGGGGCGGGATCCCCGGGAATCTAGACCGTGCCCTCCCCGCACACCTCGATGCGGTCGTGGAGACCGCGGCGTGGGAGCCGCCGGCACTCTTCCGCGTCCTGCAGGAGGCCGGTAAAGTGGAGGCGGCGGAGATGTTCCGCGCCTTCAATCAGGGGATCGGAATGATTGTGATCTGCGACACGGCAGCGGCGGCGACGATTCGTGACGTTGCAGCGGCGGCCGGCGTCGATAGCTGGATGTTGGGCCACCTCCGCCCGGGTACCGGGCGGGTTCACCTCGTCTGATCAAGGAGTCCGTCCTCATGCGTCGCCTCGTCGTCGCCACCGTCGCGCTTGCCGCGCTCACCGCTCCGGCGGCCGCGCAGACCACCACCACCGGGTGCGCGACCGCCACGTCGGTGGCGTGCAACAGCCTCTCCGACGTCTTCTCCTCGCTCTCGTCGCAGCTCGCCGGGGCGATCACCGGGGGGAGCCACACCCTCGGGCTCGGGACCACCCTCGGTGGCTTCCCGCACTTCGCCGTCGCGGCGCGGGTGAACACCGTCTTCAGCCGCCTCCCCGATCCCAAGAATGCCTCCGTCGCGGGGGCGACCTCCACGGCGGCCAAGCTCGCGGCGAACGGGGAGTTGATCGCCCTCCCGACCCTTGATGCCGCCGTCGGCGTCTTCGAAGGGTTCAAGCTCGGCGTCACCAAGGTCGGTGGGGTCGATGTCCTCGCGAGCGCGACCTACGTCCCGAACCTCGACATCTCCTCGCTGAAGGTCTCCCCGAGCGCGCAGTACCAGCTCGGCTACGGCCTGCGCATCGGACTCCTCGAGCAGTCGTTGATCGTCCCGGGCGTGGCGTTCTCGATCCTCAAGCGCGACCTCCCGTCGATGGATGTCGCGGTGAAGACCAAGGATGCGAACCTCGCGCTCAGCAACTACCAGGTCGGTAGCACCTCGTGGCGCATCGCGGCGCAGAAGAACCTCCTCATGCTCCAGGCGGCGGTCGGCTACGGGCAGGAGACCTTCGATGCGCGTGCGCGGCTCGGCGGGACGGTCGGGGCGCTGGGAACGATCAATGCGACATCGAAGATGACCGAGAAGCAGAACACGCTCTACGGCTCGCTCGGCCTCAACCTGCTCCTCGTCAAGGTCGTCGCCGAGGTCGGGCAGACGTCGGGTGGGGACCTCAACCTCCTCAATCCGTTCGACAGCAACCTGACCAAGAAGCGCTACTTCGCGTCACTCGGCGCGCGCTTCAGCCTCTGACGCACACCGAGCTCGCTCCCCCACCGGGCCCGCGCGACGCGGCCGGGATGCGTCGCGCCCTGCGGTTGGCGCGGCGCGGGTGGGGGTGGACGGCGCCGAACCCCATGGTCGGCGCCGTCGTCGTTCAGGGAGGGGCGGTCGTCGGCGAAGGGTGGCACGCCGAGCTCGGGGGGCCGCACGCCGAGGTGATGGCGCTCACCGCCGCCGGGGCGCGTGCACGAGGCGCCGATCTCTATGTGTCATTGGAGCCCTGCAATCATCACGGGCGCACGCCGCCCTGCACCGAGGCGGTGATCGCGGCGGGGATCCGACGGGTGATCGTCCCGCTGCGCGATCCGAACCCCATCGCGCAGGGGGGCATCGATCGGCTCCGTGCGGCGGGGATCGCGGTGACAGAAGGGGTGGAGGCTGAGGCCGCCGCGGAGCTCAACGCGCCCTTCCTCCTCACGCAGCGCGTCACCGATCGACCCTTCGTCACGCTCAAGATGGCGGTCTCGCTCGACGCGATGCTCGCGCCGCGGGACCGGAGTCGGTTGCAGCTCACCGGCCCCGAGGCGATGCGCGAGGTGCACCGGATGCGGGCGCAGGTCGATGCGATCGCCGTGGGGCTGGGGACGGTGCTCGCTGACGACCCGAAGCTCACAGTGCGCGCGGGGCGCCGGCCGCGCGTGGCGCCCACCCGGATCGTGTTCGGGGAGGCGGGTCGCGTGCCGGGAGCGACGGCGCTCGTGAAGACGGCGCGGAAGGTCCCGACCTGGGTGATCTCGCGCGGGACGGGATCGGTCGATGGGGCCGGGCCCCATGGAGAGGCAGCGCCCTCGCGCCACCTGGTGACCGCCGGTGTCCGGTGCCTCACCGCCCCGACCCTCCGCGACCAGTTGGCGCTCCTTCGGCAGGCGGGGGTCCGCCACCTCCTCGTCGAGGGGGGCGCGGGGCTCGCGGGAGGGCTCCTGACTGCTGGCTTGGTCGATCGCCTCGTTATCTTTCAGGCGCCGGTCCTGCTCGGGGCCGGGGCCCTCGCCGCCTTCGGCGGGGTCGAGCTGGAGGCCACGGCGCCCGGGGAGCTCCCGGGGCGGTGGCGGGTGGTCACACAGCGTGCCTTCGGGGACGACCAGATGACCGTCTACGCCCCGGTGGCGTCGCTGGCTCGCTGATTCCACCCGCGTCTCCCCATGTTCACAGGTCTCATCACGGCGGTCGGCTCGGTGCGCGAGGTGTCCACGACGGACGCCGGGCGCGAGCTCGTGATCGCCGCCCCCTACGAGGGGGTGGTCGATGGGGAGAGCATCGCCTGCAACGGGGCCTGCCTCACGGTCATCCGACATGGCGCGGGGTGGTTCGCGGTCGCCGCCGTCGTCACCACGCTCGAGCGGACGACCATCGGCCAGTGGACCGTGGGGACCCCCCTCAACCTCGAGCGCGCGCTCGCCGTCGGGGATCGACTCGGGGGCCACTTCGTGCAGGGGCATGTCGATGGGGTCGGTGAGGTGCGTCAGGTCGTCAGGCGCGGCGATGCCTGGCTGATCGATGTCGCGGTCCCACCGGCGATCGACGAATTGCTCGTCCCCCTCGGCAGCATCGCCGTCGATGGGGTGAGTCTCACGGTGAACGCCCTCCCCGCGCCCGGCATCCTGCAGCTCTCCATCATCGACCACACCTGGCGACACACGACCTTCCGCACCCTCGCGGTGGGGGATCGTGTGCATCTGGAGGGTGACCTCCTGGCCAAGCATTTCAAGCGCCTCGCGGCGCCCCACCTCACGCATTGATCATGTTCGGGACGATCGAGCAGGCCCTCGAGGACCTGCGGCAGGGCAAGTTCATCGTCGTCGCTGACGACGAGGATCGCGAGAACGAGGGGGACCTCATCGGCGCGGCGGAGTGCATCACGCCGCAGATGGTGAACTTCCTCATGGAGGCCAAGGGGATGATCTGCGTGGCGCTCTCGCCGGAGCGCGTCACGGAGCTCGATCTCCCGCCGATGGGCTCGGAGAACACCGACGCCCTCCGCACCGCCTACACCGTGACCGTCGATGCGGCCCCGTCGCACGGCGTGACGACCGGGATCAGCGCCTCGGATCAGGCGACCACGATCCGCCTCCTCGCGGCGGCCTCCACGCGGCCGAGCGATCTGCGTCGTCCCGGCCATGTGCATCCGCTCCGCGCGCGCGAGGGCGGGGTGCTCCAGCGCGTCGGGCATACGGAGGCCGCCGTCGATCTCATGCGGCTGGCGGGGCTCCGGCCCGCCGGCGTGATCTGCGAGATCCTCACCGGCGAGGGGGCCTCGGCTCGGCGACCCGACCTCGAGCGGTTCGCGAAGACGCACGGGCTCACCTTCATCACCGTCGCGCAGCTCGTCGCCTATCGCCTGCAGCACGAGCGGCTCGTGCATCGCGAGGCCGATGTGCGCCTCCCGACCGAGTTCGGCACCTTCCGCCTCGTCGGCTATCGCAACGATGTCGATGCGCGCGAGCATGTCGCCCTCGTCTATGGCGAGGTCGCGGGCGCGACGGACGTCCTCGTCCGCATGCACTCCAAGTGCCTCACCGGCGACACCTTCCACTCCATGCGCTGCGATTGCCACTGGCAGCTGCACGAGGCGATGCGGCTCGTCGTCGCGGCCGGCGCGGGGGTGATCGTCTACCTCGATCAGGAAGGGCGGGGGATCGGGCTGTTGAACAAGCTCAAGGCCTACGCGCTGCAGGATGCCGGCGCCGATACCGTCGAGGCGAACGAGAAGCTCGGATTCGCGCCGGATCTCCGGAACTACGGGATCGGCGCGCAGATCCTTCTCGACCTCGGCGTCACCTCCATCCGACCGATCACCAACAACCCGCGCAAGCTCGTGGGGCTCGAGGGGTACGGCATCTCGCTCGGCGAGCGTGTGCCGATCATCTCGCCGGCCACGGCGGAGAATGCCGAGTATCTCGAGACCAAGCGCACCAAGCTCGGCCACCTGAGGGCGGTCTGATGGCGGAATTCATCGGGATGCCGGACGGATCCGGCAAGCGCCTCGTCATCGTCGCGGCGCGCTTCAACGAATCGATCACCGACCGACTCGTCGACGGGGCGCTCGAGGCCTGCCTGAAGCATGGGATGCGCCTCGAGGACGTCGATGTGGTGCGCGTGCCCGGGGCGTGGGAGTTGCCCCCCGCCGTGGCGCGGGCGCTGCAGACCGAGCGCTACGATGCCTGCGTCGCGCTCGGCGCCGTCGTGCGCGGGGACACCCCGCATTTCGATTTCGTCGCGGGGGAGGCCTCGCGGGGGCTCGCGCTCCTGCAGGGGGAGTTCGGTGTCCCTATCGGGTTCGGGCTCCTCACCTGCGACACGATGGAACAGGCCGAGGCGCGCGCCGGCGGCGCGCACGGCAACAAGGGATGGGACGCCACCCTGGCGGTGCTCGAGATGGCCGATCTCTTTGGGCGACTCGATCGCACCGACGCGGAGGATGGCGATGCCGGCACGGCTTGAGACCCGTGGGCGCACGCGCGCCCTGCAGGCGGTCTATGCCTGGGACGTGCGGGGCGGCGACGCCGATCTCGCCCGGGTGGCGATGCATGTCTGGGACGACCTCGCGATCGCGCCGGATGAGCGCGCCTTCGCCGAGGCGCTCGTGATGCGGATCGTCGCCGAGCAGCCGGAGATCGATGCGGAGCTCGGCGAGGTGACGACCAACTGGCGCTTGGAGCGTCTGGGCCACATCGAGCGCTCGGTGCTGCGTGTCGCGGCCGCGGAGCTCCTCCAGGGTGGGACCCCGCCGCGGGTGGTGATCCAGGAGGCGGTCCGGCTCGCGGAGCGCTACGGCACCGAGCCCGCCGCGCGCTTCGTGAACGGCGTGCTCGACGCCCTCGCGCGGCGGATCGGCAGTCTCGCGTGAGACTGCTCGCCGTCAATTGGCAGGATCTGGAGAATCCGCTCGGCGGCGGGGCGGAGATCCACCTGCAGGAGATCCTCGAGCGGCTCGCAGCCTGGGGGCATGAGGTCGTCCTCCTCTGCGGCGGCTGGCCGGGGTGTCCGCCACGCGCGACGCGTAACGGGGTCGAGATCCATCGCGTGGGGACGCGGCAGAGCTTCCCCTTCCATGCGCGGCGGTATTGGGAACGACACCTTAAGGCGCGCGGGTTCGATCTCCTCTACGAGGACATCAACAAGATCCCGCTCTACACCACACGTTGGGGGGCGCGACGCGTCGTCGCCGTGATCCCGCATCTCTTCGGGGGAGCGGCCTTCCAGGAGTTGAACCCCGTGCTCGCCACCGCGGTCTGGTTGAGCGAGCGGCCGCTCGCGGCGATGTACCGGGGGGTGCCGTTCCAGGCGATCAGCGAGAGCACCGCCGACGATCTCGTCGATCGCGGCGTCCCGCGCGACCGGGTCGTGGTGATTCCCCCCGGGGTCTCGAGCGACTACTACACCCCCGATCCCTCACAGCGAGCGGCGGTTCCGACCTTCGCCTATCTCGGGCGGCTTAAGAAGTACAAAGGGGTCGATCAGGTGATCCGCGCCTTCGCGCGGGTGACCGCGCCCGGGGCGGTGCTCGAGATCGCGGGGGCCGGGGACTATCGCCCCACCCTCGAGCGACTGATCGCCTCGCTTGACCTCATTCATCGCGTGCGTTTCCTTGGCTTCATCACCGAGGAGGAGAAGCTCGCCTTGCTCCGTCGTGCCTGGGCCGTGGCCCTCGCCTCACCCAAGGAGGGGTGGGGCCTCACCAATGTCGAGGCCGAGGCCTGCGGCACACCGGTGGTCGCGTCGAACTCCCCTGGGATCCGCGAGTCGGTGCGGCATGGGGAGACCGGGTTCCTCGTCCCACATGGCGATGTCGCGGCGATGGCCGAGGCCATGAACCGACTCGCGGCCGATCCCGCGCTCGTCGCCTCGATGGGCGCGAACGCGCGGCGCTTCGCCGCCTCCTTCACCTGGGACCGCTGCGCGCGCGAGACCGAGGCGCACCTGCAGCAGGTCATCGATACACTGCCCGCGAGGATGTCGCCATGAGCCTCACCGTCGGCGCGCTCCTTGAGCAGACGCGCGATCTCCTCGAACTCGAGCAACTCGGCAGCGCCGATGGCCTCGCGCGCGAGATCCCCTCCTCCGACGCCTCGGGGCCGGGGATGGTCCTCGCGGGGTTCACCGAGCGTTTCGTCCATCAGCGCATCCAGGTGCTCGGCGAGACCGAGGTGACCTACCTCCGCTCGCTGGCGCCCGACGAGCGTACGCGGATCCTCACGCTCCTGTTCAGCTATCCCATCCCGTGCGTGATGGTGACCAAGGGCTTGGCGCTCCCCGACGGGGTGGAGTCGGCGGCGACCGCGGCGGGGGTCGCGATCCTCCGGTCGCGACTCAAGACCCTCGAGTTCTATCGGCGCATCACCCCCTTCCTCGAGCAGGCCTTCGCGCCGACCACCTCGCTGCATGGGTCGCTGGCGGACGTCTACGGCGTCGGGCTCCTCTTCACCGGGGCGAGTGGGATCGGGAAGTCCGAGTGCGTGTTGGATCTCGTCGAGCGAGGCCATCGCCTCGTCGCCGACGATCTCGTGATGGTCCGGCGCAAGGGGGCGGACATCCTGCTCGGGACCGGGCATCCGCTGCAGCGGCACTTCATGGAGATCCGCGGCGTCGGCCTCATCGATGTGCGCTCGATCTTCGGGATCCGCGCGGTCCGTCAGCAGAAGCGCATCGAGGTCGTCGTCGTACTGCAGGCTTGGCATGAGGGGATGGTCGCCGAGCGCACCGGCTTGGACATGGAGACCACGGAGATCCTCGGCGTCTCGATCCCCAAGATCACGGTGCCGCTGAATCCCGGGAAGAACCTCACGGTGATCGCGGAGGTGATCGCGATGAATCACCTCATGCGCTACGCCGGCGAGGATCCCGCGCAGGCCTTCAACGAGCGGCTCAAGGGGCACCTCCTCGGGAAGGCCGAGGTGCAACGCTATCTCCTCGACGACGATGAGTGAGCGGCGCACCGCCGTCGTCGCGGGGCATGGACGTTTCGCCGAGGGGATCATCTCCGCCGTCGCGCAGGTGATGGGGGAGGGGCATGGGCTCGTCGCGGTGACCAACGCCGATCGCACGCCCGAGGGGATCGAGCAGGCGATCCGTGAGGCACTCGACCGCTCGGGGGCGACCGTGCTCTTCACCGATCTCCCCGCGGGGAGCTGCACCTTCGTCGGCGCGCGCCTCGCGCGCTCGGTGCCCGGGCTACGCGTCGTCACCGGGGCCTCGCTGCCGATGCTCCTGAGCTACGTCGCGGGGGGCACCATCGAGAAGGTCGTCGAGCAGGCGCAGGCGGGGATCCGACTCCTCGGAGGGGAGGGATGACCCTCGAGCTCCTGCGCATCGATGACCGGCTCATCCATGGTCAGGTGGTCGTGGGATGGGGGCAGCCCCGCGAGATCGGGTTCTTCGTGCTGGTGGACGATGCGATCGCCGCGGCCGAGTGGGAACAGGAGCTCTATCGCATGGGGACGCCGCCGGAGATGGCGATCGAGTTCGTCACCGTGGCCCAGGCGGTGGAGCGGCTCCCGCACTATCAGGCCGACCCGCGCGTGGGGATGTTGCTCACCGGTGACATCGAGACGATGGACCGGCTCACGCTGGCGGCGCCCACCCTCCGGCAGGTCACGATCGGTGGCGTGCATATGAAGCCGGGGCGCGTGCAGCGGATGCGGTTCGTCTTCCTCTCGCCGGACGAGGAGGCGCGGTTGCAGGCGATGGCCGCGCGTGGGCTCACCGTGGTCGCGCAGGATGTGCCGAGCGCGCCGGTGACCCCGCTCGATGAGGTCCTCCGCGGGGACGGCACCACATGATGCTGGCCGAGCTGCTCCCCCTCGCCCCCTTCATCGTGCTCGGCGCGCTGTTGGGGCTCGATGTGGTGGCCTTCCCGCAGGCGATGCTCTCTCGGCCGATCGTCGCCGCCACGGCCGCGGGGGCACTCGCCGGGAATCCCCTCGGGGGGCTGACCATCGGGATCGCGCTCGAGTTCTTCGCGTTGGAAGCGATGCCCTTCGGGTCGTCGCGCTATCCGGAGTGGGGATCCGCCGCCGTGATCGGGGGCGTGCTCTTCGGGCGCGTGGAGGAGGGGACGGCGGGGGCGATGACGGTCGCGGTCCTCATCGCGCTGGTCGCGGCGGGGATCGGTGGGACCTCGATGCATCTCCTGCGACGGTTCAATGCCGCCGTGGCGCGGCAGCAGCAGGCGCGGATCGCCCTGGGCTCGGGGAGCGCCGTCACCGTGGTGCAGCTGACCGGGCTCACGATCGATCTCGTGCGCGCGGGGGCGGTCACCGCGCTCATCTTGGTCGTCGCCGTCCCGCTCTACGACCGCCTGCTCGCGACCTTCGTCCTGACCCCCGTGGTCTCGCGCGCCGTCGTCGTCGGCACCGCCTCGGCGGTCGGGTTGGCCGCGATCTGGAAGGTGACGCAGTCGACGGCCGGCGCGCGGTGGTATCTGCTCGCCGGGCTGCTCCTGGGCTTCGCGATCACCTGGCGGGTCGCATGACGGCGACCGCGCCGCGTCTCCCGGTGCGCACCTGGCTCGCCGTCTTCAGTCGCCTCTTCGCCATGCAGGGGGCGTTCAACTACGAGACGATGATCGGGAACGGGATCGCCTTCGCGATGGAGCCGGCGCTCCGTCGCCTCCCCGGGGGACCCCGCGGGCCGGCGTACGCGGCGGCGCTCGGGCGACACAGTGGGTACTTCAATGCGCACCCCTACCTGGCGGCGGTCGCCGTCGGAGCGCTCATGCGCGAGGAGCTCGATGGGGTCCCCGCCGCGCAGATCGACCGGTTCCGCGTCGCGGCGGCAGGTCCGCTCGGCTCGGTGGGAGATCGGCTCGTCTGGGCGGGGTGGCTCCCGCTCTGCTCCGCGGTCGCCCTCCTCGCGTTCGGCGTGGGCGCGACGCCGTTAACGGTATTGCTCCTCTTCCTCGGCGCCTACAACGTGTTGCACATCGGGTTGCGCGTCTGGGGGCTCGCTGTGGGGTGGACGCATGGGCTGCGGGTCGCGCGGGCGCTCGATGCGTGGATCCTGCGTCGTGGGCCGGCGCACATGGGGCGAGCCACCGCCTTCGTCGCCGGGATAGCGCTCCCGGTGGCGGCCCATGGGATCATCGGGCCGGGACGGGCGCTGCTGGGGACCGTCCTCGCCTGCGTCGCGGTCAGTGCGGCCCTCGTGACGGCGTTGCGAGGGAAGGCGGAGGGGTGGCAGATCGCCATCGTGGTCTTGCTGGGGTTCATCTTCTACGGAGTCGCGCGCTGATGCCCGAACGGACGGTGCAGGTCCTGAACGCGCACGGCATCCATGCGCGCCCCGCGGCGGAGATCGTGAAATGCGCCGCCCGCTTCAGCAGTCAGGTCACCATCGGCCGCGACGGGCTCGAGGTGAACGCCAAGAGCATCATGGGGGTCATGATGCTCGCCGCCGAGTGCGGGGCCGAGGTCGTGCTCCGTGCCGATGGGCCTGACGCGGCGGCCGCGATCGACGCGATCGCGGCGCTGATCGCCACCCGCTTCGGCGAGAGCTGAGCCGCGATGGGCACGCCGCTCCACGGGGTCTCCGCCTCGCCAGGGATCGTGGTCGGGACCGCGCAGATCCTGCGCTGGGAGGTTCCCGAGGTCCCGGTGCGCGTGATCTCCGACGAGGCGGTGCCGGCGGAGCTCGCGCGCCTGCACACGGCCATCGGCGCGGCGGTCGATCGACTCCAGCAGTGCAAGGCGCGGGCCGAGCAGAATGCCGGTCCCGCGGAGGCGGCGATCTTCGACGTGCAGGTCGCGGTGCTCGGTGACGAGGCGCTCACCGGGGGAATCGAAGCACTCATCCGGCAGAACCTCGGGGCGGAGAAGGCGGTGGAGCTCGTCTTCCTCGAGTGGCGCGAACGCTTCACGCGATCCACGAATCCCCTGATGCGCGAGCGCGCCGGTGATCTGGTGGACATCGAGATCCGGCTCCTCTCGATCCTGCTCGGGCTCCCCGATGGGGACCCCGTGGCCGCTGGCCCCGATGGCGACACGATCCTCGTCACGCACGATCTCACGCCGAGTCTCACGGTGCAGCTTGATCGTTCGTCGATCCGTGGGATCGCGACCGACGCGGGGACGCGCACCTCGCATGTCGCGATTCTCGCGCGCTCGCTCGGCATCCCCGCCGTGGTGGGTTTGATCGATGCGACGTCGCGGGTGCAGACGGGGGATCGGGTGATCCTCGATGCCACCAATGGGGAGCTCGTGCTGCGGCCGACGGCGGCGACCCTGGCGCGCTTCGCGGAGCGGGCGCGCGAGGAGGCAGCGGTGCGCTCCGAACTCGCCTCCATGACCTCAGCCGAGGCCGTGACCGCGGATGGCGTGCGCATCACGCTGCGCGCGAACGTCGATCTGCCGGACGAGGTGGAACGGCTCGCGGCGTCGGGAGCGGAGGGGGTCGGGTTGATGCGCACCGAGTTCCTCGTCGTGGGCCGGACCGCGATGCCGACCGAGGACGAGCAGGTCGAGGCGTATCGGGCGGTGGTGGCGGCCTTCCCGGGGCAGCCGGTGGTGATCCGGACCTACGATGTCGGTGGGGACAAACTCCCGGTCGGCGGGTTCCCGCACGAGCCGAATCCCTTCCTCGGATGGCGGGCGATCCGCATGTGTCTCGACGAGCCGGCGCTCTTCTCCGTGCAGCTCCGTGCCCTCCTGCGCGCGGCGGTGCATGGCGATGTACGCATCATGCTCCCCCTCGTCGTCGGGGTCGACGAGGTGCGGCAGACGCGGTATCTGTTGCGGGAGGCGGCCGCCGAGCTCGCGCGGCGGGGGGTCGCGCATCGGGCCGATGTCCCCCTGGGGATCATGGTCGAGACGCCGGCGGCCGCCCTGACCGCGGCGCGCTTCGCCGATGAGGTGGACTTCTTCAGCATCGGGACCAACGATCTGGTGCAGTACACGCTCGCGGTCGATCGCGGGAACGCCGCGCTCGTCACCCGCTTCACCCCGTTGCATCCGGCGGTGCTCCGTCTGATCGAGGGCACGGTGCGCGAGGCCGCGGCGGTGGGCCGCGAGTGCAGCGTCTGCGGGGAGATGGCCTCGCAGCCCCTGATGGCCTACGCCCTCCTCGGGCTCGGGGTGCGGACCCTGAGCGTCTCGGGCGCGGCGATCCCGGTGGTCAAGCGATTGATCCGCGGGGTGAGCCTCGGGGCCGCGAGCGCCGCGGCGCAGGCGGCCCTCGTGGCACCGACCGCCCCTGAGGCCGAGCGGGTCCTGCGGCAGTCGCTCACCGAGGCGCTTGGGGCGGGGGTAACGGACGGGTTGCTGGGCCTCTCCTAGGGGCCTAACCTTCAGCGGTGCGGGCCGCCGCGTCGCGACGGCCCTGTCGTGTTCACCTCCACCTCACCCATCCGTGCTGCATCGCCATCTCTTCACCTCCGAGTCGGTCACCGAAGGGCATCCGGACAAGGTCGCCGACCAGATCTCCGATGCCGTGCTCGACGCCCTCCTCGCGCAGGACCCGCATTCGCGCGTCGCCTGCGAGACGATGGTCACCACCGGGCTCGCGACGATCTTCGGTGAGGTCACCACGGCGGCCTGGGTCGACCTCCGCGCGCTCGTGCGGCAGACGATCGAGGGGATCGGCTACACCGAGGCGGGGATCGGCTTCGATGCGCACTCCTGCGCGGTGCTCAACGCCCTCGGGCAGCAGTCGCGGGACATCGGGCAGGGGGTCGACACCGGTGGCGCCGGCGACCAGGGGATGATGTTCGGCTTCGCCTGTGACGAGACCGAGGAGCTGATGCCCCTCCCGATCGTCCTCGCGCATCGCCTCACCGAGACGCTCGCCGCCCGTCGCAAGGACGGCACGCTCCCCTGGCTGCGTCCGGACGGCAAGTCGCAGGTCTCGGTCGTGTACGAGGATGGGCGCCCGGTGGAGGTCGACACCGTCGTCATCTCCACGCAGCACGCCAATTCGGTGGGGAACCGCGCGATCCATCAGGCGGTCACCCGTGACATCATCGAGGCGGTGATCCCGCGCGAGCTGCGCGCCAAGAAGATGAAGCTGCACATCAACCCGACGGGGCGCTTCGTCGTCGGTGGGCCGCACGGCGATGCCGGCCTCACGGGGCGGAAGATCATCGTCGACACCTACGGGGGCTATGGCCGGCACGGCGGCGGCGCCTTCTCGGGGAAGGATCCCTCCAAGGTCGATCGGTCGGCGGCGTATGCCGCGCGCTGGGTCGCCAAGAACATCGTCGCCGCCAAGCTCGCCTCGAAGTGCGAGGTGCAGCTTGCCTATGCGATCGGCGTGGCCAAGCCGGTCTCGGTGATGGTCGACACCTTCGGGACGAGCACCGTCGACGAGCGCGCGATCATGCGCGCGGTCGAGAAGACCTTCGACCTCACCCCGCGAGGGATCATCGAGGCGCTCCAGCTCAAGAAGCCGATCTACGGACCGACCGCGGCGTATGGGCACTTCGGGCGGACCCCGGAGAAGACCACGCGCCTTGGGAAGAAGGTCGAGCTCTTCACCTGGGAGAAGACGAACAAGGTCGCGGAGCTCAAGCGCGCCGTCCGCGCCGGGTGAGCGCGCCCATCGTCGGCGCGCCCGCGCGCGCGTCACACCGTCGGGCGGGGGGCTGGTGGCCTCTCGCCCGGCTGTCGTTCGGGCTCCTCCTGATCGGTGCCACTCGCCTCCAGGCACAGGGTGAGGCGCGCTCGATCGCGGGTCGCGTCCTCCTCCCGGGGGGCGGAGCCAATGGGACCCCGGTCGCCGGTGCCTGGGTGACCCTCCATCGCGTCGGTCCCGATGCCGCGGGGCCGATCGACTCGATGCGCACGACGCGCGAGGGGCGGTATGACTTCCGCTACCGCGCCACCGGCGACACGAGCGCCATCTACTTCGTCTCGACGAGCCGAGGGGGGGTCGCCTACTTCACCCCACCGGTGCGCGAAGCCGCGGTGCGAGGGGGGATCGCCGAGATCCAGGTGCACGACACCACGAGTGCCCCCCTCGCGATCCGGACGGTCGGTCGCCATCTGATCATCACGGCCCCCGATTCCGCGACGCGCACCACGCGCACCGTGGTCGAGATCTATGAACTCTCCAACGACTCGTCGCGGACCCGCGTGGCCGCCGGTCCCAACGGGTTCACCTTCGATGCGGTGCTCCCCGCGGGCGTGACCGAGGTGACGCCGGGGCCAGGCGATGTCTCCCCCGAGGCGATCCGTGTCGTGGAGGGGCGGGTCCGCGTGAGTGCGCCACTCTCCCCCGGGGTGCGGCAGATCGCCTTCTCCTATGAGGTCCCGGCGAACCGTGACCCGCTGGAGTTCCTCGTCGAATCACCGGTCGCGCTCCTCGAGGTGCTGGTGGAGTCGCCGGAGGCGATCGCGAGCGGGGGACGGCTCGTGGCGGATGCCGCGGTGCAGATCGAGGGACGCCCCTTCAAGCGCTTCGAGGCGAAGGACGTCGCGGCGGCGCAGACGATCACCGTGACCCTCCCATCGGGCGGCGCGGGAAGGAAGAATCGCGTCATGCTCATCGTCGCGCTCGTCGGTGGGGCGCTCGCCATCGCCCTCTTGCTCGCCCTCCGGCGCTCGCTCACGGCGCCGCGCACGAGGCGCGGCGGGGACGATGCCGAGGCGATCGCCTTGGAGATCGCCGCCCTCGATGCGGCGTTCGAGCGGCGATCGGCCCCGACCGAGGGGGAGCGCACCGAGTACGCGCTCGCGCGGCGGCAGTTGAAGGACCGGTTGGATGACGTGCTTGCCAACCGGAGCACCCGACCGTAGTTTCGCAGGACAACTGAAGACGAACGCGGGACACGGAAGCCGGTGTGAATCCGGCGCGGCCCCGCCACTGTGACGGGCGGTAGTGAAGGTTCCCCACGGCAGACCACTGAGCGCAGGCTCGGGAAGGTGTGGGGGACGGCCCGGAGCCAGGAGACGACTCGCGTTCGTGCCACAGTCTGACCCTCGGGGGAGGGTCGGTGGCGTCGGCGCGGCGTCGTCCGGGGATGGGCGACGTGGGCGTCCACGTGCATCGAGGCTCCTCCGGTATCCGGTGGAGCCTTTCTTGTCCCTCTCACAGGTCGCGTTCCCGCTCCGATCCCTGCGGTCGCTCGTCTCGGTGGCGATCGTCCTCGGTGGCGCCATGGCCTGCGGGGCTCCGTCAGGGGCGGAGCGCGAGCGAGGGGCACCGGTCGTCGTCGACGACTTCGGCGACACGGTCCTGACGCGTCCCGCCGCGCAGCGGATCATCTCGCTCAACCCCGTCACGACGGAGCTCCTCTTCGCCATGGGGGCCGGCGCGCGGCTCGTCGGACGGAGCCGGTGGGACGGGTGGCCCCTCGCCGCGCTCGAGATCCCCGACGTCGGGGACGCGATGCAGCCCAATGTCGAGGCGATCCTCGCGCGGCGGCCTGACCTGGTGGTGCTCTATGCGAGCCCGTCCAATCGTACGGCGGCGACGCGGTTGCAGGAGGCGGGAGTGCGGACGCTGGCCGTGCGCACCGATGCGGTGAGCGATCTCCGACGCATCGCGACCGCGCTGGGTGAGGTGCTCGACGATTCGCTCGCCGCCGCGGCCGCGGTCGACTCCACGATGCGGACGGTGGAGTCGGTGCGCGCCCTCTCCGGTGCGAATGAGCCCCGTCCCACCGTGGCCTGGATCGTCTGGGACGATCCGCTCATCGTCATCGGTGGGGGGAGCTATCGCTCCGAGCTCCTCCTCGCGGCCGGGGCGGAGAACACCTTCGCCGACCTCGCGGCCCCCTCGCCTCAGCTCTCGATCGAGGAACTCGTCCGCCGCGACCCCGACGTCCTGATCGTCGGCGAACGCATGGCGGCGCGCTTCGCGACCGATGCGCGGTGGCGTCAGCTTCGTGCGGTCCGCGATCGGCGCCTCATCCTCCCCGACACCGGCATCATCGGCCGCCCCGGGGTGCGGATGGGGGAGGCGGCGCGCCACCTCCGGGAGCTCCTGCATCCCATCACCCCCGTGGCGCCCTGATGTCCGCCCTCCGGTGGATCGCCCTCCTCGCCGCGATCCTCACGGTCGTGACCCTCGCCCTCGGCTTCGGCGCGGTCGCGCTCACGCCGACGGAGGTCTGGCAGGCCGTGATCGGTGGTGGCGATCCCACGTCGGAGACGATCGTGCGGACCATCCGCCTCCCGCGGATCCTCCTGGGGCTCTTGGTGGGCGCGGGACTCGCGGGGAGCGGCACCGCGCTCCAGGCTGCCCTCCGGAATCCCTTGGCTGAGCCCTATCTCCTCGGCGTCTCCGGTGGCGCCGCGCTCGGTGCGGTGCTCGCCGTCGCGCTCGGTGGGGCGGGCGCGACCATCCCGATCGCCGCCTTCGTCGGGGCCTTGGTCGCGGTGCAGCTCGTCCTGATGGTCGCGCGCGCCGCCGGTGGCCGCACCGATCCTCGCCTCCTCCTCATGTCCGGGGTCGTCGTCGGGGCCTTCTGTACCGCCGCGATCATGGTCGCTCTGGTGCGGACGCCGGAGGGGGCGGTGCGCGGGGCCCTCTGGTGGATGATGGGGTCGCTGGGCGATGCCCGATGGTCGGTGGTGCTCACCACCGCGGGGAGCGTCGGCGGGGGACTCGCCGCCCTCCTCTGGCGTGGCCGCGACCTCGACGTGCTCGCGCTCGGCGAAGAACCGGCGGCGGCGCTGGGACTCGATCTCGATCGCACGACGCGCTTCGTCTTCATCGCCGCCTCCTTCCTGGCGGCGGCGACCGTCGCGGCGGTCGGCCTGGTCGGATTCGTCGGGCTCATGGTCCCCGCAATCGCCCGCGCGCTCGGGGCGCGGCAGGCCCGCGGGACGATCGCGGTGGCGGCAGTCGCGGGCGGGGTGCTCGTGGTCCTGGCCGATCTCGTCGCGCGGACGGTGGTGCGGCCGGCCGAGCTCCCATTGGGCGCGGTCACCGCGCTGATCGGCGTCCCCTTCTTCCTCTGGCAGCTTCGTCGGACGGTGGTGCGATGATCCGCGTCGACGCGCTCGTCGTCCGCTATCCCGGGATGCGTGTGGCCGCGCTCGACGGGGTCTCCTTCGAGGCGTTGCCCGGGCGGATCACCGCGGTGGTGGGGCCCAATGGCTCGGGGAAGAGCACCTTCGTGCGCACCCTCGTGCGGCGCGTCGCGCCGACGAGTGGCCGGATCCTGATCGATGGGATCGCCACCGATCGGTTGAACCCGCGTGGGCTGGCGCAGCGGGTGAGTGTCGTCCCGCAGCGTGAGGAGCCGGTCTTCCCGATGCAGGTCCGTGATCTCGTCGCGCTGGGGCGCTACCCGCATGGGGGCGCATTCACCGCCCCGACGGCCGAGGATCGGGAGGCGGTCGCGCAGGCCATCGTGCGCGCGGACATCACGGCCTTGGTCGATCGCAGCACCGACACCCTCTCCGGTGGTGAATGGCAGCGGGTGCGCATCGCGCGGGCCCTCGCGCAGGGGGGGCAGGCGATCGTCCTCGACGAGCCGACCACCTATCTCGACATCGCGCATGAGATGGCGGTCTTCGAGCTCTGTGACACGCTCGCGCGGCAGGGGCTCTGCGTGATCCTCGTCAGTCATCAGTTGAACCTGGTCGCGCGCTTCGCGGACCAGATCGTGTTGTTGCATCAGGGGCGCGTCGCCGCGGAAGGGTCACCCAACGAGGTGATGCGCGGCGATGTGCTCGAACGTGTGTACGAGTGGCCCCTCATCGTCTCCCGCGATCCAGCGGTCGGGGCCCCGGTCCTGCTCCCCCTTCGTCACCGAGGTACGAGGTAATCCATGTCAGTCCTTCGTCGATACGCGGTCATCGCCGGTGGTGTGCTCCCGCAGCTCATCCTCGCGCAGTCTGGTCGGGCCCCGGTCTCGCTCCCGCCCGAAGTCGTGACCGCCACGCGGATCCCAGGGGTGACCTATGCCCCGACC